>Ga0111538_10007477_pt1 | contig 14715 bp, 10 predicted proteins | sample SoiMethybrSBSTD1_FD_79669 | JGI IMG/M metagenome (GOLD analysis project Ga0111538, IMG submission 79669) | Bulk soil microbial communities from a Populus tree surrounding site in Tennessee, USA - Soil MetaG P. TD hybrid SBSTD1 (version 2)... | ecosystem: Environmental > Terrestrial > Soil >... | reverse complement strand
GGGGGGGGGGGGGGGGGGGGGGGGGGGGGGGGGGGGGGGGGGGGGGGGGGGGGGGGGGGGGGGGAAGAAATGAAACCGACCTAGAAAATAATCGGGTTGCAGTTGGTGAAATTGAGCGTCGACTGGATCTTGAAATTCGACTGCGACGTGTGCCGCTCCGCGTGGAAGAAATCCAGCGGATAGGTGTTGCCAGGCGAAATCCCGAGCTCGGCCGCGCGATCGTCGAGCACGATCTCGTCGTTCTGAGCCGAGTGCAGCCCGCCGAGGTCGATCGCGAGCTTGTTGTTGATGAACACCCAGAGGTCGTCGTCACCCGTGAACGCGAAACGCTCACCACCGTTATAGCGGAACTGCATGTGGAGCTCGAACGTGAAGTGGAAGTTGTGCTCGCGGTCTTCGTTACCGAAGCCCTTGCCGTCGATCGGGAAGAAATTGCTGTTGTCGTAGGTGGCGATGTTGCCCTGCATCGTGAACGGAACCGTGAACTGGATGGCTTGGTTCACGCCGTCGACGTCCCGGTACCACTGGTTGTAGGACTCCGGCGTCGTGACACAGCGCACGCCCTGCTCGGGGTCGCGATCGCAGCCGCCCTGGGTACCTTCCCAGCTGCCGGTGTGCGCAAAAACCGGCTTGTGGTCGGCGCCCAGCGTGGCCTGTACCAGCGCTTTTTCGCCGTCGCCGGTGAAGGTCTCGAAGTCGGGATGGCCCGCGCCGTTCGCGTACGCGCGGAAATCGCGGACGACCCCCGTGGGTGTGGGCGTGCAGCTCCCATCGCCTTCGCCCGCGGACGCGGCCGATCCCCCGGCACCGCCGGAGTTCGACCCGCCGGTGACGTTGATGCCGCCAACACCGGAAGCGCCGCCGAAGGCCGCGCTGGCTCCGCTCCCGCCGTTGCTGACGGTGCTGTTTTCAGGGTCGTCGCTGCCGCAACCCAGGAACACTCCGCATGCGACGACACTGGCGATCGCGAGCGCGAATTCGGCGCTCGCGTACCCCCGTGTGCTCGGATTCGCTCGTTTGGGCATTCGAACAATTTTACCACGTAACTGCACGCGCCTGGCAAGCGAAACCGCTCGCGCCTGCCATCGCCTGCGCGACAGATTGCCGCGTCGATCGCGCCTCGAAAGTAACGATCTGTCCGCTTCGGATCTCGCGACCGCTCCTCCGAGCCGCCAACTCTTCACAAACTCGCGTTTACCCGACCTGGCCACGGTGGCCCCCGCCTTGCTAAGTGTGAAGCCTCCGAAAGCGGCGGATGCGCTCTTTACCGGCGACCTGATCGCGGGGAAATACCGGGTCGAAGCCACGATCGCCGAGGGTGGAATGGGGCTGATCGTGCGCGCCATGCACCTCGATCTGGACCGCAGGGTGGCGATCAAGATCATCCGCGACGAGCTCGCGGAGCGCGAGGACATGCTGGCGCGGCTGCTGCTCGAGGCGCGCGCGGTCGCGCGAATGCGCTCGGAGCACGTCGCGCGCGTGCTCGACGTCGGGCGCCTCGAACGCGGCGGCCCGTTCATCGTGATGGAATACCTGGACGGCAAGGATCTCTGGACGGTCCTCCACGAGGAGGGAAAACTCCCGCCCAGGCTCGCCGTCGACTACGTGGTGCAAGTCTGCGAAGCGCTCGCGGAGGCTCACGCGCTCGGAATCGTCCATCGCGACGTGAAGCCCGAGAACCTGTTTCGCGCATCGGCCGCGGACGGGGCGCCGATCATCAAGCTGCTCGACTTCGGAATTTCGAAACACGAGAACCGTTGCCAGAACGGCAGAATCACCGGCGCCTTGGTGGCGGTCGGCTCGCCGCACTACATGTCCCCCGAACAGCTGCGCGCCGATCCGGACGTCGACGGGCGCGCCGACATCTGGGCGCTCGGCGTGATCCTGTACGAGCTCGTCAGCGGCATTTCCCCGTTCCACGCCGAAAGCTTGCCGAAGATCTGCGCACGCGTGACCGGCGAGGAGCCGCCGCGCTTGTGCACGCTCTGCGAAAACTTCCCGGAGGCGCTCGAAGCGGTGATCTTCGCTTGCATGCAGAAGGATCGCGACAAAAGGCCCGCTACGGTTGCCGAGCTCGCGCGCGTGCTCGCGCCGTTCGGCACCGCGGAAACTGCACGGCGTTCGGTGCGCGTCGCGCGCATCCTGCGCGGCTCGACCATGTTACCCGTACCGGCCAGTCTCGCGAGCTCGGCGAGCGCGTCGGAAGAGCGGGAGCTTACGCCCTCGCGGGCACCGACTTCGCTGATGCCGGTGATGGAAAGTATCCCGCCGCCGGTCGCGAAGCGCCGAGCGCCGGCGCGCCGCTGGCGCGGCGCCGCCGTGATCACCGTCGCGCTGTCCGCCGCGGCCGCGGTGGGAGTGTTCGCGCTGACCCGCTGGCGAATTCAAGCGCCGACCGAGGTGGACCCCGCCGCCGCCCAGACCAGCATCCTGGTCGAGGCGCCGATCGTGCCCGCCGTGCTTTCCACGAGGCCGCTTGCCAGCGCGTCCAAACCGCCGCCGCCGCCACCGGCCCGGTCGGTGCGGTCGTCGAATCGTGTCGAGCGCAGGTCCGCTGCTCCGCGCGGGACGGCGCGCGACCGAAGCGTGACGACGGCAACGGCGGCGCCCGCGGCCAGCGTGACCGCAGGGGCTACGATCGTCTTCGAAACTCCGAATCCGCCCGCCGTCGCTCCGCGCGACGCCGACTCGAAAACTGAACCCAAACCACAGAGGGGCCCGCCGTCGGGCCGGCCGGATGCCTGGGATCCGCGCAGCTTCGGCGGCAGGCATTGATCTTCGATGGGACGTGGAAGATTCGCTTTCGTCTTGCCCTGCCTGGCGTTGCTCCTCGTGCCGAGCGCGGCACTCGCGCAGCGGCTCGGCAAAGCCGCGGCAGAGAGCTTGTTCGAGCGCGGTCGAGTGCTCCTGGCGCAGCAGCGAACCGCGGAGGCTTGCGCCAAATTCGAGGCCAGCCAGGAGCTCGACGCCGGAGTCGGCACGCTGCTTTACCTGGGCGAGTGCTACGAGCGGCTCGGCCGCACGGCCAGCGCTTGGGCGACCTTCAAGGAAGCGATCTCGCTGGCCCAGGTGCGTTCGGACGATCGCGAGCGACTGGCGTCGATTCGCGCTGCCTCGCTCGAGCCACGGCTCACGCGCGTGATTCTGCGCGTGCGCGAAATCGATCGCCTGGCGGGTCTCACGATCCGGGTCGGGCGCGCCCGGATCCCGCGCGCATCGTGGGGCGTGCCCTTACCGGTGGACCCCGGACGCATGCGCGTCGAGGCGTCCGCTCCCGGCCGCCAGATCTGGGCAAGGTCGTTCGAGCTTTCGGGCCGCGGCAACTGGGTGATCGAAGTGCCGCGCCTGCGCCTCGACGCTCGACGGGCCGGCGACCCGCCCGCGCTGCGCGGGTCATGCCGGCAGCGTGTAGCGTCGCTCGATCGCGCGACGGATTTCGTGCCGGCTCGCGTCGGCGGGCAGGTCGCGCTGTTCGATCGCGCGCACTTCGTCGGCTAGCTCGTCGTCCTTGATCGCTTCGCGCAGCCAGCCCGAGTAGTCGTTTTGCTTGAGATGATGGAGCCAGGTCTCGTCGTCGACCCCCTCGGCGATCTGATTGAAGAGCGCGAGGTTCTGCGCGCGTAGCTTGAGCCGGCCATCGGGGCCGCGGAAGAAGAAGCTCTTGTCCGGCCCGAGCGCGCCGTGCGCGTACTTGCGCAGGTGGCGGCGTCGCGCGGAGCGCCCCCCCAACAGCCGCACGCGCAGCGCTTCGGGCGCGCGGCGATCCCACAGGATGACCTGCCCCGACTGTTCGGGCCGCGCGCTGATGCGCGGAATATCGACGCCGAGCGTGTGTGCGAACGTGGTCACCGTGTTCGCGCCGTCGGCGCCGACCGCAATCAAGACGTCCACGCGCCCGAGCAGCGACTTGTTGATGCGCTCAGGGTGAACCGTAATCAGAAGCAGCGAGCCGACCTCGTGCGGCAACGCCGTCGACGGCGGCCAGAACGATTCGTCGAGCATGTGGTGAGCTTCATCGACGACCACCCAGTGCGGGCGGCCGTGGCCGGTGCGAAATTCGTGCAAGCGGGCGAGCAGCGACAGAAAAAAGCGCGGTCGATCCTCGATCGGCAGCCCGAGCAAGGTGACCACCGCCTGGTCTCTGGGGCGCGCCAGCACTTGCAACACGTGGTCGGTGTTCGGCGGCTGTTCGGCGCTGCCGGTCGCGACCGCTCCCTCGAGCGCCTCGTAGTCTCCCTCGGGATCGACCACGCACACCTGGTAACCGCGCTCGGCGAGGTGATCGATGAGCCCGGTCGCCGCGGTCGTTTTGCCGCCGCCCGACGTGCCCGCGAGCAGCACCACGCTGCCGTACGGATTGAGGCGCACCTCGCGCCCGTCGTCCGCGATCCCGAGCGGAAGGTGGTGGCGCAACAGAGTCGGTTGCAGCGAATGGAGGTCATCCTCCAACAGTCGGTCGATCAGCTCGCGAACCCCTGCGCCGCGGCTGCCGCGCGTGACGAGGTCGGCCTCTTGCCTGAGTACCGGCAGCGCGTTCGCCACGGCCACGCCGCACTCCGAGGCGCGCAACAGCTCGTGATCGTTTTCGGCGTCTCCCACGGCGACCACGTTGTGCGGCGAGATCCCGAGCTCCACCAGTGCTGCCTCGAGCCCGCTCCTCTTGTTGACGCCCGACGGCAACACCATCACCGCGCCCTTGTTGAAGGTCACCTGGAGCTCGAGCCCGAGCTCGTGGATCAGCTCGAGCACGACGTTCTGGTTCGGTTCCCAGGTGGCGACCACGACCCGGCCGACGGAGAGCGGGCTCACCTCCCGCCGCTCGAGCTCACGCAAGAACTCCTGCGGCGGCGGCGCGGCGAGCGCCCGCGTCTCCCGGCGTTCGGGTGTGTAGAGCACGCCGCCGTTTTCGCCGACCACGCGCGCGAACAGATCGATGCGCGGGAAAACGTGCAGCAGGTCATCGAGCTCGCGGCCGGTGACGAGCACGAGCTTGCGCCCGGACGCGATCAGGCGCTCGAGCGCCTCGATGGTTTCGGGATCGACGATGCCGTCGTGCGCCAGCGTGCCGTCGTAGTCGCAGGCGAGCACGAGGTAGCGCACGAATTTCTAAATGCGGCCGCCAACTGGCGTGTCAAGACGACGGCAGCTTTGCCGCGGCAGCCGTGCCACGCGCGCGACGCCGGCGCCGCCGCCGCTCCAGCCGGACGTGGCCGAGCACGCGCGCGATCGCAGCGAGCTCGGCGCTCGAGCAGTCCAGGCGGCGGCACAGCGCCCGCGGGATTGGCCTTCCGGCGCGGGCGGCGCGCTCGAGGTTTCGATCCAGCCGCTCCAGCACGTCGGCGCGGATCGCACGTTCTGCCACCAGCGGGTAGCCCACGAGCAACCAGGCTGCAGCGCTTCGGCGCGAGCTCGGTCGAAACGATGGAGCGCCGCGAGGAGGCAACTCCGGCGCGGCCTCGGCGCCGAGCCATGCGCCGGCCAGGGCTCGGCGTACGAGCACTCGCTCCGGCGTCAAACCTGCGGCGACGTAAACCACGCGGCTCCCGATCGCGACGCCGGCTTCGGCGAGCTTTTCGTGATCGGCGGCGGTGAGTGCGGCGAGCTGGGGCGCGGCATCACGGGCGCGGGTCGTGCCGAGCCCCTGCCCGAGCTGGTACACGAGCCCGCGTGCGGCCGCGCCGAGCTCGTGCTGGGCCCCCGGGATCAGGCCGCCCAGGATCTCGGCCGTGAGATCGCGCACGAAGGCGACCAGGCGGCGCAGCAGCCGGGCGCGGTCGCCGGCTCCGACTTCGTCGTCCAGTGTGAGCACGACTTCCGGGTGCAGAACGTCGACACCGCGCGAAAGCGTGGCGATGGGCCGCCCTTTCGCCAGGATCCGGGCCCGCTCATCGACGCCGAACGCGTCGTGCGGCGCATCCGCGAGCTGGCTCAGCCACTGTTCCGGAGCGGCCTCCGCGGCCGATTCGAAGAGCGCGCGCTTGAGCTCGCTCAGCTTGACGAACGGGCTCGCGCGTTCGATTGCCGTCGCCAGGTGCGCCGTAGTTCGCCTGCGCTCGACGAAGCGTTCGACCAGGCGCTGGTGCAAAGCGTCGCTGAGCCGATCTTCGATGCCGCGGGTCCGATTCTGCAGCGTCTTTGGATCGTCGACCCAGTCCCCTTGATACGAGACGTAGGTCCAGGTGCGGACGAAATCGAGCCGGGCCAAGAGTACGTCGATGTCGCCGCTCTCGTCGTCGAGGCGATCGATGCGCTGGCGCAGCCAGTCCGGGTCGAGCCGCCCGCGCGTCCCGCTCAGCTGCAAGTAGATCTCCGACAACAGCGCTGCGTGTTGATCGATCAAAAGCTTCCGATAATCGGGGATTCGGCACACGTCCCAGAGCAGCGTGATGGCTTCGCTACCGCGAGCACGGCTCCGGATCTCCGAGTTCTTGCCGAGCGCAATCAGCGCGGACAGGTCGTCCGCATGCGCGACGGAGCGCTGAAAATCGAGCGGCGGCGGAACCTTGAGGGACGCGACCAGCTTGTCGAGCGAGCTGAAATCCAGGTCGGAGCTTCGCCAGTAGAGGCTGCGTTCGGCCGGGAAATGGTGGGTCTCGATCGCGCGCGCCACGGGCTCCGGCAGCGCGGGCAATGGGCCGACGGTACCGAACGAGCCGTCGTTGTGATGGCGGCCGGCGCGGCCCGCGATTTGCGCGAGCTCGGCGGTCTGCAGCGAGCGCGTTTCGCGGCCGTCGAACTTCTCGAGGTCGGCGAAAGCGACGTGCTCGAGATCGAGGTTCAGGCCCATTCCGATCGCGTCGGTGGCCACCATGTAGTCCACCTCGCGCGCCTGAAACAGCGCTACCTGCGCGTTGCGGGTGCGCGGAGACAGCGCGCCGAGCACGACGGCGGCGCCGCCGCGCCTTCGCTTCAAGCGCTCCGCGAGCTCGTAGACGCGGGTCATCGAAAACGCGACCACGGCGCTGCGCGGAGGCAGCGCGGGCAGCGAACGGCTGCCCGCGGCGCGCAAGCGCGACAGCCTGGGGAAGCTCAGCACCTCGGCGGTCGGCGCCAGCCGCTTGAGCAGCGGGCGGATCGTGTCCGAGCCCATGAACCACGTTTCGCTGCGGCCGCGCAGGCGCAAAAGCCGATCGGTGAACACGTGGCCGCGCTCGGGATGTGCCATCAGCTGGATTTCGTCGACTGCCACGAAATCCACGTCGCGCTCGATCGGCATCGCTTCGACCGTCGAGACGAAGTAGCGCGGACGCGCCGGGATCCGTTTTTCTTCGCCGGTCACGAGCGCGACGGCTTGCTCGCCGACGCGGACGCTCACACGGTCGTAAATCTCACGAGCCAGCAGCCGGAGCGGCAGCCCGATCATCCCCGACTCGTGCTCCAGCATGCGCTCGACGGCGCGATGCGTCTTGCCCGTGTTGGTCGGCCCGAGCAGTGCAGTCAGCACGTTGCCGGCCATGGATCAAGCGTACTCGTTGGAAACGGTTCGCGTAAGGTCGGTTGACCGGGGTGCGCTCCTCTTGTACGGGGTCGAGGAGCCCTGCATGCGCGAACCACGAAAGGCCACGCTGGTCGTCATCGAAGCAGGAGCGCCGTGGCCGGGGTGGCTGGACCCATGCCGCTCCGGCGACATGGCTGTCGTCACGCAGTCGATCGAACCTCAGAACAGCGCCCTCGTGCCACAAGTAGCGAGCCGCCTGGCGCAGCTCGAGGCGATGGGCTGGGTGCTCCAGCGTATCGTGCTCGTCGCCAACGCCGAGTGCGACGAAGAAGCCGTTTCGGCGCGCGCGATCCTGGCTCGCGGGCTTTTGGCACGCCTGAGGAATGGACCGGCGCGCGAGCTGGTTCTGGCCTGCAGCCAGCCGAGCGGCAGCGCCGTTCACCAGGGCCTGGTTGCACTCGCCGCCGCGCTCGAGGACGGCGAGGTGCGGATTGCCGTTCGCGGCGGCGATCGCGTTCAGGCGAGCTCCGAAGCGGTGACGGCGCCCTGAGCGCGGCTGGCGCCGAACGCCGATACGTCAAGGACTCGCGATCGACTTGCACTCGTGCTACGAGGTGCGAGGGTTGCGTACTCGTGCGTCTACGTACTTGGTACTCCGAATATGTCGCCTCACTCAAGGCGGTGGAGCTCGAGGAATGGCTCGATCTCGTGCTCTATCGTCCGCTTGCCTTCGCGGTAACCAAGCTCGTCGCTCCGACGCCGATCACGCCCAACCAGATCAGCGTAGCCAGCCTGTGCTTCGGCCTGCTGGCGGGCTGGTTGCTGTGGGTGGGCAGTACCGAGGCCGCACTGCTGGCGGCGGCTAGCTACTTCACCTGTAACGTCCTCGACTGCGCCGACGGCCAGCTCGCGCGTTTGCGCGGGAAGCCCTCGCCGTTCGGCTACATCGTCGACGGCTCGATCGACTACCTGGCGAGCGCCGCCGTTTTCGTGGGTATGGCGCATCACCTGACGTTGCAGCGTCCCGGCGAGCACAACTGGTACCTGGTGTCGACGGCCGCCGGGCTTTGCTACGCCTGGCAATGCGCCCTGCTCGACCGCAAGCGTCACGAGTGGTCGCATCACGTCTACGGCAAGCGCAGCAATACGGCGGCCGAGATCGCGTTCTTCAAGGAGCACCTGCAGCGCTATCGCGCCGAACGCTCGCACCACTTCGACCGGCTGCTGATCTGGATTTACCTCACGTACATGGGGGTCTGGACGCGGCTCACGCCTCAAAACGACAAGCGTGCGGAGTCGCGGCGCGAGCCAAATCCGGCGCTGTGGGCGGGGCTCAATCGGCCCGTGCTGCGCCTCGCGCTGCTGCTCGGCCCGACGTTTCAGATGTCGTTGATCATGTTCGCCGCCGCGAGCAATGCCGTTCACATCTACCTGTTCGGCGTGCTCACCCTCGGCAACTTGATCGGGCTCTTCGTGGTCGCGATGAACCTCGCCGCTCGCAGCCGGCTCGCGCGGCTCGCCCCGGCAGAGCCGGCACCGGCCGAGGGCGCCGGGGCCTGGGGGGTGCCTCGCGAAGAAACGGGGATCGGCCGCGGCGTCGCCAAGCGCTCGGGTGCAGTACCGGCTTCCGAGCTGCGTCCCTGACGATTTTTTGCGAGGGGCGAATAGCGGGGTCGCGAGGTTCACGCGCGATGACGCGCGTATCACCCGCGAAACAGCCGGGCGGAGGCTGCCTGCGCAAAGTCGTGCGCACCTGGTCGAAGACTTTCGCGTGACAAATCGCTTGTCCGGACTACACCCCCGTGCTCGTATGCTGCGCTTCGCCGCTTCGCGCGGCGTGGCTGGAGGGTCCCGTGTCGAGACTCACTGACTACGTTGTATTCAAAGATCAGAAGCTGGCTGCACGTTATGCACGCCGTCCCATCCCGATCTCGGTCCTCTACGAGGCCTACTTCGACGAAGCGCTCGACATCCCGGGCGACCTGTTCGCGTTCCTCCGGAACCGCAACCAGTTCGTGAAGTACACGCTCACGCCGCAGCACCTGCGCTGGGCGGTGACGAACTTCATTCCCGAAGTGACGATCCACAGCAAGGCGCAGGATCGCCGGATCGTTCGCGAGCACTACGACCGCGGGAACGACTTTTTCGGCTGGTTTCTCGGCGAACGCATGGTCTACACGTCCGGGTTTTTCGAGCACCCGAGCCAGACCGTCGAGCAGGCCCAAGACAACAAGATGAACTTGGTCTGCAAGAAGCTGCAGCTAAAGCCGGGCGAGCGCCTGCTCGACATCGGCTGCGGCTGGGGCACGCTGACCTCGCACTCGGCCAAGTACTACGGCACCGACTCGACCGGCGTCACGATCGCCAAGGAGCAGACGGCCTTCGGCAACACTCGCGCCGAAAGTTGGGGCGTCTCCGATCGCGCGCGCGTGCTCTGTCTCGACTACCGCGACATCCCGCGCCAGAAGTTCGACAAGATCGTCAGCCTGGAGATGGTCGAACACGTCGGTGTGAAGAACCTGGTCTCGTTCTACGAGCAGGTGCGCGATCTGCTCACCGACGAGGGCTTGTTTCTGTTGCAATGGACCGGCCTGCGCCGTGGCTTGCGCCCGGAGGATCTGATCTGGGGCTTGTTCATGAACAAGTACATCTTCCCCGGAGCCGACGCGAGCCTGTGCCCCTCCGCCATGCTCAAGGCGATGGAGAAGGCGGGCTGGGAGACGCACAGCGTCGAGAACGTGAGCATCCACTACGCGTGGACGATCAAGAAGTGGTTCGACAATTGGGAATCGAACCGCGCCGCGATCGTGGCCGCCTACGGCGAGCGCTGGTTCAGGATCTGGCGCTTCTTCCTGGCCTGGTCGACGATCATCGCCGAGCAGGGCAACGCCGCCTGCTTCCAGGTCGTGCTCAACAAGAACCAGGACTCTTACGACCGCACGCGCTGGGTCAAGAGCAACGCGGCGATCCTCGGTGATCGTCTCGCTCCCGGCAGCCTGCCGGAAAAGCATCCCGTCGCGGCCCGCCGCGCGGACGGCAACGGCGTAGCGGCTGCGGACGCGGAGTAAGTCACTTTTGCGGCTGCACTAGCCGCACGGCGACGCTGGGGTCGCCGCTTTCCAGCCGGAGCTCGGCGGGGACGCGCGCGACGACCCGGTGCGGGGCCGCGCTGCCTTCCGCCTGGAGCTCGAGCACGTAGTCGCGCGTTCCCGCGCTCGGCGGGCGCGTCGGACAGCTCGCAGCCGGTGCGACGGCGGTTTGTCCGGCGCTCGCGCCGGCGCCGTCGACGCAGTGCCAGCCGGCAGCGGTCAATGCCAGCGCGGCGAACGCCGCACCGCCCAGCTGGACGCGACGTTGCACGGAGCGCCAGCGTACGCCGATCGCGCTCTGCCACGTTGCAGCCTTGGCGAGCTCACGTGGCAGCGGTGGAGGACGCGGCAGCTGCGCGGGTCGCCGCGGCGATGGCGGGGGGCGCGAAGACGCGGGTGGCGGTAGCGGCGACTGGCCGTGGCACGTGGTCGCGTCGAACTCCGGTTCGCTGCGAGCGGAGCTCGTGACCAGGCGTTCGCGACGCGCACGTGCTCCCGGGAAAAGCTCGTCCATCCATTCTGCGAGATCGGCCAGGCCGACGTGTGCGCCGATTTCGGCGAGCGCCTGCGTCAGCGCTCGTCCGAGCTCGCGCGCGGTCGCAGGGCGCCGCTCCGGATCGCGCTCGAGCGCGCGAAGCACGATCGCGTCGAAGACGGCGGGGAGCTCGGGTCGCAGCGCGGACGGTGCTGGAATAGGCAGCTCGAGCACCGCTTGCAGCGTTGCCGCCTCGGTTTCTCTGCGAAACAGCCGCTGCCCGGTCAAAAGCTCCCACAGCACGACGCCCAGGCCCCACACATCGGCTCGCCGATCGGCCCGCTGGCCCCGCAGCACTTCGGGCTGGATGTACGCGAACTTGCCCTTGACGATTCCGGTGTTGGTCTTGTGCGATTGAACCTTCGAGGTGGCGACGCCGAAATCGATGATCTTGGTCTGCCCGTCGTGGGTGATCAGAAGATTGTCCGGCGAAACGTCGCGATGCACGAGCTCGAGCGGCACGCCGTCGCCGTCTCCCAGCTCGTGCGCGGCGTGCAGACCCTCGCAAGCGTCCGCCACCATGCGAGCGAACAGCGCGGCGCGTTGATGGAGCGGGCGCGGCGAATTTTCGGCAGCGCGGCTCACGGTGCCGAACGATTCGCCGGAAATGTACTCGAGCACCATGTAACAGCGGTGCTCGCCCAGCTCGTAGTCGAGCAACGCACACACGTTCGCGTGGCGGAGCCGCGCCAGCGTCTCGGCCTCGTCGAAGAACATGCCGCGGAACGTCTGATCTTGGACGAGGTGCGGGTGCAGCAGCTTGATCGCGACCACGCGGTGCACGCCCGGCCGAGTCTGATCGTGAGCCAGGTAGAGCGTCGCCATTCCCCCCGAAGCGAGCTCGCTCTCCAGCCGATAGCGGCCGAGTTTGCGCGGCATCCGCCCCGATCGCGGGCGCCGCTTCGGGCCGTTGGAACTTTGCACACGCCCCGGGGGCAGCTCTGGGTCGGGCTCCGGCTGCCCGGGTGCTTGCGACATTTTCCTGCACCGCACGGGGTGCAAAAAGCGAACCAGTCGTTGCAATTTGGCGAATGTCGATGCCGCATCCCGAGCGACGCGTGTCGTGTGCGCAACGGCGTGGCGATCGAGCACGAGCCGTCGCGTCGCAATGCAGAGAACTGCGCTGGCTTGCCGAAGTGTTTCCGGCTATCGTCCGCCTATCGCTCGGGGCGCGGCACAGAGAGAGCCGCTGAGAAGCACCCGCGGAACCTGATCCGGCTCGTACCGGCGTAGGGAAGCGACGTCGGCAAGCTCGGCCGCGTCAGCCTCGTGCGACGAAGGAGAGAGCCCGATGAAATCGTTCACTCTGCCGTTACGTGGCGCGCACAATCCATCGACTCGCCGCGAAGGCACGAACCCCGGATCGTTCGCCAATCCTTCACAGGTCGGCGGGCCGCTCGCGTTCTCGTCGCCGGACACGCCGGGGATGCCCGCGCCGAGCCCGAAAACGGCGTGGGATTTCATGCCCTCCATCGCGCGCGAGCCGGTGACGCAGTTCGAGCATGCGCGGCTCGGAACCATCACGCCCGAGATGCGGCGCGTCGCCGAACGCGAGCGCCACTTGACCCCCGAGCAGGTGCGGGACGAGGTGGCGGCAGGGCGCATGATCATTCCGGCCAACCGCGTGCACCTGTCGTTCCGGCTCGACCCGATGTGCATCGGCCGCGCCAGCCGCACCAAGGTCAACGCCAACATGGGGGCCTCGCCGGTGTCGAGCGGCACCGAGGCCGAGGTCGAGAAGCTCAAGTTCGCGGAGCGCTGGGGCGCCGACACGGTGATGGATCTTTCGACCGGTGGCGAGCTCGACGCCTGCCGCGAGGCGATCGTCCAGAACGCCAGCGTGCCGATCGGGACAGTGCCGATTTATTCGATGATCATCGGCCGCCGCATCGAGGATCTCACCGAGAAGATCATCATGGAGTCCTTGCTGCATCAGGCGAAGCAGGGCGTCGACTACTTCACGATCCACGCCGGCGTGCTGTTCGAGCATCTGCCGTTCGTGAAAAATCGCCTGATCGGTATCGTCAGTCGCGGCGGCTCCTTGCTCGCGAAGTGGATGCTCGTCCACAAGAAGCAGAACCCGATGTACGCGCACTTCGACGAGATCTGCGACATCATGCGCGAATACGACGTCTCGTTCTCGCTCGGCGACGGCCTCCGGCCCGGCGGGCTCGCCGACGCCAGCGACGCAGCGCAACTGAACGAGCTCTCGACGCTCGGCGAGCTCACCGAGCGCGCCTGGAAGAAGGGCGTCCAGGTGATGATCGAAGGCCCAGGCCATGTGCCGTTCGACCAGATCGAATACAACATGAAGCTCGAGCGGCAGCTGTGTCACGGTGCGCCGTTCTACGTGCTCGGGCCGCTCGTCACCGACGTTTTCCCCGGTTACGACCACATCACGAGCTGCATCGGCGCGACCGCGGCGGCCTATCACGGCGCCAGCATGCTCTGCTACGTCACGCCCAAGGAGCACCTCGGCCTGCCGAAGAAGGACGACGTCAAACAGGGCTGCATCGCCTACAAGATCGCGGCCCACGCCGCCGACGTCGCGCTCGGAATTCCGGGCGCACGCGACTGGGACGATTCTTTGACCCAGGCCCGCGCCGCACTCAACTGGGAGAAGCACTTCGAGCTGGCTTTCGATTCGGACACCGCGCGTGCGCTCCACGACGAGGATCTGGACGTGGACACCGATTTTTGCGCGATGTGCGGCCACGACTGGTGCTCGGTGCGAATTTCGAAGGAGATCGTCGAGTTCGCGAGCGGCAAGGCCGAAGGCTACGAGCGCGGGCGGCCTGCCAAGAGCGCGGCGCTGAGCGACGAGCAACGGCGGATCCTCGAGCAACGCGGCGTGCTCGCCCCGGAAGAGATCCACAAGCTCGCGACCAAGACCCGGCGCGCCGTCGGCGCCGAGGACGGTCAGAAGGGCAGCTGCCACTCGGACTACGTGGCCGCGGACGAGGCGCGCGGCATCCAGAGCGAGCGTCTGGTCACGCTCGGCACCAAGCCGGCCCGGCCCAGCGCCGGCGCCTGACGGCGCGAGCCATGGCCAGGCGCACCGGGAGCGCGGATCTTCCACTGCACGGTGGTCACGTCCCGGCGTGGCTCGCAGAGCGCATGGCGCGGCTCGGCCGTGTGATCGTCGAAGCGATCGCGATCCAGTACGGGCGCGACGAGGTGTTGCGCCGGCTCGCCCATCCGTTCTGGTTTCAGGCGTTCGGCGCGGTGATGGGCATGGACTGGCACTCCTCGGGCATCACCACCAGCGTGGCCCTTGCGCTGAAACGCGGCCTCGGCCCGCTACAAGGCGAGCTCGGGCTCTACGTCTGCGGCGGCCGCGGCAAACATTCGCGAAAAACCCCGGCCGAGCTGCTGGGGGTGGCCGAGCGCACCGGCGCCGACGGCGACGCGCTCGTGCGCTCGAGCCGCCTGGTCGCGAAGGTCGACAGCGCCGCGGTCCAGGACGGCTTCGATCTTTACCTGCATGCGTTCATCGTAGCGGCGGACGGTGCCTGGACCGTCGTGCAACAGGGCATGAATCCGGCTTCGCGGAGCGCGCGCCGCTACCACTGGCTCTCGGCGGAGCTGAAGGATTTCGTGGACGAGCCGCACACCGCGATCGAAGGCGAGAACCGCGGCGTCATCGTCAACCT
>Ga0111538_10007476_pt1 | contig 14715 bp, 11 predicted proteins | sample SoiMethybrSBSTD1_FD_79669 | JGI IMG/M metagenome (GOLD analysis project Ga0111538, IMG submission 79669) | Bulk soil microbial communities from a Populus tree surrounding site in Tennessee, USA - Soil MetaG P. TD hybrid SBSTD1 (version 2)... | ecosystem: Environmental > Terrestrial > Soil >... | reverse complement strand
TTCGCGGCAAGGGTCCGCGGCCCGAACGCCGTCGCTCCACGACGAATACCTCCGCGCCACCGACCTGCGAGCGTTTGTCGAGAGTCACCGCGGGCAGGTGCAAGACCCGGCGGTGGCCTTCTATGTCTCGCAGGCGCTGGAGGAATGCGCGATCACCCACGACACCGGCCCTCGCGACGGATTGCCCGTCGAGGAGCAACGCGCGGCGGCCGTGATCGCAGACCAATGCCGGGGCTTCGACGGCGAGGTCATCCACCCCGCTGCCATCCTCGAGTTGCTGCGCTATGCCGCGCAGTGGGGCGAGCCACGCGCGGAGGCGCGCCTGCTGCTGCTGCGCGACGCCGCCGCCGCGAAGGACGACGCCCTGCCCCACCTGCCCTGGATGCTGAACCTGCGCGAGCCTTCGATCATTCGTGACGTGGGTGCGTTCCTCTCTCGCGGCGAGGCGCAGTGGCGCTACGGCGGCGAGCAGGTTCCAACCGCCGTGGCCGCGATCGCGTGGGAGCTCGTTGCGTGCGACATGGACCCTTCGTGCACGCCGCGCAGCCGCTTCGCCCTTTCGCAATGCGCGTACCTGGGGCGCTGCTCGGATTGGCGCTACGAGGATGCCGTGGCGCTCTTCGAGCCTCCCGAGCTCATGGGCGCCGCGCGCCGCCTGCGCGAAGGCATCCTGCGTGCCCTGCGCGATCGCGACTGGGAGTGGCTCGGGCTCGCGTGAGGGTCATTCGGCTCCGACCACCAGCGGTCACGGCAGCGCCTTCTGCGCAGGCGCGGGAGCCACGGCCAGCAGCGGCTCGGCCGCGCGCGCAAGCTTCTCGACCGCCCCCGAGCACACCACGCGGTGGCCGTTCACGTAGGCCTCGTGGTTGCGCTCGACCTCGGCCAGGTCGTAGACGTAGTTCACCATGATCCCGAACGACTGCTGCTCGCCCTTGGGGGAGCCGTCGGCGTGCGGGTTGATGCGCTCCAGGCGCGCGCCGTTGCCCAGGTGGAAGCGCGCCACCGGATCGACGGCGTGGCCTTCCGCCCATTCGCGCGTGAGATACCACGCCGCCAGCCCCTGCAGCGGCTCTCCGCTGGCCGGCACGCCGTCGCCCAGGCGCTGTTGCGCCCAGCGTCGCAGCCCGGGCACGGGCGAGAGCGTGGCGAAGAGCTTCAGGTTCGGCAGCTCGGCGTGCAGGTCCTCGGCGACCTGCTTGATGAGGAAGTTGCCGAATGAGATCCCCTTCAGTCCCGCCTGGCAGCTGGTGATCGAATAGAACACGGCGCAGCGCGCCTGGCGGGGATCGCCCACGGCGCCCTCGATGGCGAGGATGGGCGCCACCGCCGAAGGCAGCTCGTTCACGAACGCCACCTCGACGAAGATGAGCGGCTCGCCCGGCAGCGCCGGGTGGAAGAAGGCGAAGCAGCGGCGGTCGCGCTCGAGGCGGCGTTTCAGGTCCGGGAAGCCGCGGATCTCGTGCACCGCCTCGTACTCGATCAGCTTCTCCAGCACCGAGGCGGGCGTGCTCCAGTCGATGCGCTTCAACTCCAGGAAGCCGCGGTTGAACCACGAGCCCAGCAGGTGCGTGAGGTCGTGATCGACGGCCGCGAGCTCGGGATGCGCCTTCATGGCTTCGACGAGGTCGCGGCGCAGCTGCACGAGCGTGGCCGTGCCGCCCGGGGCCATGTTCATGCGGCGGAAGACCTCCTGGCGGGAGGGCTCGGCGACGCGCTGCAGCGCGGCGAGGTGCCTGGCGCTCGGATCGGCGTGGTAGGCGTGGGCCGCGGCGAGCACCGCATCCCGGTCCGGCGAGAAGCGGCGCGCAAGCAGGTCGAACAGGCGCAGCCGCCCGGCATCGTCCAGCCCGCGGTAGAGCGCCACCGCGCGGCGCGCCATGGTGGCCCCCGTCGCCTCGCCCTTCTCCGAGATCAGGGTCTGCAGGAGGCGTCCCAGCCTGTCGGCGCGGCGCGACATGCGCGCGCTCGCCAGGGAGCCCACGAGCCGGTCGAGGATCCCTGTCATGCCCCCTTCACCAATCCGAGCTTCAGCTCCTCCTCCGCCACGCCGGCCTCCTTGTAGCCTTCGAACGCGGGAACGGCATCGGGGTTCTCGCCACCGAGGATGGCCGCCACGGCGGCGCCCGGCAACACCTGGATTTCGGCGCCGTACAGGGTCGCCACGCGGGACGCCGGTGCGGCCAGCGCCACGTAGACGCCGCCTCCTGCCTGGGTGAGGATCGTGAGGCCCACGTGTGAGCCCTTGAGGCGCAGCGCCACGAGCGGACGGCTCATGCCGGCGATGAACTCGGAGAGCACGATGCGTTCATCCTCGAGCCTGGGCGAGTGCGAGGCGCAGTCGAGGTACACCTCGACGCGCGCGGGCGGGTGCTCGGCGAGCTTCCAGGCGAGTTCCGCGAAACGCCAGGCCCGCGCCGCGCCCACGGGCTTGTGGCCCACGAGGCCGATGAAGGCCTCTTCATCTTCGCCGCGCTTGCCCTTGCCTGCCAGCAGCCCGCCGCCCTCGTGCGCCTCGTAGCCCCCGTCGTAGATGCGCTGGAGGTCCTGGCGCTGCACGGCTTCCAGCGGGGGCGATTGCTCCTTGGCAATGCGCGGCGCGAGCGCCCCATGGCGCGCGCGCGGGTCGGTCGCATCGGCAAACGTCTCGCGCAGCCACGCGCCCACGTCCATCGCGGGCTCCCAGACATAGTTGCCCGGTGAAGCCTTGGCGCGCGCGGAGGCGATGAGCGCCGCATCGGCCATCGCGCGGAACATCTCGTCCAGCGCATCCATGCCCGCGGCCGCGGCCAGGATCGCGGGCCCGGACATCGCGAGCTTGGTCTGCGGGCTGAACAGGCGTCGCGGGGCGAGGTGCGCGAGCATGCTCGAGCCGCCGAAGCAGTTGACCCCCAGGACCACCGCCAGGTGCGCGCCGCTCGACACGGCCTCGAGCCCCGCGCGGTAGACGGCGCGGAAACCGCCGAGGGCCTTCAGCCCCTCGGAGATCTTCGCGCCCGCCGAGTCGAGGTAAAGGATCGTGGGCGCCTTCTCGCGCGCGGCGATCTTGAAGAGCGCCGCGAGACGATCGGCCTCGGCGTGGCCGATCGAGCCGCTGGCAAAGCGGTTCTCGACCAGCGCCAGGCGCACGGGCTTGCCGTCGAGGGTGCCCTTGCCCCAGGAAAGGTTGCCCACGCGATCCTTGTGGGGCTCGAACGCGATGGCCTTCTTGAGCGCCTCGAGGAGCGCAGCGGGGTTGCTCAAATTGCCTCCGCAAGCAGGACGATCGGATGGACAGCGGACCGTCCGCTGCCGTGCGCGATTTGCTGCCGACAGCTGGTGCCCGCGGCAGCGATCGCCGCACCGGGCGACGCGCGCACGGCGGGCAGCAGGCTCAATTCGGCCATCTTCATGGACACATCGTAATGCTCGTGGCCGAAGGAGCCGGCCATGCCGCAGCACGACGACTCGATCGCTTCCACGCGAGCGCCCGGCAGCGTGCGCAGCAATGCGAGTGTCGCGTCGAAAGTGCCGAAGGCTTTTTGGTGACAGTGGCCATGGACGCGGACCTCGACCGGAACCTTCTTCCAGGGCGCCGCGATCCGTCCCGAGCCGATTTCGCCGGCGAGGTATTCGTCCACCAGCATCGCGCGCGCGAGCTTGCGCACACGCTCGTCGTCCGGCAGCAACGCCGCGTACTCGTCGCGAAAGGTGAGCAGGCACGAGGGCTCGAGGCCCACGATCGGAACATCCGCGTCGAGGTATGGCGCGAGCGCCGCCAGCGTGCGCCGCGCCTCGTCGCGCGCGGCCTCGACCATTCCATTGGTGAGGTAGGTCCGGCCGCAACACAACGGCCGTCCGCCGGACCATCCCTCGATGCGAATCGTGTGGCCAGTTGCCTCGAGCACGCGGCGAGCGGCGGTGAGGTTCCCGGGCTCGAACCAGTTGTTGAAGGTATCCGCCAGCAGCACGATGCGCCGGCCCTCGCCCCACCGATGCCCCGCGCCATGGGCCTCGGGCCCCTTGAGCCAGGGACCCTGGAAGCGCGGCAGGGGCCGGCGGCGATCGAAGCCCGTGAGCGACTCGAGCACGGCGCCCGCACCAGGGAGCGACGACAAGCCCTGCGCGAGGGCGGCCCAGCGCGCGTAGCGCGGCAGGTGCGCCACCATGCGGTCGCGCAGCGTGAACCCCTCGCGCCGCTTGTGTTCCGCCGTCACCTCGATCTTCATGCGCGCCATGTCGACGCCGGTGGGGCACTCGCGCCGGCAGCCCTTGCAGGAGACGCACAGCGCGAGCGCATCGCGTACCGCGGGGCCGGCGTAGTCCTCACCCTCGATCTGTCCCGAGAGTGCGAGTCGCAGCGTGTTCGCCCGCCCGCGCGTGAGGTCGCGCTCGTTGCCGGTGGCGCGGTAGCTCGGGCACATGGTGCCAGGGTCGAACTTGCGGCAGTGCCCGTTGTTGTTGCACATCTCGATCGCGCCCGCGAAGCCGCCCCACTCGCTCCAGTCGAGCGCGGCGGGCTGCGCCTTCGCGCCGTAACCCGGCGCGTAGCGGAAGAGCGAGCGGTCGTCCTGCTTCGGCGGGTTCACGATCTTGCCGGGGTTCATCACGCCCTTGGGGTCGAACCACGACTTGATCTCCCCCAGCGCGGCCGTGAGGCGCGGGCCGAAGAACGGCGCGATCCACTCCGAGCGCACCAGGCCGTCGCCGTGCTCGCCCGAATACGCGCCCTTGTAGCGCCGCACCAGGTCGGCCGCCTCCTCCGCGATCGCACGCATCCGCACGGCCCCGTCGCCCTTCATGTTGAGGACCGGGCGCACGTGCAGGCACCCGACCGAGGCGTGGGCGTAGAACGTGCCTTCGGTCCCGTGCTTGCGGAAGACGTCCTTGAGATCCGACGTGTATTCCGCGAGGTGCTCGAGCGGCACCGCACAGTCCTCGATGAAGGACACCGGTTTCCCGTCGCCCTTCATCGACATCATGATGTTGAGCCCCGCCTTCCTCACGTTCCAGAGCGCGGCCTGGCGCGTGGCGGGCACCTCGACCACGGCGTTCGGAAAGCCGAGGTCTCCCATCAGCTCCGCGAGGTTCCCGACGCCTGCCTGCTGGCTCCCGGCGTCCTCGCCCGCGAACTCGACCAGCAGGATCGCGTCGGGCTCGCCCTTCACGAACTCGCGCACGATCGGCGCGAAGGCCGGGTTGGAGAGCGCGAGGTCGAGCATCGTTCGATCGACGAGCTCCACCGCACAGGGCCCGAGCTTCACGATGTGCTGCGCGGCTTCCATTGCGTCGTAGAAGCGGGGGAAGTGCGCCACGCCCAGGGCCTTGTGCTTCGGCAACCGGGCGAGCCGGATGTGGATGCGCTCGAACCAGGCGAGCGTGCCCTCGCTGCCCACGAGCAGGCTCGCGAAATTGAAGTTCCGTGGCGCCAGGCGCGCGAGGTTGTAGCCGGCAACGTTGCGCAGGGTTTGCGGCGTGCGCGCGACGATCTCGTCGCGCTCACGCTCCCAGAGCGCCCGGGCACGCGCGGCCAGGTCGAGGATGCGCGGATGCTCCATGGCGCCCTCGGGGCCGAAGCGCCCCCGCGTCCCGCCGACCAGCCACGCATCGATCTTTTCCACGCGGTCGACCATGTTCCCGTACGCGAGCGAGCGCGAGCCGCACGAGTTGTTGCCCGTCATGCCGCCGATCGTGGCCTGCGCCGAGGTGGACACGTCCACCGGGAACCACAGGCCCAGGGACTTCAACTGCGCATTCAGCGTATCCAGCACGACTCCGGGGGCCACCACGGCGCGCTGATTCGCGGCATCGACCTCTTGCACCTGCGTGAGGTAGCGGCTGTCGTCGACCACGAGCGCCTCGCCCACCGTCTGGCCGCACTGCGAGGTGCCCGCGCCGCGGGGCAGCACCGCCACGCCCTCCTCGATCGCGACCTGCATCGCGGCGATCGCGGCCTCGGCGTTGCGCGGCACGACGACGCCCACGGGCGTCACCTGGTAGATGGAGGCATCGGTGGCGTAACGCCCGCGGCTCGCGGCATCGAACAGCACCTCGCCATCGACCTCGCGCGCGAGGCGGCGAGCCAATCGGCTGCCTTCGCCGCCACGCGCGAAGCGCACCGGCTGTGGGAGTTGCGCGGTCATGGGGGCTTTTACCGGGTCTGGCGACAAAACCGTGCGGGGCTGCGGCATTATGGCCATATTCGCTGTTGCCGAGGAGCACTCCATGCCCGCCGGACGCCATTTCCTGCAGATTCCCGGCCCGACCAACGTGCCCGATCGCGTGCTGCGCGCGATCGACCGTCCCACGATCGACCACCGAGGTCCCGAATTCCAGGTGCTCGCGAAGGACGTGCTCGAGGGCATGAAGCGCATCTTCAAGACGCGCCACCCGGTGGTGATCTATCCCGCGTCCGGCACCGGCGCCTGGGAAGCGGCGCTCGCCAACACGCTCTCGCCCGGCGACAAGGTGCTCATGTCGGAGACCGGCCACTTCGCGACGCTCTGGTTCAGGATGGCCACGAAGCTGGGACTCTCGATCGACATGATTCCCGGCGACTGGCGCCACGGCGCGGATTACGCGGAGATCGAGAAGCGCCTCAAGGCCGACACCGGCCATGCGATCAAGGCCGTATGCGTCGTGCACAACGAGACCTCCACCGGCGTGACCACGCGCATCCCGCTGGTGCGCCGCGCGATCGACAACGCGAAGCACCCGGCGCTGCTGTTGGTCGACACCATCTCCTCGCTCGCTTCCATCGACTATCGGCACGACGAATGGGGCGTGGACGTCACGGTGGGCGGCTCGCAGAAGGGCCTCATGCTGCCGCCGGGCCTGTCGTTCAACGCCACCTCGGACAAGGCGCTCGCGGCGAGCAAGCGGGCGTTGCTGCCGCGCTCCTTCTGGGACTGGGGCGAGATGATCCCGGCCAACGCGGACGGCTGGTTTCCCTACACGCCCTCGACCAACCTGCTCTACGGCCTGCACGAGGCGATCGCGATGCTCGAGGAGGAAGGCCTCGCGAACGTGTTCGCCCGCCACGATCGCCATGCCGAGGCCACCCGCCGCGCCGTGCGCGCCTGGGGGCTCGAGATCCTGTGCGCGGAACCGGAAGAGTACAGCTCCTCGCTCACCGCGATCCTCATGCCCCCCGGGCACGACGCCGACAAGTTGCGCCTCGCCATCCTCGAGCACTTCGACATGTCGCTCGGCATGGGCCTCACGAAACTGAAAGGTAAAGTTTTCCGCATCGGTCACCTCGGGGACTTCAACGACCTCACGCTCGCAGGTACCCTTGCCGGCGTGGAGATGGGCCTCGAGATCGCCGGCGTGCCGCACAAGAAGGGCGGCGTGCTGGCGGCGATGGAATACCTGGCCTCGGAGGCGCGCAAGAGAAGCGGCGTGCGCCGGGCCGCGTAGCGAACACAAGACCAGACCTAGGAGGAGTTCAGATGATCAAGTGCGCCATGGGGCGCGGCTTTGCCGCCGCCCTGGTTACCCTCGCCGCGTTCGCGGCTCAAGCGCAGGACTGGCCCCACAAGCCGGTGCGCGTCATCAACCCCTTCCCCGCCGGTGGCGGCGTCGACACGTTCGCGCGGCCGATCGCGGCCAAGCTCACCCAGGCGCTGGGACAGAGCTTCTACGTGGAGAACATGGGCGGGGCCGGCGGCACGGTGGGCGCGGCGGCCGCGGCCCGGCAGCCGCCCGACGGCTACACCATCTTCATGGGCGCGATCCACCACGCGATCGCCGAGTCGCTCTACACCAAGCTCACCTACGGCATCGAGAAGGACTTCGACCCGGTCACCATCGTGGCGGCGGTCCCGAACGTGATCGTCGTGCACCCGAAGCACGAGGGCATCAAGACCTACGCCGACCTGATGAAGTACCTCAAGGCGAATCCCGGCAAGCTCAACTTCGGCTCCGCGGGCAACGGCACCTCGCACCACCTCATCGGCGAGCTCTTCAAGATGCGTACCGGCACCGACATCGTCCACGTGCCGTACAAGGGAGCGGGTCCGATGATGTCCGACCTGCTGGCCGGCAACGTGGACATGGCGTTCGACGGCATGGGCACGTCGGCCAACCAGATCAAGGCCGGGAAATTGAAGCCCCTCGCGGTGACCAGCGGCACGCGCAACCCGGTGCTGCCGGACACGCCGACGTTGAAGGAGGTGGGCATCGCGGACTTCGAGGTCACCAGCTGGTACGCGATGTGGGTGCCGAAGGGCACGCCCAAGGAGATCACCGACAAGCTCTACGCCGAGGTCGTGAAGATCCTGCAGATGCCCGACATCAAGGCACTGTGGGATTCGCAGGGCGCCACGGCACCGGCCACCCCGCCGGCCGAGTTCGCCAAGTACCAGCGAAGCGAGATCGAGCGTTGGGGCAAGGTTGTGCGCGACGCGAAGATCAGGATCGACAACTAAGCCTCCGCCACCATGCCCGACATCGATATCAAGCGCGCGCACGGGTTGGGCCTGAAGGCCGCGCGCGCGGCTGCCGACAAGATGGCCGAGCACCTCGGGCGCAAGTTCGGGCTGCGGGGCGACTGGAGCGGCAACGTCATGAACTTCGAGCGGCCCGGGGTGAACGGGTCGCTCGCGGTCGACGAGAAGGACCTGCGCCTCACGGTGAGCCTGGGCTTCCTGCTCAAGGCAATGCGCGGCTCGATCGAGGGCGCGGTGAACGAGGAGCTGGACAAGCTCTTCGCCGGCAAGCCCTCGCCCAAGGCGAAGGAAGAGTCGCCTAGACCGAAAAAGGCTGCGGCGCGCCCGAAAAAAGGCGGTTGAGGATCTCGGTCTCGCGGTCGTGGATGAGGGCGAGGAACTCCTCCGCGCCGCCCATCGCGCGAAACGCCTTGAAGCCGCCCTCGAGGAAGTCCTGCAGGTCGTGGAGCCCCGCCATGCGCGCGGGCGTGCGCATGAGCTTGAGCGTGCTGTGCACGAGCGGCTTCTTCACCAGCCAGTCCAGATCCCGCCCGACCGTCACCACGAGGTCGATCTGGCGCTCGCGCTCGGCGCGCGTGGACCCTGCGCGATAGGCGCGCGCATAGCTCTCATCGTCGATCGGGCCGGGGTCGAGCACGAGCGCCACGCGATGGTCGAGGCTCTCGGAGAGGGCCTCCAGCTCGACCGCGAGCGCGGCAGCTTCCACGCCCCTCGCAGGCATTGTCCGGACCATGACGGGCAGGATGCGCAGCATGGCGTCGTCGCGGCTGCTGAAGTCCTTCGGCCCGTACAGGTCTTCGAGGAAGAAGGAGGTGGCCAGCCGGTAGCGCGGCTGGACGGCGATGTCGGCATAGGAACGCGCGAGCCTCCGGGCCTGGAAATCCTTCAACGCGCCGAGGCCCGGCGGAGCGATGGCCCCGGTTCCCCGCAGCAGCTTCAGCTGCTCGAGATGGGCCTTCAGGTCGGCGCCATGCTCCTTCATGTTATATATTCTAACGATCGCTTCAAACGGTCGTTTGACGGCCCGAATTATGGCTTGTTTATCTTTTCATATCAAAGATATAAAGTAAATACCTCAAGTTGAATCTTAAGGACGGAATCAGCCCCCGGCCGGCCCTCGCCGAGACCTTCGCGCGACTGCGCGAACGCCGTGACGCGACCCTGGGCCTGTCGTTCGGCGAGCGCCTGGCGGCGTTGGTGGCGCTCGAGTCGCTGCTGCGCCAGCATGGCGCCGAGCTGGCCGCAGCGGTCGATCGCGACTTTCGCGGCCGCGCGAGCGCCGAGACCCGGTTGCTCGAGATCTTCCCCGCGCTCGAAGCGATCGCGCACGCCCGCAAGCACCTGCGCTCCTGGATGGTGCCGCGGCGCGCGCGCACCAATTTCTGGTTCCTGCCGGGCCGCTCGCGGGTGGTGATGCAGCCGCTCGGCGTGGTCGGCATCGTCGTGCCATGGAACTATCCGATCTACCTCGCGGTGGGCCCGGCGGTTTCGGCGATCGCCGCGGGCAACCGCGTGATGGTGAAGATGTCGGAATCGGCCCCCGCGACGGGCGAGCTCTTCGCGGCGCTCGTGGCGCGCCACGTCGGCACCGACGCGATGACGGTGGTGAACGGCGACGCCGAGGTCGCGCGCGCCTTCACCGCGCTCGCCTTCGACCACCTCGTCTTCACCGGCTCGACCGAGGTCGGCCGCCACGTGATGCGCGCGGCCGCCGCCAACCTCACGCCGGTCACGCTCGAGCTCGGCGGCAAGTCTCCGGCGATCGTGGGCCGCGGGATGCCGGTGGCCGAGGCCGCCGACCGCATCCTCTACGGCAAGTGCCTCAACGCCGGCCAGACGTGCGTGGCGCCGGACTATGTCCTCGTCCCCGAGGAGCGCATGGACGAGTTCGCCGCGGCCGCCAGCGCGACGGTCGCGCGCCTCTACCCGCGACTGCGCGACAACCCCGACTACACCGCGATCATCGACGCCCGCCACCACGGTCGCCTGCGTGGCTACCTCGATGAAGCGCGCGCTCGGGGCGCGCGCGTGGTCGAGATCAATCCCGCGGGCGAGGACTTCGCCGGATCGCCCAAGCTGCCGCCGACACTGCTCTCGGGCGTCCCCGAGGACGCGCGCGTCATGCGCGACGAGATCTTCGGCCCGCTGCTGCCGCTCGTGCCCTACCGCACGCTCGGCGAGGCCATCGCCTACGTGAACGCGCGCCCGCGGCCGCTCGCGCTCTATGTCTTCGACAACGACCGCGCGGCCGTGAACCAGGTGCTCGCGCGCACCATCTCGGGCGGCGTGAGCGTGAACGAGACGATCCTGCACCTCGCGCAGGACGACCTTCCGTTCGGCGGCGTCGGACCCTCGGGCATGGGCGAATACCATGGCCGCGCGGGCTTCGAGGCGTTCTCGAAGCGCAAGGCGATCTTCTACCAGTCGCGCTTCAATGGCTTGAAGCTCTTCCGGCCGCCGTACGGCGCGCGCTTCGAGCGGCTGCTGAAGTTCCTCGTTCGATAGTGGCTCCGCACTGATGCCTACCCGCCGACAGCTGCTCAAGGTGGGGATCGCGGGCGGGCTGGTGCTCGCCGGCGTGCGCTGGCTCGATCGCCCGCAGGCGGTGGCGGCATCGAACTACCGCTTCCTCGACGAGCGCAGCGCTTCGGCCGCGGCAGCCCTCGTGCCGGTGGTGCTCGAAGGCACGCTGCCCGGGGAGGCCGTCGCCCGCAAGCGCGCCATCGACGAGACCGTGGAGGCATTCGACCGCGCCGTCGCGGGCCTGTCTCCCGCGGTACAGAAGGAAGTGGAGGAGCTCTTCTCGATCCTTCGCTTCCCGCCGATGCGCCTCATGTTCACCGGCCTCTGGTCGCCTCTCGAGGAGAGCTCCGCGAAGGAGATCGGGGACTTCCTCGCGCGCTGGCGCCACTCGCGCTTCGAGATCCAGCGCGCCGGCTACCAGGCGATCACCCAGCTGATCCAGGCCGCCTGGTACGGCAACGCCGCGTCGTGGACCGCGATCGGCTACCCGGGAGCGCCACGGCTCGGATGAGCGTCATCGATCCCATTCGCGAGGGTCTCGCGCGCGGCTGGAAGGTGGTCGACGCCGCCGCCCTGAGCCGCGACCTCGACCTCGAGTGCGACGTCGCGGTGATCGGCAGCGGCGCGGGCGGCGGCATCACGGCCGAGATCCTCGCCCAGGCCGGGCTCGCCGTCGTCGTGGTCGAAGAGGGCCCGCTCGTCGGCAGCGCCGAGTTCAACATGCGCGAACGCGAGGCCTATCCGCGCCTCTACCAGGAGTCGGCCGGGCGCCAGACGCAGGACAAGGGCATCACCATCCTGCAGGGCCGATGCGTGGGCGGCGGGACCACGGTCAACTGGACGTCCAGCTTCCGCACGCCGCCGCGCGTGCTCGCGCACTGGGGCGATGCCCACGGCCTGAAGACCGTCTCGACGGCCGCGCTCGCGCCCTGGTTCGAGCGCATCGAGCAGCGCCTTTCGATCGGTCCGTGGCAGGTGCCGCCCAACGCGAACAACGACGCCCTCAAGCGCGGCTGCGAGAAGCTCGGCATTCCCTTCGGCTACATCCGCCGCAACGTGAAGGGCTGCGCGAACCTCGGCTATTGCGGCATGGGATGCCCGCTCAACGCGAAGCAGTCGATGCTGGTCACTTCGCTGCCGGCAGCCCTGGATCGCGGAGCCACGCTGGTGCAGCGCGCGCGCGTGACCCAGCTTGCCGCGCGTGGCGACCGCCTTGCGCATTGCGAGGCCCGTGGCATCGAGCGCAACGGCGCCGTACTCTCGCCGCACACGGTGCGGGTGCGGGCGCGCCACTTCGTGGTCTCGGCCGGCGCGATCGGCAGCCCCGCCATCCTGCTCGCGAGCGCCCTCCCCGATCCGCAGGGCCTGGTCGGCAAGCGCACGTTCCTGCATCCGACGGTGGTGTCGGGCGCCGTCATGCCGCAGAAGGTCGATGCCTACTACGGCGCGCCCCAGACGGTGTACTCGGATCACTTCCTCGACAGCGCGGCCCTCGACGGCCCCGCGGGGTTCAAGCTCGAGGTCCCGCCGGTGCATCCGATCCTGGGCGGCATCACCTTGCCCGGCTTCGGCGCCGAGCACGCGCGCTGGATGACGCAGCTCCCGCACCTGCAGGTGGTGATCGCGCTGATGCGCGATGGCTTCCACGCCGGCGCCCCCGGCGGCCAGGTGGTGCTGCGCTCCGACGGCTGGCCGGTGCTGGACTACGGCATGACCGACTATCTCTGGGAAGGCGTGCGGCGCGCCTATCTCGCCATGGCGGAGATCCAGTTCGCCGCCGGAGCGAGCACCGTGCTGCCGTTGCACGAGAGCTCGTCCGCGGCCACGAGCTGGCGCGCCGCGCGCGCGGCCATCGAATCGCTGCCGCTGCGCTCGCTTGCGGCGCGCGTCGTGAGCGCGCACGTGATGGGCGGATGCGCGATGGGCGCGGATCCCACGACCTCCGTCGTCACCGAGGCGGGACGCCACCACCACGTCGCCAACCTGTCGGTGCACGACGCCTCGGTCTTCCCGACGAGCCTGGGTGCAAACCCGCAGCTCACCATCTACGCGCTCAGCGCGCGCATGGCCACCGGGCTTGCCGCCTCGCTTGGCAAGGGCGCCGGGGGACAGGCCCCGGCTTAGCCGTTTTCCTGTCCGTATAATCCGACTTCCCGCCTGCTGTGTTGCGAACGCGGCGCGGGGAACGGCCCGAGGCCGTCGCGGCTCCAAGCTAGACAGGATTTCGATCCTGTCCCCATTGAATGGGGACCCCAGGAGCCGCCGTTTCGAAAGGAACGACCATGAGCGAGAAGATCGCGCTCGAGCGCCTCCACGGCGCGACGAACTACGACCCGCTGCCCATCGTCCTCACGCGCGGCGAGGGCCCCTGGCTCTGGGACGAGCAGGACCGCCGCTACCTCGACATGCTGTCCGCCTACTCGGCCGTGAGCTTCGGCTACGGGCATCCGAAGCTGCTGGCGGTCTTCACCGAGCAGGCGCGGCGCCTCGCGGTCACCTCGCGCGCCTTCCACAGCGACCGGCTGCCGCCCTTCCTCGCCAAGCTCTGCGAGGTCACGGGCATGGACCGGGCGCTGCCGATGAGCACCGGCGCCGAGGCAGTCGAGACCGCGATCAAGTGCGTGCGCAAGTGGGCCTACACCGTGAAGAAGGTGCCGCGCGGCGAGGCCGAGATCCTCGTCTGCGAGGGCAACTTCCACGGGCGCACTTCCACCATCGTGGGCTTCTCCTCGGAGCCGCAGTACCGCGATGACTTCGGCCCCTACGCGCCCGGGGCCTTCCGCCACGTGCCCTTTGGAGATGCGCGCGCGCTCGAGGCGGCGATCTCGCCGCGGACCGCGGCCTTCCTCGTGGAGCCCGTGCAGGGCGAGGCCGGCATCGTCGTGCCGCCCGAGGGTTACCTCGCCGAATGCGAGCGCATCTGCCGCCGCCACGGCGTGCTGCTCATCGTCGACGAGGTGCAAACGGGGCTGGGCCGCACCGGGAAGGTGCTGGCGATCCACCACGAGAACGTGAAGCCCGACGGCATCATCCTCGGCAAGGCGCTGGGCGGGGGGCTCATGCCCGTCTCGGCCTTCTGCGCGCGCGAGGAGGTGCTGGGCGTCTTCAAGCCCGGGGACCACGGCAGCACGTTCGGCGGCAACGCGCTGGGCGCGGCCGTGGGCCTTGCCTCGCTCGAGCTGCTGCTCGAGGAGAAGCTCGCCGACCGCGCCGCGACGCTGGGCGCCTACCTGCTCGAGCGCCTGAAGGCCGTCTCGAGCCCCGTCATCAAGGACGTCCGCGGCAAGGGGCTCCTCATCGGAGTAGAGCTGGACACGACGCGCGTCACCGCACGCAAGTTCGTCGAGACGCTGCTCAAGCACGGGGTCCTCAGCAAGGACACGCACGGCACGGTGGCGCGGTTCGCGCCGCCGCTCATCGTGCAGCGCGAGGAACTCGACTGGGCGATGGAGCGCTTCGTCGCGGCATTGCGCGAGTACGGGCCCGTCTACGAAAAGGCCGCCTGATCGTTGCGCTCCGCTGGGGCCGTTTACCGATCAGCGCAGAGATGGGGAGAACCCCGGAGGGCCGCAGAGGTAAATCGCATGGTTTTCGGGCGAACGACTGGCGGCGTCGACTCCTCGACCAGCGTGAGAGGAAGGGCAACACCAGGCCGGTAAGCGGCAACTCTCATTGGTGCCGTGATGCATAGGATGTGAGACTTATAACTGTCATTGGTGCCGTGATGCATAGGATGTGAGACTTAATAACTGTCATTGGTGCCGTG
>Ga0111538_10007474_pt1 | contig 14719 bp, 17 predicted proteins | sample SoiMethybrSBSTD1_FD_79669 | JGI IMG/M metagenome (GOLD analysis project Ga0111538, IMG submission 79669) | Bulk soil microbial communities from a Populus tree surrounding site in Tennessee, USA - Soil MetaG P. TD hybrid SBSTD1 (version 2)... | ecosystem: Environmental > Terrestrial > Soil >... | reverse complement strand
CGCCTCATAGTCGTCGGCGTCTCCACCGAGCGGTTGCCGGCCGGCCGACCACGCGCCGCCGCTATCGAGGTCGCGGATGTAGAAGAACTGTCCCCAGCAGTCGCTGGTCGCGTCCTCGCGCCAGCGCGTCACGTCGATCCCATCAACTGCTGTATCCGCTCCCGGCCTGGGTCAGCATGACGGTATAACGACCGTTCGATAGCAAGCAGACGTTCGGAGGCGACACGTCGGCTGCAGCCCGGCGGCGCTGCGCGTAGGCCGCGGGTCGTACAGAAGAATGAGCCACTGGTTCCTCCCTGTTGGGCGACGACGTCTACCCGCGCCCCGAACTCGCGCGCTCGACGCTGCTTGTCCGCCCAGCACTGGAGCGCCGAAACGAATGCAGCCTCCAGAGTACCCAGATGAGCAGCGACGTCCGCGCCGAGGTGAGCGCGCAGGGCCGGCCGGTCACGGTTCAGCAGAACCTCGAAATCCCCTCGCGCTTGCGCCGTCTTGACGGCGCCGAATGTGTATTTCTGATCCGGCACGGCCAGGTCGAGAGCGTCGTCGCACGTGATCTGAAGGAACACGCCCGTGTTCGGTCCGCCGTTATAGGCGCCGTGATGCAGGAGATGAGCGAGCGTCTCCCACTCTCGCTGCCCGGGACCGTGGTAGACCAGCGTCTTGAATGATGCCGTTTTCGCTCGGATCACTCGTCGGCCGATTGGTCAGCGCTTCAACGCTGTTCATGGATCACTCCTCGACGGGTCTGAACTCGACTGTCGCGCATCCTATAAGTCTGTATGGCTCTCATCTGAAACGCTGTCCATTTGTGCACACTTGCGTCCCGACACTGGCGGAGATTTGGGTGGAGCAAATCCGCTAGCGCACCAGTCGCCGTCACCGGATCAGCCCCAAGGTTGTTAGACGGGTCGCCAGCCGCCAAGGGAGGAGGTCGCTGGCTGGAAAGCATCGCAGAACGTAAGTTCTTGCGGAGTACGGCTGATTTGGAGACCCGCCGGCTCTATTCGCCGGCCTCGGTCATGGCTGTGAAGAACTTGGCAGCACCGGGGTCAGGAGGCACGCGCGCGCACCGTCGCCGCCAAAGTAGCAGGTGCCGGCGATCTGTCCCGCGTCATTGATCGCGCTGACGCGCCAGATACTGGGCCAGATGCCGCCTGAGTCCTTCTCGATGGCGCGATTCAGATCGATTAGGGCGCCATTGCGGTAGACGAACATGGACGCGTTGGATTCGCCGATGATCTCGCCGTGATTGTTGATCGCCGCGGCGCCTGAGTAATGGAGGTCGTACCCCGCGGGCGGCTCGAGTAAGGGCAGCAGAGAGAACACACCGTTCTCCCATAAAAACGCCCGTTGCCCCGGCCAACCGTTCGTCCAGGCGACGCCGACGATTTGTCGCGCTCGGTTGATCCCGGTCGGTATGCTTACCGAGTCCGTGTTGCCGTCAATATCCCTGAGCGAGTTGTCGCTGAAGAGAAATGCATGATCGTTCTGCGGCCCGCCTCCCCTGACCGTCTCGATCAAGCCGACGACGTCGCCAAGATCGTTGATGGCGTAAGCGGTGCGTGCGGAGAGTCGTTTTACGATCGACATCGTCCCGTTCTCGTAGACGAACGCGGCGGCATTCGAGTCGCCGACGATTGTGCCGCTGTTGTTGATCGCGTACGGCAACGCGTACGGCTGGTTAGAGTATCCCGGCAGCGTACCAATATCCGTGAACACGCCGTCCTGATACACGAACGCATGACTTCCCAGCAGTCCGGGAGGGGTGAAGACACCAGTGACCTGGCGAGCGTCGTTGATGCCTGCCGCCCATCCGTACGTGTCACTAATCATCGTCATGGTACCGTTGTGATAGACGAAGGGCACTTGGCGTTGTGAGTCGGAGGGCGAGGATGTGAGGCCCGCCACATCGCCGTGAGCATTCAGCGCCAGCGCGGCGCTGGCCGCGGACCAGGAGTAGCAGCAATTCAGCGCTCCAAGATCTCGCACCGTGTACAAGACGTCATTCGCTTTGAGCGCACCTGGTTGGACCAGCGGAAGCACGAACGTAAAAACTACGAGCGCCGCGGCGCCAGAGACAAAGCGTAAGGTTCGGCCGGAAGATGCAGACATGAGTCCTCCGGACCGCGCGGAACAACAACCGTGCCGACCTGGTTCTGTAGTGATTTAGTCCGGCGATGGACCAGACCATTCCCGAACTGAAACGCGACTTACAGGAACGTCTTCCTTCAACCGTTCCAGACGACCTTCATCGAACTGCTCGCGAGGGTGCGAAGACCGACTTCTGTGAGTCCAGCCAACAATGCCGCCGAAAGCGATGCACCGAGAGATCGCCGTGATGTCGGTCACCCGATCCCGTTCGACGTCGGGGCGGGCGAGCGCATCCTGCCGCTCGAACGAACCGCTACCCAAGGGCGCCGCGCTCTCCTCCCCCGCTCGCTCCATCTCCCCTCGCCGTCGTCGACGGCCGCCTGACAGAAACACAATAGAAGTGGCGTGCGGTTGTGGACGTACCCCCTCTGCGGTTTCGCGGCTGGGTGCACCGCAAACAATTTGGGTCATCAGTGCGGCGCTACCGAGGATCTATTTGGTGAGCCTAACGTTCGTCGGTTCAAACCTCATTGGCTGCTGGCTGGCTCGCCGCGACGATTTGCGTCGTGCTGCGTAACTGGGTGTAGCCGGCAGCCTTCGAGTTTTGCGCGGGTATTACTTCGCTACCGATCGGCACGATCGTTCGCCTTGGCCGGATTGAGCCCGCGCCGAACGTGAACAGCTGGCTCACTTCGCTTACACCGATGTCGATTTCCTTTTCCGGATCAGGGACGTTTTCCAATCCGGGGACATTGAAGGCCGTGCCACCCTCAAGCGTGGAAAGCTGTCCTGCCGATTGAATCCGAAGAAGTCTTCGAGTTTGGCCGACATGCGGTAGGTGGCGCCCGCAGGAACGTCTCGAACCATTGATCTAGCCGACCGCCAATGGCGACCGGATAATGGCGCGGCCAGTACTTGTAGTCGGTGCCGTTGCCGTTCGAGCGCTTCATCCGCAGGGTAAGTCCGCTTATCAAGTATTTGCGGCCGTTCGCCAGGCCCTGGCCAAGCGGGAGCGCCGTGTCCGTCGATCCGGCATTCGTGATCTCACATCGGATGGTTGTCGAGTCCACGCACTCAAGCGTCAACGTGACCGGCGGAGACTCCGGTAATTGCATTGGTATCGACATGGCCGTCACACGAACCGGCGAGTACGGCGAGAGTACCGATACGAGAATCAGCACGACTACGATTGCGACTGGTCGGTCGGCCATTGGCGGGTTTCGGTCCATGGCGGATTAGACACCCATGAGATGATTCAGGGTCAGCTCTTGGACGGTCTCCGATGGTTCACGCGTTCAGACAGGTTCGCGCGCTCACGGTGACGGTGATTGTGACGCTTTCGATCGAGTGGCCTGAGCGCTGCCACTGTGCAATCTCGTGGACGTCCTATTCCGCCCTCCCGGCGCCGTCATCACCCGATCAATTGATCGAGTCGCCTCGGCGCACCACTTAGTCGGATACCGCCGTCCGCCAGGTGCAGTCATCATCTCGACGCAATAGACGTCTGCGACTCGCGGTTACGATGCGAGGCGCGAAGCATCCGGTGGAGCGTTTTTCGCAGATTTGTACCGCGAAGCGAAGTGTCGTGACCTGCCCCATTTTTCGCTACACGGATAGTGAGAGTGCGTCAGGCTGTTTATCAGACTAGCTGACCTGTTACGAGACTCAGGGCCGTGTAAACCACGCTCATGATTGCTGACGCATTGAAGATGCCATGCGACAGTTCTCTGTTTGCAACGACTCCCACAAACGCGGCGGTCATGAGGAGGCATGACAGCGCCGCGAGACTGAAAAGGCAGTAAGTAATCCAGAGCACAGCGTTCCTCCTGGCACCATCGACTCGATGGCGGCTGCGGGGGGAAGTGCAACTGGATTGCCAATTGGGTGCCTCAAAAATCGGCGTATTTTCGGCGCCAACGAAGGCACCGATTGGGTCGGCGACGTCTTTTTTGGTTCGGGCCAGAATATGTTCTGGTCGTCTTTACCCTGCCGCGCTGGCGTACAGGGAGCAAGGCGTGCCGGCAGTGATTCCCGCCAACGCGATGCTCACAGTGAGGTCTCGGTGCTTTCAAGACGATCGGATTTGACTACTGAGGTGTTCTCACTTCCCGCGACGATCGTTGCGCGTGATACGGCGGCGACTGCGGCGCGCCATTCATCGGTAATCAAGGCCGCCTGCGGGCAGCCTTCCGGGCCGGGAGCCTCGATCTGAATCGCGATCGACCCGCGGTGGTTCTCATCGAGAACCGGCCGCGGCAGGACAGCGGCATCAACCGCATATGCCTCCGGATCACTGATGGCAGGGCTCGGCTCAGCCCAGGACTGTGCCATCACGGCTGGCACCGCGAGGGGTGAGAGCAGCAGGACGAACGCCGGAGGGGCAATCCCTCCCATGGCCGCCGACCAGTTCGTTTGGGCGACCAGCGGTACGTTGCGGCTCGCGGCGCTGGTGCTCGTGTCTCGGCGACCGGCCGCTACTCATGCGCTCGCGATCGCCACCGTCGTCGGCACAGTCTTGGTCGCCGCGTCAGCAATCCGGGTTGGTCATGCGGGCGGGCGACATGTTCACAACGCCGGCGCGGCGTATTCGGTGTCGACACCACGCGCGGCCGCGGCCGTCACCGACGTAGCCGACCCGAAAGGTCATCGCGAAAATGATGATCGATGATGTGTCGGAGTTGGTGCTGTTCGCGTGGTCGGTTCTACCGTCATGGGCGAATGAGTCGGCTCAGAACCTCGACGAGCACTTCGGGCAGCTGATCGGGGCGGCGCAACACTGCAAAGCCGGCACGGCCGAAGATTCTTGGCGCGTAGCGCGGGGCTTCACGATCCACTGTCAAACAGAACGTGTCTATGCCTTGCCTTCGCGCTTCCGCCACAGCCTGACGCGCATCCTCGATGCCGTACGGCCCTTCATAGGTGTCGACGTCGTTCGGCTTTCCGTCGGACAAGATCAACAGGAGCCGGCGTGCGGTGAACTGGCGAGTGAGACCGGCCGTGGCGTGGCGGATTGCGGCACCGATTCGTGTGTAGCCGTCCGATTCGAGCGCCGCGATTCGGCGCCACACGACCTCGGTCGCGTGTTCCTCGAATCGTTTCACTGACACGATCGAGACATGCTCGGCACCTTCTCCGGCAAATGCCAGAATCGCGAACGGATCGCCGAGCGCGGCAAGCGCTTCGCACACGACGAGCAGGGCGTCCTTCTCGACGTCGACGATCCGCTGATGTCCGGAAACCCAGCTGTCCGTAGACGCGCTCACGTCAACCAGCAGCCCGACACTCAATTCGCGGCGTCCTGGGCGGACGTCCACGTACAAGCGATCGTCGGCAGCAACACCGGCACGTGCATCGGCCGCGGCGGCAACGTACTCAGCGATGTCGAGTTCAGCCCCTTCGGTCTGCCGGGCAATGCGAACGCGGCGTGGACGCAGGCGCTCGAAGCGCGAACGCACGCGCCACACGAGCCGGCGATGACGCGCGAGGGCCCCCTGTGCCCAGACTGGATCTCCGACAAGTGGTACCACCTCGCGGACGATCGCGGCCCCCGGCCGGTACCCCGCTGTTCGATAATCCCACTCCGGGTATGCAATGCCGCCAGCTCTGGCTTCGGAGACGGTTTCACGTGAGGTCCGCGGCCGCTCGTCGCCGGCGCGGAGGATCTCTTTCGCCTGACCCGGTGTCCGCACCACGCGCGCCTCGGGCAGTTCCGAGAGCGAGTCGCCCAGGGATTCAGGATCGACATCATCAGCTCGATCCGCCGGCCGCTGCAGGCCCAGCGCATCCTCGACGCTCTCCTGCGGCTCGTCGGGCCGAATGACCCACGTGCCCTTCCCGCGATCGTCCTCATCCTCCGCCGCTTCGCGAATGCGTGGTCGCCGCCGCATCTCGGCGACGCGCCGTGGTCCCGGCCGTGTCGTGTCCGGTGTTTCTTCGACGTTAGAAAGGGCGCCGTCGATGCCTTGGATCGCACATCGAGAGCGGCCCCAATACCACACACCCGGCCGGCGACGATAGCCGCCTCGATGGCGTGCGCGCTCGCTGGCCCACGCGAGCGCGTCGGCTGGAGCGGGAAAGAGTGGCAACGCGGCGAATGGTAACTGCGGATCGCAGGCGAGGAATGCGCGCACGATGTCCTCAATCGCGCGCTCACGATCTCCGTGTGGGAGCCGGCCGGCTCTCTGCGTCAATGCCACCACGCGTGCATTACGAAGCGTTGGAATGAGTCCGGCAGTGTGATGGACGATCCAGTCGTCGACGGCCGCCGCCTCGGCCATCGAGAACCAATCCTGAATCTCGTCATTCTCGATCCCAAGATCGATTGTCGCGCTGCCGCGCGACAGGCGGACCGCCTGTTCGACGGCGAGCAACTGGTAGATCTGAAATGCCTCGTCGGCCCCGCGCGACGCATCGATGACGGGAGGCAGGAGGATCCGGACGCCGTCTGTCCCGGCTGTCGGCGCCGCACCAGCATCACCCCGCCGACCGGCGAGCCGGCCCAGCCAGCTCACTGGCGCCGCCAACTCCGCGGCGCTCACCGGAATGAGCGATCCGAACAGTGCGTTCAGGAACAGTTCGAGGCGCGCGCGCACGTCGGCCAACCGCAATACGCGCTCGGCGGCTGCCGGACCATAGCGGCGCCAGATATCGCGCGCCAGCCGCGACGCGACGTATGCACCATCGAGGATGAGATCTTCGGGTTCGGCCATTGAGAACCGCTAAATTCGTCGGTTCGGCAACCATCACATGGTGGCGTTGACCAGATCGTGCATCGCCGCGAGTAAATCCGGATCGTCGGTCAGCGGTCCCAGAAGTGCCGTGGCGCATGCGGTTCGGATCGGAATGCCGCTGGCGATGAGCCGCGCCGCCGCAATGATCAGCCGCGTGCTCGGCACCTCGGCGAGGCCTCGGTCGCCGAGCTGCCGCAAACGTCTCGTGAGCGTCACCAGGGTCGTTGCGGTCGGCGCATCGACGTGCCCTTCATGTGACACGATCGCCGATTCCAGTTCCGCCGGAGGAAAGGCAAACTCGAGCGCGACGAACCGTTGTCGCGTGCTCGGCTTTAGATCCTTTAATCCGTGCTGATAACCCGGATTGTAGGAGACGACCAGTTGAAAGTTCGGATGCGCCTCCAGCAGCTCACCCGCTTTGTCGAGAGGCAGAATCCGTCGGTCATCAGTCAGCGGATGAATGACGACAACGGTGTCGGTTCGTGCCTCGATGATCTCGTCGAGGTAGCAAATCGCGCCAAGCCTCGCCGCGAGTGTCAGCGGGCCGTCGAGCCAGACAGTCTCACCGCCGCGAATCAGATAACGACCCGTGAGATCGCTCGCGGAGAGATCGTCGTGGCACGCGACGGTGACCAGTGGCTGTCCCAGACGCCAGGCCATGTGTTCGACGAAGCGCGTCTTGCCGCAGCCGGTTGGTCCTTTCAGCATGACGGCGAGCTGCCTCGCGTGGCAGGCTTCGAACACAGCGACTTCGTCGGCGACGTGAAGGTAGTAGGGAGCCTCGACGCCAGGATAGCGCAGTCCTGTGTGCCGATCCGCCGACGGCCAGCGGTCCTCTGCGGAGTCCCGCCGAACTGCACGGGGGGAGTCGCTCATCGTGTCGGGATGGGCTGCGGCGAAACCATCCCCGCCGGCCGTCGTTGGGACGGCGCCAGGAAGAAGAAGTCCCAGAGGAAGAGGGCAACACCGGCCGTGAACAGGATCCCGGTCCCGACAAGCATCAGGAAATGCACCTGAATCTTGGACTGCGTCTCGAGGTAGCCGAATCCGAGAATGCGCTCGAGATACGTCTGCGAGATGCCTGCCGCGGCAAAGGCCATGGTCATGCCGAACATGCCGCCGACTTGCAGCCAGAACGCCCAGAGCCCAACCTTGGATTCCCGCTCGGACTCTTCATGCCCGGTCATCGCGGGTAACGCGTAGGTGATTACGGCGAGAACGATCATGACGTAGGCGCCGAAGAACGCCGCATGTCCGTGCATCGGCGTGATGAGCGTTCCGTGCGTCCACCTGTTGACTGACGGCCACGTGTGCGCCAGTCCGAGCAGGCCCGCGCCGAGCGCGGAAAACAGCGCGCTTCCGAGCGTCCAGTGCAGCGCGAGCGTGTTCGGATGGGACACGCCGGAGCGACGGAGTGCCGAGTACGCATATGCCGACATCGCGAGAAATACGAGCGGTTCGAGCGCCGAGAAAAACCCACCGATAGGCAACCAGTATGTAGGCACGCCGACAAAGTAGTAATGATGCGCCGTACCGAGCAGACCGGAGATGAAGGTCAGCCCGACAATCACGTAGAGCCACTTCTCCATCACCTCGCGATCGATACCCGAGAGCCGGATCAGGAGATAGGCCAGGAGCGCTCCCTGAACCATCTCCCATACCCCTTCGACCCAAAGGTGAACCGTCCACCAGCGATAGAAAATCGCGACCGTATAGTTGCGGAACTCGAAGAGCGCCGGCAAGTAGAGCAGCGCCGTCATGACGAGGCCCGCCATCAGCACGCTTTCAGTCGTCGTGAGCCGCTTGGCTTTCCAGATCGTCATCCCGAGGTTGTAGAGGAACATCAGCATGACGATGACGATCCCAAGTTTGACGGGCAGCGGCTGCTCGAGAAGCTTATTGCCGGCGGTCCAGCGGAACAGGTAGCCGACCACCGCCGTGACACCGCTAACCGTCCACAGGCCGAGGGCGCCGTACGCGAGCCTCGGACTGTGCAGTTCCGTGCGGGATTCTTCCGGCACCAGCCAGTACGCCGCGCCCATGAAACCTGTGAGCACCCAGACGATCAGCAAGTTCGTGTGAATCTCTTTGGACACGTCGAACGGCAGCCAACCCTTGATGGGATCGGGGCCGAGATACTTTGCCGCCGACAGCAGGCCGAAAGCCATCTGAAGACCGTAGAACAGCATCGCCACGACGAAATAGGGATAGGCAACAGCCTGCGTTCGGTAGCGCATGAGGAGTCCCTTTTACTTGAGCGTCCTGAGATAGGCGACAAGATGATCGATATCCTCAGGCGTCAGCATGTCCTGATAGATGGCCGGCATGATTGACTGGCCGGCGGCGCCGAAGGTCGGACCCGGCACCACGTAGGCACTCGGGTGAAGAATCGATTCGCGAATGTAGTCGTCCGTCGACTTCGCCGAGCCGGCGTAGGCGGAGCTCCTCAACACCTCGCCGGCGCGCGCGCCAATGCCCGCCAAGGACGGCCCGACGACCTGCACGCCGGGCTGAGTCGAATGGCAACTGAAGCATCCCGGCGGCGTGCGACGAAAGAGCGCCTCGCCGAGTGCGATTGGATCGCTCGAAGCCGCCGCTGGAGCGGATGCGCCGAAGGCGATCCCCTGCGGCGTTGCCGCGCTCACCAGAATCGGCCGCGGCGGCCAGTTGGCGTTTTCGATGTGGGAGACCCAGGTCAGAAACGCGATCACGTCTCCGATCTCGTCGTCCGACAGGTTGGGGTTCGGCATCAGCCGGCCGTGCTGTTCTTCCGAGTAGAAGCGTGAGGGGTCTTTCAGAAACAGGCGTAGGTACGGCTCTCCGCGAAGCTGCGCAATCTTCGTCAGGTCGGGCGCGTAGTATGCGCCTTCGCCAAGGAGTGTGTGGCAATTGATACAGTCCTTGCGGTGCCACACATGTTTGCCGGCTACCACCTGTGGCGTGAGCATCTCCTCGTGCGTTAACCGGGCGAACTGTCTATGGCTGTCGATGGTGAGGGCGATGAAGATCAGGGAGAAAAGGGTGGTGCCGCCGACGAAGAACATCCGCGTCTGTCGCTTGGTCATATCTCCCTCGCCACGGGCGCGTGGTCACAAGCTTTCGTGAAGCAGGCAGGCCGATCCGCACCGGGCAGGCCGGCAGAAACCAGCGTTAGACGTGAATGCGCGAGAAGTTAGTGACGCCGACCCACGCCGCATACACGAGCGCGGCTAGCATCACGATGAAGACAAGGACGCAAAGCGCCCGGGTGAGACCCGTTCCGACAACCCGCGATTCCGCCATCTCCTCCCCCAACCTGACACGATCGGCCATGCCCGCTACGGCGGTTCGATCGCGAATAGGTATCACGTTTGACCGATCGTTTGCCAATCATATCGGCGCCGGGTCAGTCGCGATGGCGCGCGCGGATGAGGTCGAGGAGGCGGCAGGCCGCTTCGTCATCAACGCGTTCCCGCGCGCGATGGCAGCCGTTCAACGTGCGGCGACCGCCGGCGCGTCGCGCAACATGATGAGCAGCATGCGGGCTGGTTCCGGCGCATCGACGCCGTGCGGAACATTCGCGGGCATGCGGACGATCGTGCCGGGGTTGGCCGTTACAGGGGTTCCACCAATCGTCAGGATCAGCCTGCCTTCGAGCGTCAGGACCAACGCTTCAAAAGGGGACGTATGTTCACTAAGCCCCTGACCGGCGTCAAATGCGAACAACGTGATGTTGCCCCCGGCGTTCCTGGTCAGCACGCGACTGGCAATGCCCTGTTCCGTAGGGGTGATCAGCGATCGCAGCACGAATGCCTCGGCAGGCGCTATCGTTGGACTCGAAGCGGACATCGGGCGCACCTCCTGGCTAAGAATACCTCCCGTCAAATGTGACCCACGGAACGGACAGCCGCCCGATTTGAGCGGTATCGCTTCCCTTATGTTGTGCGTAGATGTTCGAGGCGGCGGCGCAAAGGTTAGAGCATGTGACAAAGCGCCCAATCAGCACTCGTCGAGTGGATGCCTTCGGGCGGATCACTGAACGCGAGCGACTTAATGCGGCGGCATTCGTGACCACCGATCTGCGCCTGCGCTCGCGGACCTACAGACCGATCTCGACACCTTCATGGAGGGGTACAACACGGTGCGTCCACATCTACGCGGCGGATTTGGGACCACTTGGGTCCACTCCTGCGCGCGGCTTTAGTGGTGCTGTCAGAGAGATCGTCGAATTTCCAATGAAGAGTTGGAGGCGCCGCCCGGATTTGAACCGGGGATGAAGGTTTTGCAGACTCACGGGACACACGAAAGCAGGCCGGAATCAGCGAGTTTCCGGCCTGCTTTTCACTCTTTGTTGGTTGGCGTTGGATGGTAAGTGAAGACGAGAAGCGATAAGTCGAGACGGTGAAGGCCTCATGGTGAAAACTCCTTGCCCGTTTCTAACTGTGGGGTAACGGCGCATATGATGCCGCAGCCCCGTCGGTTGTCTCAAGCTCCTTGTCAAAAGTGCTGAGGACAGGTTCGTCCCACTGGATCAAAGCGGGCGGGTTGTTTCACCTCATAGTCGGCGCGTTATGCTCGTGTCGTCGACGTGGACGGGAGTTATGAGAGGCGTCATCGGCGTGTTGTTTTACTCGGTGATTGCACTCGCACCTATCCTTGCCGGTGTCTTCATCGCGAGCCGCTTGCTTCTAGACCCGCGAGCGCCTCATCGCTCTCGCCGCTCTGGCGGTCGTCATCGGGTTCTTGGCGGGTGGTGTCGTCGGTTGGGCCGTCGTGCCAGCTCAGTGGGCGGGCTCGTTTTGGACGACGGTCGAAGCGGCAGGTAACGCCGCCAAGTATGGACACTCCTTCAAGCACGCGGCCGAACATGTCCTTTTCTACTCCCGCTACTCTGCCCGGCTGGGTGGAATCGCGTTCGGGGTCGCTGGGTTAACCATCTTGAGGCTAGTCTCAGGTCGCCCTTCTGCGCTGCTCCTTTCGTAGAATCAGCCGCACGCTGCTCCACCCTGCCGCGCAAAAAGAGTTCGACGCTTGTTGTGGATTTGAACCCGTTCGTCCACCATTTGTGCTCATGAGCGCTCGGGCGTTCTGGTCTCAAGTTGGACCCGGGCTGTAGCCAGGCGTGCGATGTACCGCGTCTCCCCGACAGACAGGCGGAGGTTTGGTGAACCTCACGTCATGGCAACCACGCGGCCCGGGCGGGATGCTCCTGCCGCTGTGCCGCTCGGCCTGCGCTACAACATCTAAGGCCGTGCGGAGCGCGGCTCTGTGAGCCGCCAAAAAACGAGCAAGGCGACAATGCCCACCGTCAACTCACCGACGAGGGCCGAGTAGAAGAACCACATGAGGGTGCGTTCGGCCGTGTGCTCGAACGCCTCGCCGTACTTCACGCTATTACCCGCGGCATCGATGGTGGTCCAGATCGACGCGGTCCACTCGGCGGGCACGGCGGACCACCCGATGATGCCGCCGGCCAGGAACCCGCTCGCTACCGCGACGCAGGCAAGCCAGATGAAGCGACCGCGGCGTAAGAAGCGGGCTGCGATGGAAACTGCAAGAAGAACGGGTGCCAGAACGACGACCGACCAGAACACGAACCCGATGGTGCCGATCATCGTGTCCTCCAAGATATGGCGGATCCACGCAGCATAACGCGAAGACTGAACATTGACCGGCTATATATCTGGTGCTATGCGAGATCAACCGCGCGCTGACGACGTTGAAGCGGATGTTCAGCCTCGCCGATGCGGATCGACGAGCGCACACGCTTCAGCAAATGAATTCGGTCGATCGGTTCAATCGGTTCGCCATCCTCGGGGAGAGCTGCTACTTTACGCGGCTAGTTCGTGAGACGCCAATTCGACCGCCGGCAACAAGTCAGTGTGCATCGCGCGCTTTTCGACAAACGCGAACGCCCCGGCCGCAAGCGCCGCAGGCCTGAATTCAAGCGGGTCTTCTGCGGTAACCACGATGGTTCTCGTTCGCGGCAGCATCCGCGTGAGTTCCCGACAAGTGTCGACGCCGTTCCTGTTCGGCATGTTCAGATCGAGGATGACGATGTCTGGCTTCAACCGTGAGGCTTCTTCGACCACACGTGCGCCGTCGTCGACACTTCCGACGACCTCGAAGTCGTCCGATACGAGCAGTCGCCCAATCGCCGCGCTCACTCCCGGGTGGTCTTCCGCCACCAGTACTCGTTGATGCCGTGTGTTAGTGATGTCGGTTGCCACAGGACGCCTCGCTTCGCTGGTACCCGCAGCATGCGGTCTGCGAGTTGTGCCGGTGAATGTCGATGCTCGATCTGTCGTTCCCATGCGACAACACACGCTGCATGTGTCGTCCGGACACCGCTAGTCAGGACTTCTCCGAAACATGATAAGGCCGCTCAGGCGGAGGCAAGAGCCGCGCCAGGCTTGGGGGTACCACGCTGCGAGGAAATCAACAGGGTTTGGTGGTTTCAGAAAGAGCGCATCGGCCGGATATGTGAGATCTCGGCAATCAGTGCCGACAATCCGGCACTCTCGACTACGTCCTCACCGACCCCAACTGCTGCAGCCGATAGACCGTCATTTGAAGGCTCAGGTCAAACATGTTCGCGACATCGCGCACCACTCGTTCACCGTCGCCGCGCTCCAGCGCACCGCCGAGGTCCTCGAAGCCGCGAATCTTCAGGCACGCCCGGAGTCGCTCCGCCACCATGCTCCGTGGCATCAGCAAGCTGGCCATGCCGCGGTTCGCCTGATACTCCCACGGCTGGTCAACGCCGCTCCCGCCCAGCCTGATGTTTTCGCCGCGGCACATCACAGTCGTCGTGGGCCCGTTCAGCTCCTCGAACAGCGCCGGCCCGCGGTAGGCCGCCCAGGCTCGAATGGCAAAGTTGGGGATCTCGCCGCTGCAGTAAGAAACACGTCGCCGATGGTGGACGACGCCTTCGTCACGCGCATGAGGACGAACGCATTCATCGCAGGACGTACGACCGAGGTGATCAAGGACTGCTAGAGATCGAGAGTGGATGAAACAGCCAAGCACTCTCGTTTTTGCAATGGCGGTTTTGTTCGACGCGTTGTCAGTCGGAACGTGCGCGATCCTGCGCGTTCGCACCGTGGAAACAACTCTGCTGGGTCACTGGTGTGCTGCATTGAACAGCGCACTCAAAGGCGTCGCCATAGGCTGTCCTGATGGCCGTCGCGTGTACGGCACGGAGCAGGTGCTGTCGAGAATGCGTGGACGCGACCGTCATGAGGATGAAATGGCGCGGCGCTCACGCCTGGTAACAGGCACGGCAGCGGACTTGAGCTCCGCCAGCAACGGTCGTTGAACGGCCGACAGGTGATGTGTCCCAGGATGAGGCGCAGACCGTCCCTTGGAACCGTAATCTGTCGTCGGAGATTGACCTGTTCCACGGCCCGTGTTGCAGCCGTGTATTCGCGAACGCACGGCCTTTAGAAATCGGCAGCGAGCCACTCGCCCAAATGGAGAAGCACATGCGCAAACTGATTGCCCACGGTGGACCGTTCGTATTGACGGGAGCGTTCGTATTGAGTGGTCTTCTCGTGATACCACTCATCGCAGTCACGCAAACTGCAGAGCGAAGCCGGACGCAGGGACTCAAGGAGACGGACAAATTCGTGAAGGCCGGAGGCAACACGTCGGAAGCGGTCGCAACTGCGAAACTGCAAACCCAGAAGACACTCGACGCGTACAACGCACTCGTGACCCAACCGTCGAAGAACATGAAAGCCGACTACAAGAAGTTGATGAAGTCCATGGACACCATGAACGATCAGGCAGCGGAGGCGGGTCGGAAGGTGGATCAGATGCAGCAGGCTGGGGACATCTACTTCACGGGCCGGGCCGAGACCATCAAGAACATCCAAGATCCACAGCTGCAGGACCGCGCGAAGCAGCGGTTGGTG
>Ga0111538_10007473_pt1 | contig 14720 bp, 9 predicted proteins | sample SoiMethybrSBSTD1_FD_79669 | JGI IMG/M metagenome (GOLD analysis project Ga0111538, IMG submission 79669) | Bulk soil microbial communities from a Populus tree surrounding site in Tennessee, USA - Soil MetaG P. TD hybrid SBSTD1 (version 2)... | ecosystem: Environmental > Terrestrial > Soil > Tree... | reverse complement strand
GCCCGGAATGGCAAGTATCTCCGGCTGATAAAACTCAGACATGTTGAGAAAAAGATATTAGACTATCTCCATAATAATGAGCCCGCCCGGTGGGAAGAACTTTCTGTCGAAGAAAATGAACCTGCAGAGTCATCTACCGCAAAAGCGTGAAATCTTTGTTTTAACTTTCTTGGCGTTGTTGATGCCTGTCGCTGTCTGGTCCGAGGTGTTGGATATGAATCGCAATTGGGTAGCGTGTTGAAATTATTTTTTAGAATCTTCAATCGGTTCGAAATGCTAACCCGAACCCTTAGGAAGCAACTTTTTACTATTGCCATGCGGCCCTTAATTCTTGTTTTCTTTTTTTGTCCGTTCTTAGCGCTTTGCCAGTCGTTAGAAACGGTGGTTCAGAAAGGTCATGAACTAGCGGTGGTGGCCGTCGCGATAAGTCCTGATAGCAATTACATTGTCTCCGGCAGCAAAGATAAATCTGCGAAGCTGTGGGAGATAAGTACCGGCAGGGAGGTGAGGAGTTATTTGGGACATGAGGCAACGGTTACAAGTCTGGAATTCACCGCTGATGGGAAAACGTTGATCACGGGTAGCAACGATAAATCTATCCGCTTTTGGGATGTATCAACTGGAAAAGAAATTTACTCCATTCATACTGATGACATCATCACAGACATTGCTATCGATCCCAAATTACATTTTTTTGTTGTAGCCGGATACGGGAACTCTGGTTATGGCGACTCCATTACAGTATACGATCTCTCCTCAAAAAAAATCCTTAAAAAGATTACTGCATCGCCGGACAAGGGTCTTGGAAGTGGCGTAGACGTTGCCATTTCACAAAACGGAAAATTGCTTGCCGTTGGCGAGGACAATCGAACTATTAATCTGTACAACACAAATGATTGGACACTCGAGAAAACTTTTCAGCCAGAAGAAGGATGGTGTGGTGGATGCGGAACCCGAGTGGTTTTCGGCTTTGATAATAAAACGCTGTACGCAGCGTCTCATAATGGACCTGTGCGGAAATACAATCTCGATTCTTTCAAACTTATCAAAACATACGAGGAGAAAACTGATGACCTGACCGGACTTGCTATTACCGGCGATGGAAAAACAATAGCACGTTCTACCGAAAAAGAAACACGCGTCTGGGATGCGTTAAGTGGTGATTGCATTACCACGATAGCGGCAAAGGATCAGAGCGGGTTTCATGAAATCGCTTTCACATCAAACAATAAGTCTCTTCTCATTACCTCCGATGATAATACTGTTAGTGCCTGGAATTTCCCGCAAAATAAAAATGCGATGACGTTCATGGGATATCTCAACGAACGCGATCGTGGAGGATTGAATTACGACCCAAACTTTTACTGGCAATCGGCGATAGCAAAATATATACGTTTGAAAAATTCATTACTGATTAGCAACGATGGCAAGACCTTAATAAAGGGGAAATTCGGCACGAAAGTAAAACAGTGGGATATCGCAACAGGGAAATCTGTAATGGAATTTGTCGGTCACAAGAAAGCGGTATTATGTTACGATTTATCGCGCGACGGAAACCGGCTGCTTACCGGAGGAGGTGATGGAAAGATAATGCTATGGAATGTTGACACAGGGGACTCCATTCAGGTCATTCAATCATATCGTGAACCGATCTTTGACATTCACTTTAGTGCTGATGAAACCCATGTCGCTTCTTCAAGCTGGGACGCCACGATGAAGGTGCATGACCTCGAAACTGGTAAAATGCAAACCTATTTTGACTTGGCAAATGCTTCTGCCTACCAACTTATTTTTCACCCCAACGAACTTTACCTCTTCACTGCCAGGCTGGACAACACGCTGCAGATGTGGGAGACCGACACCAAAAAAGAAGTCCGAAATTTCATTGGACATACTGACATCATATCTTCCATTCAGTTGAGCAACGATCAAAATTCTCTGCTAAGCTCCAGTTGGGATGGAACCGTCAGAATTTGGGATGTAGGAACGGGTCTCATGACCAAAAAAATCAAAGGTCATATCGGTGCAGTACATGCTTCCATTTTCAGCCCCGATGCAAAATTGGTCTATTCAGCCGGATCAGATCGCACCATACGGGTTTGGGACATCCTAACGTCAAAAGTGGTGAGAACCTTTGAAGGTCATAAAGCAGAAGTCACGACCTTGCTGTTCAGTCCCGACAGCAAAATGCTGATGAGCCACAGCGTTGATGGTGTAACCAAATTTTGGGACCTGAATACCGGGAAGGAGTTCTTCGAGCATATTCACCTTGGTGAACGGGACTGGATGGTGAAAAATCCAGAAGGCTTTTTTAACACCACCGACGATGCAAGGAGATTCATTCACTTTGTCAGCGGATTAAAAACCTATTCGGTTGATCAATTCTTTGATGAATTTTACCGGCCCGACCTCCTACCGAAAATTTTTCAAAACCGGTCCACGGAATCCAAAAGCATCCAGGGAAGTCTGAAAAACTCCCCTCCTCCATCGGTGAAGCTGGCAGTAATCCCATTGGTAAAAGGCAAGGCCGAGGTGTATGTGAGGATCGTTGACAATGGTAATGGCGTGGAGAATCTGAAGCTATTCCACAATGGAAAAAGTGTTCCACTGAACCATGAATCTCTTTCTTTTCCAAAATCACGGGGACAGTCGACCACCTATAAACACGAAGTGAATCTAGTGAGTGGCTCTAACGTCTTTTCTGCGACAGCCCGCAATAAGGACAACATTGAGTCCGATGCCCAGACCGCAGAATTATTTTCGGATCACGTGTCAAAAAACAGCATTTGCTATGTCCTTGCTGTCGGAATTAATGAGTACAAAAACAGCAAACTCAATTTAAATTTTGCCCGGGCAGATGCGGAATCGTTTGGCAACTTGGTCAATGAGAAGAGCAGGCAACTTTTTAAAAATGTTGAACTTCATACATTGTATGATAAGGAAGCAACGCGCCAGAAAATTCTCAACCAGTTAGACGAACTTTCGGGTCGGATTAGTCAGGAAGATGTCTTGATCTTTTACTACGCCGGGCATGGAAGTATGATCGACAACAAATTTTACTTCATACCGACAGAGAGCTCGAGATTATACGATGCTTCCTCCCTTCACAAGGAAGCCATTGAAGCAAGTGTAATTCAGGAAAAGTTGAAGAACATCAAGGCGCTGAAACAACTTATTGTTATGGACGCGTGTCAATCAGGTGGGTCCGTTGAATTGCTAGCGACGCGGGGAGCGCAGGAGGAAAAAGCGATCGCACAGCTTTCCAGGAGTGCCGGAATCCATGTAATGGCTTCCGCAGGAAGTGAACAATTTGCTACGGAATTTAACACTTTGGGTCACGGATTATTCACGCATGTGCTCATCAAAGGTTTGCAAGGAGAAGCGGATGGCGCGCCGAAAGATGGGAAGGTCACGATCTACGAATTAAAATCTTATGTCGATGATCAGGTACCGGAGGTCACAAGAAAATTAAAAGGGAACCCTCAGTATCCCTACACGTTTTCTCGAGGTCACGATTTTCCGATAGTGATGGATGTTGGGGCGCATTAAAGCTAGCTGAGGAAAGTTTATCATTAGGAAACTTTATAAAAGATTTATCGTAATTTCGTATACATTTTTTAAACTTAATTCAAGATGGTAGAAGCTAGCCCCGTCAAATTTTATTTTGCGAAATATTTTTTCCTCGCATTTAGTTTTCTTCAATGGGCAGTAACCGGTACTATTTTTTTTCAGTATGCGTTTGGCCCCAAAAGTTTCTTCGTAGCCCTGGTATTTTTCACCTTGGGTATGATCAGCTTTACTGCCTACCTGCTCATCACTGACAGAGTAAGACGTGTTGCCATTGGAAAAAATAAGATCATCGTTACCGAAGGCGACCGGAACATCCGGTTTGAATGGCCTGAAGTAAAGTCGTTAAAAATTATCCCTTATCTGAATCTTTATAAGCTTAAGCTTAAAGGCAAAAGGGGATATATCTATTTCTTTCCTTCCCAGAATATTGATCCTGCATTTGGCCTGATGTCAAAAGACACTTCCAAGATGGGTGACATTGTCGAGAAGCGGAAAAAGGAGCTAGGGATCAAGTAAGCTGAAGGCTAAAAGCCCGGGCGTGCAACTCGCCAAGTAACTGCATTAAAAGGCAAGAGCATTCAGCAGACAGCTCACAGCGGACAGCTTTTCTCCGGAGCAACTTCAAACTATTTCACGGATTTCGTTTTTGGGCTGAAAGCTGGAGCGTGCGACTCGCGACGCCACTGCGGAAAGCCAAGAGCACTCAGCAAACAGCACACAGCTTTATTCTGCGGACAACCTCAAACTTCAAACCTCGAACCTCGAACTATTTAAGAACTCCAAGTTCTTTTCCAATTTCCTGAAACGCATTGATTGCCTTATCCAGATGATGCTGTTCATGGGCTGCAGAAATTTGCACCCGAATTCTCGCTTGACCTTTCGCTACCACGGGGAAGAAAAATCCGATAACGTAAATTCCTTTCTCCAGTAATTTCTCGGCAAACGTCTGAGCAAGGGCCGCTTCATACAGCATTACGGGTACGATAGGATGTTCACCGGGTTTAATTTCAAAACCGACTCGGGCTATTTCTTTTCTAAAGTACTTGGTATTTTTTTCCAGTTTGTCGCGAAGGGCTGTTGTCTCTGACAATATATTAAATACCTCAATCGAGGCTCCCGCTATCGAAGGTGCCAGTGTATTTGAAAAAAGGTACGGTCTGGAATGTTGTCGCAGCAGTTCGATAATTTCCTTTTTGCCCGAAGTAAAACCGCCAGAAGCTCCTCCGAGCGCTTTCCCCAATGTACCGGTGATAATGTCCACTCTATCCATTACGCCACAATACTCAGGAACGCCACGACCTGTTTTCCCTATGAACCCCGTTGCGTGTGACTCGTCCGTCATGACCACAGCGTCATATCGATCGGCCAGATCACAAATTTTGTCCAACTGAGCAATCGTTCCATCCATGGAGAAGGCACCGTCTGTCACGACGATTATTTGTTTAGCGCCAGCCGCTTTCGCTTCATCCAGTTGCCGCTTCAAATCATCCATGTTGTTATGCTTGAAGCGATAACGCATGGCTTTGCAAAGACGAACGCCATCTATAATGGAAGCATGATTCAATTCGTCAGAGATAATGGCATCCTCGCTTCCAAACAACGGCTCGAACACTCCGCCGTTGGCGTCAAAGGCTGCCGCGTAGAGTATAGTATCTTCGGTTTTAAGAAATTCTGAAATCTTTTCTTCCAGTTCTTTATGGATATCCTGCGTGCCACAGATAAAACGAACCGATGACATTCCATAGCCATGTGTATCGATAGCTTTTTTTGCAGCCTCGATCACACGTGGGTCAGCTGAGAGTCCCAGGTAATTATTGGCGCAAAAGTTAATTACATCCCGGCCATCCTTGGTATGGATCACGGCGCCTTGCGGGGTCGTGATGATTCGTTCTTTTTTAAAAAGATTGAGTTCTTTGATTTGCTGAAGTTGTTTCTGCAAAACCGGCTGGAGACTTTTATACATGGGCGTTACGACATTTTAGGTTTTGGTTTGAAAACAGGCTTTGGCATAGATGGTTTTGGATTAGAGCCCGCAGGACTGGCCGTTTTAGGATCAAGGGCAGGCGGCGTTACTGGTTCCGACGTGGGAGTAGTAGGTTCTTGCTTCTCCGGCATCAGCGGTAAGGGATATTTTCTCCGGATTGGGTTGATCAGGTTGAGCTTTTGAATGGTAAAGCTATTGGGATGCATTTGTTGAAATTCGAAATCCCACGATTTCCAAAGCTCAGGTTCGGCCTTAAGAAAAGCGGCGGAGTCAATTTTTTTGGATATCAAGTATGCTTCAAGATTCACTGCGCTAAATTAACAAAAGCTTTATCGAACGAAGGCAACCGGCCTAAATTTGTAATTTCGCGCAGCATTCGCAGATCATGAAGAAGGAAAAAATTCTAGTCATTGGCGCAGGAGGCCAACTGGGTTCGGAGTTAATCGCTGGACTCTGGAAGTTTTATGGAAAAGAAAATGTCGTAGCGACGGATATCAAGGAGCCCGAGGGAATTTTAACGCAGGGGAATTTTGAGATTCTGGATGTTTTGAATCCAAAAAATCTTCTGGCCCTTCTGCAGAAAAATAAATTCACGCAACTCTATCATTTGGCTGCAGTGCTCTCAGCCACAGGAGAAAAGAATCCTGAAATGGCCTGGCGGCTAAACATGGAAAGTCTGATGCACGTGCTGCAGGCCGCCGTGGATCTGAAAATTAAAAAAGTCTACTGGCCCAGTTCGATCGCCGTGTTTGGACCATCTACTCCTAAAATTAAGACGCCCCAAAACACGATTATGGATCCCATCACCATTTATGGTATCAGCAAACAAGCTGGAGAACGATGGTGTGAGTGGTATTATAGAAAGCACGGACTGGATGTACGCAGCTTGCGTTATCCAGGTTTGATCGGATATAAAACCAAGCCCGGGGGAGGAACAACCGATTACGCGGTTGACATTTTTTTGAAGGCGTTGAAAGAAAGAAAATATGAAAGTTTTTTGGCACCAGACACGTACTTGCCGATGATGTACATGGATGACGCTGTCAACGCTACAATAAAACTTATGGAGTCACCCGCAGAGAAAATTAGCGTGCGATCTTCTTATAATATCTCGGGGATGAGCTTTTGCCCCTCCGAAATTGCTGCGGAGATCAAGAAACACATTCCTGAATTCGAGATTACGTACAAGCCCGACTTTCGCCAATCCATTGCAAGTTCATGGCCTAAGTCGATTAATGATTCGGTCGCACGATTTGATTGGGGTTGGGAACCGTCTTTTGGTCTTGAAGAGATGACTGAAGATATCTTGAAGAACTTGCCCGCCGTTGCAGGCACGCCATTCAAATAGCGTTAGACTTTGTCTATAACGCCGTGAAGTGGACAACCTGCGAGCTGAAAATTAATTTGGTTAGTTGGAATAAAAGCGAATCACCTGAGAGTACGTCGACGAAACATAGCGCAGTAGGTAAGAACCCTGCTTTATTGTATCGTTGAAAGGCAGGACATTTTCATATTCAATGACATTGAACTCCTGCAGTTTCAAACCCAGCGTATTATAAATCTCTATCCGGTCCCCCTCTTGAGGTGAAAAATTTGTTCTAACGTTGATGCTACCACCAACGGCTGGATTAGGGTAAACGGCTATTTGCTTGTCATTTTTGGATTCTGCAACGACGACTGGCGAATATTCAAAAGCAAGATCATTGTCAACCGCCTTAAGCCTGTAGTAGTTTTTTCCGCTTTGCGGTGAGGTGTCTAAGTAAGTATAAGAGGTGATGGCCTCCAATCCACCCTTCCCGTCAATATGTGCGATCGGCGTAAATGTCAAGTCCCCCGTCGATTTCTCAAGCTCAAAGTGGCTGAAATTTCTTTCCATTGCTGTCACCCATTTCAATTGTATAGAATTTCCAAGGTCAGTCGCTGCAAATGAAATCAATCTGATCGGCAACGCCCCCCCAGGTCCTAAGGTACCTACACCCTGTACATCGCCGTCTGGGCCTACCGTCCAAAAGTCGACGCCTCCCACTTTGATTAAGTTTGCCTGGCCACCGTTTTCCCCGTGAATCATTGGGTCGGGAGAATCACCATTTGTAAGGTTTTCTAAAACAACGGAAGAACTTGAGGAGCTCAGGACCAACTTGCCACCCGTTGCGAATATTAGTTTGGCTGGGGCTGATGTTGTATTCTCCCAATAATCGGTCCTGATGATAATTGTTATTGTCGGTGCGAAGGTCAAGGTAGTCGAGGAAATTGTAACCTGGTTGTCTACAATTACAATGTCCCCCGCAACAAGCGTCGGCAAAAAAATTCCCGGTAGGGTAGTACTGTTGACCGAACTCCAAATATCCGTTGTCCAGTCACCATCCGAAACGGAATAATAGGTGGTAGCACTCGCGGATACCGCCATGCTTACTATAACCAGTAGAATTAAATACCGCTTCATAAAAAAGTTAGTGTCAGGTGTAGGCTCGATTACAAGTTGCACTTGCATATGCCGGTCTTTGGGCTACTAAAAAATCGTGTTTGTTGTCCATTTAGGGCCGATATTTCAACTTTATAATCGATAAATACCTTATTTAGGGTATCCGGTAACCCGAATTGCCGGGGAGATTAAGAAACACATATTGGAATTCGAGATTAGATACAAAACCCACTTCCGGCAGCCCATTGCGGGTTCATAGCCCAAGTCGAATTCAGCCGCCCGACTGGATTCGCGGGATATATTGAAGAATTTGTGAGCTGCTGCCAGAGGGCATTCAATTAAATCGCTACCCATCTAAAACACTGAGAAGCGAACAACTTGTGAGTACGATCCTGAAGTAAAACGAATCAGATATGAACCTGCTTTTAATCCTGGAGGCAATTTGACGTCATTGGTCAATTCGGAAACGAATATCTGGTCTAGTTTTACGCCGATGCTATTAAATATTTCGATCTGCGATTGCTCTTCCGGATGAAAATTCAATATGAGGTTAATTGGTTCTCCCTGCGAAGGATTCGGATAAATGACAATTGATTTGGGGCCAACGTAATTGCAAACATCTACTTCAAAATATTCTGTGAAGCCGTCGTAATCCACAGCTTTTAATCGATAGTAAGATCTTCCAACGATGGGAGCTTTATCGTCAAAGGCATAGTCTCTCCTGGATACACTCGTACCGGCCCCTTTCATGCTCCCGATTTCAGAAAATTCCTTTCCATCCAGGCTGCGTTCAATAAAAAACCTGTCGAAGTTTAGTTCACTGGCTGTTGCCCAGGTCAGCCGCACGAAGTCGGTTTGTTCCTGCACGTTAAAAGAAATCAATGTTATTGGTAGCACGATGGTACAAAACGGGCTAGCTGGCAAACATGTACCTACAGTCCAATCGATATCGCAGGGAGAACAAGTGGGAGGCTGGTTAAAATCCAAACCGCCGGCTGTTATACTTCCACTTCCGCTAAAAGCGTTGGAATTTTTTCCGTAAATCGTACCGCTCACATTGAGCGCACCATTGACTGTGAACGTAACATTGTTGTTGGCATCATCTCCCATGTTTCCCACCACGTTCAAAGTGAACCCACTTGGAACAGTAAAGGTCGAGTTACCCCCATTGGAGATGCCCAAACCACCCACCGGAGGGCCAGTCCGACCATTAACGGTAAAATTTTTATCCATGATAATATTTGTGCCGTTCGAAAGGGTAAGACACAAGTTACCGGAATATGACGTGCTGCCCGCGGTCGGGCATCCCGTACCAGTCCATGTTATTGTCGAAAAATTGATATCGCCCGAGCCAGGACTAGCGGAACAATCACAGGGGGAAACCTGTGCGCGTGCAACGTGAGCAGCAAAAAAAATGACGGCAAATAGAACAGGACCAAAGGTGTAGTTCTTCACAGATGGTAAAAATCGTTTTTCGTTGTTCATGCGGCTAGGTATTTCAGCTTTCCAATCGATAAAATGCGCATTTTTGGGCCTCCGGTTACTAGAAATTGCTGCGGAAGTGAAGGTATTCTTATCAACCAATCGCTCCAAATCCGGTGGAAGCCAATCCTTTCAATGATTTCTTTTGCGCCTACCCAAAAAGCTCATAAGTTGCACTAGTCTAGGGGTTAAAACAAATGAAAAATTTCCAAATACAGCACATCGGTCAGGTCTTAACCGCAACTGTAACACGACCTAAAGTTCTAAATGCTTTAAATGCCGAACTGGTGGGAGAACTTGAGGACCTAATTCAGGACTTTTATCGAAACGATGATATAAGGGGACTTATCCTTACTGGTGAAGGCGAAAAGGCCTTCGTGGCGGGGGCTGACATCAAAGAATTAGGTATTCTGAATCGTGAACAGGCTTTGGAGTTGGCAAAAAAAGGACAATCCCTCTTCAAAAAGATGGAGGATTGTCCTAAACCAATCATTGCTGCTATAAATGGATTTGCATTGGGTGGTGGATGTGAGCTGGCATTGGCCTGTCATATCAGAATTGCAACCGAGAACGCGAAATTCGGTCAGCCGGAAATCAACCTGGGCATCATTCCAGGATATGGTGGAACCCAGCGGCTCACGCAATTGGTCGGTCGGGGCAAGGCACTTGAACTGATGCTAACTGGCGACCTGATTTCTGCCCAGGATGCAAAAGCTCTCGGCCTTGTGAACCACGTGGTCGCGAGTCGCGATGAATTGATGGCATTGGCAAATTCAATAATGAATAAAATCGTTACAAAAAGTCCAATCGCAGTGGCCAATGTGATCAAAAGCGTAAATGCCGGTTTTGGATTTGAAAATGCCGGATACGTAGCCGAATCGGAAAATTTCGCAGCGTGCGCAGCTACCGATGATTTTAAAGAAGGTACTACTGCCTTCATCGAAAAAAGGTCACCAAACTTTACGGGTAAATAATTCTGTCAACGTTCAACGCTTGCCTTGATAACTGAAAACTTGGGAAGCCGGACAACGGATAACGGATAATTGATAACAGACAGGGACGAATGAGCAAACTTAAAAGACTCGCAGGTGAAACAGTTCTCTATGGGTTAGGTAGCATTGTCCCGCGCTTTCTAAACTTTCTGCTGGTTCGTCTTCATACCGACGTCTTTTCCCCAGAGGAATATGGAATCTTAAATAAGATCCTGGCTTATGTTGCTGTATTCAATGTCATTTATATGTTTGGCATGGAGACCGCCTATTTTCGCTTCGCGACAAAAATAGATGCAGATGAAAAAAGGGTTTTTAATCTTGCCCAAACTGCCGTCGTTGCCATAAGTTTATTCCTCTCTTGCTTGCTCATCTTAAATGCAAATGGAATAGCGGATGCCCTCGATGTCCCGGGGCACACCAATCTTATCATCTGGTTTGTTGTCATCATGTTCATCGACGCGGTGGTAGCGATTCCCTTTGCCCGACTGCGACTACGGAAAAAAGCCACCCAGTTTGCCATGGGCAAAATTCTGAATGTACTCCTGCTCATTGGATTTAATGTTTATTTTCTCAAAGTTGCGTATGATCCTTCCGTTGGCATTGGATACATTGTAATTGCGAATCTGATCGCAAACGGTTTTTACTTACTTTTTTTCTGGAGAACGTTACTTTTCTGGCGGCCTGCGATTGACAATACCATTACGCCTGCCATGCTAAGCTACTCCTATCCGATCATGATAACGGGCTTGGCCGGAATGACCAACGAAATGTTTTCCCGTCAGACGTTAGACTGGTGGCTTCCCGCAAATTTTTATCCCGGTCAGAGTTCTAAATATGCCCTGGGAATTTTTAGCGCTTGCTATAAACTTTCTGTGCTCATGGGACTTGCTATTCAAGCGTTTCGATATGCTGCAGAACCTTTCTTTTTTTCAAATGCTTCTGACAAACAATCCCCTACCCTTTTTGCGAGAGTAAATCACTACTTCGTGATCGTTTGTTGTATTCTCCTGCTCGGCGTTGGTACGAACCTGGATATACTCAAGTATTTTTTGGGTGATAGCAAATATTGGCAAGGCCTCGCTGTAGTGCCGATCCTACTCGTGGGATATCTCTTTCAGGGGATTTACTATAACCTTACCATCTGGTTCAAGTTGACCGACAAGACGTATTATGCAACAATTATTACCGTTGCAGGAGCTATTATTACCATTGCTGCCAACTACGTGCTGATACCCATCGCCGGATATTTGGGAAGTAGCTTGGCAACTTTGCTTTGTTATTTTTCGACAGCTGCCGTATGTTACGTATTGGGACAAAAGTTTTATCCAATTCCTTATAATGTTGGGAAAAGCCTGGGATATATTCTGATTACCACAATTCTTGTATACGTTGTTAACGGCGTTGTATTGCCAGATCAATGGCTCGCTACAGCTTTTCATGCCGGTGTGTTTTTAATATATGTAGCCGTCGTCTATTTAATTGAAAAGAAAGGACTGCGTTCCGGCTAACAAATTGATTTTTTTCTAGTTTTACCATGTATCTAACACCCTTTACATGAATATCATTATCCCCATGGCGGGTCTTGGAAAACGCCTGCGTCCGCACACACTCACAACGCCCAAACCACTGTTACCGATCGCCGGCAAACCCATCGTACATAGGCTCGTGGAGGATATTGCAAAGGTTTGCCCTGAAAAAATAGATACCATCGGATTCATCGTACACCCCACCTTTGGAAAAGATGTAGAGGAAAGTTTGAAAACAATTGCCAAAGACGTAGGTGCTGTTGGCAAAATTTATTATCAGGACCAGGCGATGGGAATTTCTCACGCCTTGTTATTTGCCAAAGATATCTTCAAAGGAAAAGTTATTGTTGCTTTCGCGGATACCCTATTTAAAGCCGAATTCAAACTGGATACCAATCAGGATGGGATCATATGGGTACAACGCGTCTCCGATCCATCACAATTTGGCGTTGTTCGTTTGAATGACAAAGGCGAAATAATCGAATTAGTAGAGAAGCCCACTTCTTTTGTTTCTGATCTTGCCATTATTGGAATTTACTTTTTCAAAGACGGCGCGGCATTGGCAGCCGAAATGCAATACCTCATTGACCATAACATTAAGGACAAGGGAGAATTTCAGTTCACATCCGCCCTTCAAAATTTCAGTAAAAAAGGTGCAAAGCTGATTCCTGGCCTTGTTGCGGAATGGCTGGATTGCGGAAACAAAAATGTAACGGTTCAAACCAACCAGCGGTACCTTGAATTAATAAAAGACCAGGACCTGGTCTCAAAAAAAATTAAACTCATCAATTCCCTTATAATATCTCCTTGTTTTGTAGGTGATGGGGTCATTATCGAAAATTCTATCATTGGCCCGTATGTTTCCGTGGGCGAAAACTCGCGGATTTCGGACAGTCGAATTAAAAATTCCATCATTCAGAAGGAGGCAACCCTTCGAAACGCGATGCTGGAAAATAGCATGTTAGGGAATTTCACTATTTTTGAAGGTTCAGTTCAAGACCTAAGTGTAGGAGACTTTAATTCAATAACATCGCATTGAAAGACGTCAAAGTATATAGTGGCATCGCATGGGTAGTTGTGCTTCTGATGGCGCTGCCGTTGTCGTTGTGTGCCCAGCGCAAAAAGAAAGATGCGGGTGATGTGTATGCGTCTGGATTAAAATTAAGAGAAGCTGAATTTTACTTTACGGAGGGCGAAAAATTCTTCATTCTGGAAGATTTCGCGAAAGCGCTGTTATACTACCAGCGGGCGCTGGAAATCACACCTGACAACGCAACGATACATTATAAAATTGCTGAAGTTTTATCCCGAAGCAACAAACAGGAGGACTTATTGAAGGCCTCGTTCAGCATTGAAAGTGCTTTGAAGCTTGAAAAGAAAAATAAGTATTTCTATCTGTTGGCGGCCAATATTTATGGTAGTCTGACCAAGTTTGACAAAGCTGCGTGGGCTTACGAGACTTTGCTTCAAGAAGTACCCGGCACGGAAGAGTATTTGTACGAGCTAGCGGCTGTCTACCAGTACGCCAACAAATTCGATGACGCTGTTAAGGTCTATAACCGTGCTGAAAATGCTCTTGGAATTTCAGAGGTTTCCTCTGTTCAAAAAATGCGGATACTAATTGAACAGGGCAAACTTAAAGAGGGAATTGCAGAGGGTGAAAAACTGATTGGCGCTTTTCCTGGCGAGGAAAGGTATGTTATGGCTTTCGCGGAAATTCTTTCCCAAAAAGGTTATCGCAATGAAGCGATCAAATCACTGGAAAATTTTACAGCTGAAAATAAGGAGGCAGGCAATGCCCAGATGCTGTTGGCGGGCATGTATCGTGACAATAATCAGGAAGAAAAAGCGAGGCCTTTGTTGCTTAGACTTTTTGAGGATAATTCGATCGAGGTCAGCAGCAAAGTTATTATCCTTGCCTCTTACAATGCCGAGTTAAATCAAAATAAAGCCAAGAAAATTTCTGATCCCGATAAAGAAAATTTTGCGCTGGCTCTTTTTGATAAATTACAAAAATCAAATCCCGAAAATCCCAATGTCCATATTATCGGCGGCGACCTCTATTTAGCGACTGGAAAAACCAGGGAAGCTGCAAGAGAATATGTCATGGCAGTGGAGTCCAGTGAAGTGAATTACGAAGTTTGGCAAAATTTAATTTATCTTGAGGTTCAGCTGGAGTCGTTTGATGATGTCATCAAGCACTCAGATCAGGCGTTGGAGCTATTTCCAAACCAGGGGATGCTCTATTATTTTCATGGTTTTGCGCACTTGCGTAAACGGCATTACCAGGAAGCCATTGGTTCACTTGAGCAAGCAAAAAAACTTGCCAAGTCAGATTCAAATTTTATGAGCGATGTCAGTAATATGTTAGGAGACGCTTACAATGCGACCAAGGCTTACGATAAGTCAGACAAGGCGTACGATGAGGCATTGGCGCTCAACCCTGATAATAATACGGCTTTGAATAATTATAGCTACTATTTAGCGCTTCGCAAGACGAATCTTGAAAAGGCCGAGAAAATGTCTTTACAGTTGACTAAAAACAGTCCGGACAATCCCACTTTTCTCGATACCTATGCATGGGTATTGTATACCCGCGAAAAATATAAGGAAGCAAAAAAAGCAATCGAGCGAGCAATTAGTACTGGAAATGCAAATGCGACTCATTTTGAGCATTATGGTGATATACTTTTTAAACTTGGAGATGTTGACGGCGCCGTTCAGCAATGGCAAAAAGCCCGTGG
>Ga0111538_10007472_pt1 | contig 14720 bp, 14 predicted proteins | sample SoiMethybrSBSTD1_FD_79669 | JGI IMG/M metagenome (GOLD analysis project Ga0111538, IMG submission 79669) | Bulk soil microbial communities from a Populus tree surrounding site in Tennessee, USA - Soil MetaG P. TD hybrid SBSTD1 (version 2)... | ecosystem: Environmental > Terrestrial > Soil >... | reverse complement strand
TTCGATCGTCGCAACACCGATCGCCTTCGCCGCCATCACATCAGACGCCTCGAGCGGCTTGGCTACAGCGTCGTGCTCGTCGACAAGGTGGCGTGACAGGACAGTTTCATAGGAAACGTCCCAACGCCTGGGATGCGACGCAAGCCGGCTGGTGATGAAGCATGATGAGGACGGGCGCATCTTCGAGGTCGGGGCCAAGACGCGCACAATCCCGCCGGCACTGCGGCGGGCGCTGCTCCATCGTGACCGCAGTTGCCGCTTCCCGGGCTGCCACGGCCGCTTTTGCCAGGCTCACCACATCCGCCACTGGGCTCAGGGCGGCCCCACCACGCTCTCGAACCTCGTCTTGCTCTGTCGCCGCCATCACCGGGCCGTCCACGAGGAGGGCTATCAGGTTGATCGACAGCCCGATGGTGAGCTTCGCTTCCGACGCCTGGACGGTCGCGTGATACCGAATGTGCCGCGCCCGCCGGAGGCGCCGGCTGATCCGGTCGGCACCGTCAGAACGGACAACGACGAGGCCGGGATTGTCGTCAGCGCGTGGACCGCAACTCCGAGTTGGCAGGGGGGAGCGCCTCGACGTCGGCTACGCGATCGACGTCCTCCACCCGCTGGCGAACGAGAAACGAAATGCCGCGTAAGCGAATGCGTCGCCAGTCAACCTGACCACAACCGTCGCAGCGCCTCCTGGCGCAGCTTCACCCCCGAGCTAAACTAGCTGGGATCGCTGGGATCCACCGCCACGGAGCCGATCCGGCCTGCCCCTCGCCGCACCACACTGTTGTCCTGCTCGATGTACGGCAAGAGCTGGTAGCTCGCCTGCACGGCGCCGGCCTTCACGCCGCTCTTTCGCGCCGCCAGGTCTCTCGCCGCCGAACGACGGCGCCCGGCCTTCGTGGTCTTCGCCTTGGGCTTGCCCATCACGCGCCTCCCACGGGCTTGATGATCGCGATGACGCCGCGCTCCTCGCCCGGCCGGCTCGGCTTGGCTGCCGCCCAATTGATGACGAGGCCGCCCTTGACGCCGGCCGTCTTCTTGGCCGCCAGGTCTTTCACGGCTCTCCGCTTGCCGTCTGCCTTGGTCTTTGCCGTGCTGCGCATCACATCCTCCTTGTCGGCGGCCCCGAGCCGGCCGTCAGGCGCCCGTCGCCGGCTTGATGATGGCGATGACGCCGCGTTCCTCGCCCGGCCGGCTGGCCGTGGACGCTGGCTTCCAGTCGATGATGGGCTTGGGTTCGTTGGGCATCACCTCCTGCGTCTCGACGATCTTTCAACCGCGCCGCGTAGTGAGCTGAGCCGCGGGCTGGGCATCCGGCTGCGGGCGGACCAGCCCGATCAGGACGGCGATGATGCCGCCCTTGGCGCCGCCAGCCTTCCGTGCCGTGAGATCCCGGGTCACCGACTGCTTCCGACGCTGGGTGCTGGTGCTCGTCTTTCTCATCGCCGTCCCCCCTGGTTGATCAATGGCTGGCGAACTCAGTAGGCAAGGGCTGTTCCACGCCGGGGCGAGGCGCAAGTGCTTGAATCAGTGACCGGAGGTGAGACGCCCAGGAGAGCTGCGGGCAAAGAGCCCGATCGCGCAGCCGCACGGGCGCCCGATCTGCGGGCTCGAAGGACCGGCGCTCAGCGCTTGGCTGGGGGCCGGTCGGACATGGTCTCGCGCAGCATGCGGACGGGCTCGAAGGCGTAAGAGATAAGAGAGCGGCGGCCGACCATGACGTCGGCGCGACCGCCCATGCCGGCCAGGAATGGTCGCGCCTCGCCCTTCACCTGCACGCTGCGCTCATCGAGGTCCACCAGCACGCGGAAGACCTGATGGTCCTTGACGGACACGCTGGCCGGGCTCACCCAGCGCACGGTCCCGTGCTTGATGCCGTAACGCTGGTAGGGAAACGCATCGTAGAGCAGGCGCACCGGTTGACCAGGCTCGATGCGTCCCGTCCCGGTGGGCGTCACGCTCACCTCGGCCTGGAGCTGCTCGCCGGCGCAGGCCACCTCGGCCAGCATCTCGCCGTCCTGCACGACCGCACCCGGCGCGTTGATCGCCAGGCGTAGGACAGTGCCGGCGCACGGCGTCGTGATGGTCAGCTCGGCGCCGCGCGTGCCGTCGAGCTCGTCCCGTAGGGTCATCGCCCGGATGCGCGCCTTGGCCGCGTCCTCCGAGAGCCGGCGGACCGTCTCCCGCTCCTCGGCGTCCCGAGCGCCGCTGGTCTGACGCAGCCCGGCCAGCGCGGCCTGCGTCTCGCTCAGCTCCGTCTGCATCGCGGCCACGCTGAGCTTCCAGTCGATCTCCCACGTCTGGTGCTCGGAGCGCATCTGGCTCAGCTTGAGCTTGCTGCTCTCGAGCGTGCGCTCGAGCTGCTGGCGCTCCACCTCGAGCTTGGTGGCCTCTAGCTTGCGGTTGTTGTACTCGAGCCAGGAGATCGAGCCGTCCTTGTAGTAACGCTCCAGCCGGTCGGACAGCTCCTTGGCCACGGTGTACTGAGTCTTCTTGAAACCGATCTCGCGCTCGGTGATCTCGATGTCGTTGCCCTGGATCTCGAGATCACGCTTGAAGCGCGCCTCGCGCACGTCGCGCAGCCCGCGCTGCTCGGCGAGCTTGTCGCGGAGATTGCCGGCGCGCACGCTCAGCCGGCGCTCCTCCTCCAGGTCGGCGCGCCGCTGGCTCTCGAAGCGCTGCTTGGTATTGAGCCGGCTCTCCTCCGCTCCGCTCATCTGCGTCTCGAGGCTACGCATCTCCGCCGAGCGGTCGCCGGCCGCGGCCGAGCGGATCACGAAGGCCGGCGTGCCGTGCACGATCGCCTGCCCCTCGGTGATCCGCACCGCGGCCACCACGCCGCTGCGCGTGGACCGGATGGGGTCGGCCCCGCGCCCCGGCATCAGCACGAAGGGGCTCGAGATGGTCTCCGGCAGCGTGATGACGATCGACGCGACGAGGGCCGCCGCGAAGACGATCATGACCATCATCGAGAGGCCGCGCGCCGCCCAGTGCGGCGGGTCGCTCTCGAGGAACGGCTCGGCGGCGTCGGACCCGGGGGAGCGCGGCTCGTCGGCCATGGCGCTCAGAGCCCCAGCTGCTGGCTGACCAGATAGAAGTAGAGACCCTGACGCTTCATCAGATCGTCGTGGCTGCCGTGCTCTACCAGCCGGCCCTTCTCCAGCACCATGATGAGGTCGGCGTCCCGCACCGTGCTGAGGCGGTGCGCGATGACGAACGACGTCCGCCCCTGCAGCAGCCGGTCGATGTTCTCCTTCACCGCACGCTCGGACTCGGTGTCGAGCGAGGAGGTGGCCTCGTCCATGATGAGCACCGGCGGCTGGTGATACACCGCGCGGGCGATGGCGATGCGCTGGCGCTGACCGCCGGAGACGGCGAGGCCCGATTCGCCCACCTTCGTCTCGTAGCCGAGCGGCAGACGCTCGATGAACTCGTGAGCGTTGGCCACCCGCGAGGCCCACATCACCCGGTCCATGTCCGGCTCGTCCTCGCCGAACGCGATGTTGCGGGCGATGGAATCGTCGAAGAGATGGTTTTCCTGCAGGACGAACCCGATCTGCCGGCGCAGATCGCGATAGTTCAACGTCTTGAGGTCGACACCGTCATAGAGGATCGTTCCATCGGTCGGCTCCAGCAGCCCCGCCAGGCACTTCACCAGCGTGGTCTTGCCGCAGCCGCTGCGTCCCACGATGGCCACCATGCGCCCGGCCGGGACATCGAGGGTGATGCCGTCCAGGATTGCCGGCGACTCCGGGCCCCCGTAGCGGAACCCCACCGACCGCAGGCTGATGCGGCCCTCCAGCGTGCGCACCGGCGCCAGGCGCGAGCGGTCCCGTCCCTGCTCGGGCTCCTGCTGGAAGACGTCGTCGAGGCGGCCGAGCAGGACGCTGGCGAGCTGGAAGTTGTCCCACAGGTTCAGGATGGTGGTGAGCGGCCCGTTGGCCATGGCCACCAGCGCGTTGAACGCCACCAGCGCACCGATGGTGAGATGGCCGCCCAGGACCTGGCGGGCCCCGACCCACAGGAAGAGCGCGGAGGTGAGGAAGGTCACCATGGTCACCGCGCCCTCGTACGTCATGACCGTGAAGTCGGCGCGGAACTGGCGGCGGGCGATGCGATGGAACTGGTTCAGCATCAGCTCGCGGAACGCGACCTCGGCGCCCATGGCCTTGACCGTCTCGATGCCCTTGATGGCGTCGATCTGGTGGGAAGCGTAGCGGCCGAATCCCTCTTCCAGGTCGTCGAAGATGGGGCGCAGGCGCTGCGACGAGAAGCGCATCAGCCCGAGATAGAGCGGCACCGTGATGAGAAACACGCCGGCCAGCACCGGGCTGTAGACCAGCATCAGCGTGAGCGCGGCCACCAGCTGCACGACCGACGTGATCCCGGCCACCGCGCTCTGCACCATGAACTCGCGCACCTGGCGCAGGCCGGACAGCCGCCGCTGGATGTCGCCGGTACGCCGGGCGCTGAAGTACGACATCGGCAGGGCCAGCAGCGTTCGTGTGAGGTAGTCGAGCGTGGCGGCGTCGATCCGGACGGCGCTGAAGCTCAACAGATAGCGCTGGACGATGATCGACACCGTCATGAAGCCGAGCGCCGTCAGCATGGCGATGATCAGCCAGTTCAGCAGGCCGACGTCCTGCTCGACCAGCACCCGGTCGACGATCACCTGGGTGAAGACCGGCAGGAGCATGGCCAGACCGCTGGCCACGACCGCCAGCCCGATCGCCCGCCCGATGACCGACTTGAACGGCCGCACGAACGGCCACAGCCAGGCCGCGCTGGGTGCCTCCACCGGTGCCCGGGCGAAGGCGTCGGTGTAATCGAACAGCGCGGTGTAGCCGCTCCAGCGGCGCTCGAAGTCCGCGCGCGGCAGCCGTCGCAGCCCCAGCGCGGGATCGGCGATCCGCACGTGGCTCTCGGTGACGTCGTAGAGCACAACCCAGTGGTTGCCCTCCCAGTGCACGATGGCCGGGAGCGGCATGAGGGGCAGGTTGCGGGCGGAGGCCTTGACGGGTCGGGCGGCCAGGCCCAGCTCGGTCGCCGCACGGCACAGCGCCCGCAAGCTCGTGCCGTCGGTCGAGGTGAAGCAGAGCTGGCGGATGCGGGCCAGACTGACCGCGCGCCCGTGGTGCCGGCACACCATGGCCAGCGCCGCGGCCCCGCAGTCCATGGCGTCCAGCTGGCGCACGTGCGGGAAGCGTCGGATGCGCTTGGCGCGCTTGACGAAGCGCCCCTCCGCCGTCGAAAAGGGCGCGCCCGACGCCTCGTCGTCCTCCGCCTCGTCCTCGTCCCTGGTCGCTTCGACCTGGCGCGGGCCGACCTTCTCCTTGACGCGCAGCTCGGCCGGCAGCGTCTCCTCGGCGAAGTCCAGCGGCACGCGCGCCACCATCCGGTAGTCGTACTGCGCGATGCGCTCCTCGAGCTGGGTGCGGAACTCCGGGTAGGCGGTCAGCAGACGGGTGAAGGTCCCCTCGGTCAGGCGCAGCAGCCGGCAGGGCGCCACCGCCTCGACGGTGGTCGAGCGCGCCTCGCGCTTGAACAGCGACAGCTCGCCGAAGAAGTCGCCGCGCCGGAGATAGCGGATGTAGCGACGCTCGCCGTCCTCCTCCACGAACACGCGCAGCCGCCCCTCCTCGACCACGTACATCGGCCCCGGCGGATCGCCCTCGCGGATGACCAACGTGCCCGGCTCCACCGCTTCCGACTCCAGCTCGGCCAGCATGGTGGCCAGCGCGTCCACCGGCAGACGGGCGAAGGCGGTGTAGGAGCGGAAGAAGTTGTGCAGGCGGCGGTGGGAGGCCTGCAGCTCCAGGTACTTCTTGAGGTCGGGCGCCGCCGCCAGCAGCGACTCGAAGGCGGAGCGGTCGAGCCGCAGCGCGTCGACGTCGCTGCTCGCCCGCACCGTGGCCATGCGGTTGGTCTGCTCCAGCAGGGCCATCTCGCCGAAGGCGTCGCCGGCCCGAAGGACGTTGAGGGGAACGTCCTCGCCGGTGTCGCCGCGCTTGACGACACGGGCCCGCCCGCTGACCAGGACGTACAGCGCGTCGGCGGGATCGCCCTCGCGCACGATGACCGCCCCGAAGGGGTAGCTGGCGCGCACGAACCGGCGCGCCACCTCGGCCCGCACGGCCGGCGGGAGGAATTCGAGAAGCGGGAGCTTGCCGAGCGCGTCGGCGTCGCTTACAGCGTCCCGTGCCATGTCACGCGGTTGGCCACCTCCCGCTCCACGGTGCGCGCCAGCAGGGCGTGCTCGGCGCGCGCCCGCACGTCAGGATCGTCGTCCGACGGCAGCCGCTTGTCGCCCACGGTGAGGACGAGGTGCCCTTCTTTCCAGGTGAGCGGACCGAGCACGTCGCCGGGCTGCGCACCGATGAGCGCGTCACGCAGCGTCTCGTCGGCGTCCTCCAGCCACAGGTCGCTCGAGTCCGCGCTCAGACCGGCTTCCTCCGCCACCTCTTCGATCGGCCGACCGTCTTCCTTCACGCAGAGCGCGATCTCCCTGGCCACGTCCTCGTCCGTCACGACGACCGAGGCGGTGGCGATGCGCACCCAGTCGAGGCGCCGGGAGGCGATGAGGCCGCGCAGCGCGTCCGGCGGCGCTACCAGCTCGGCAAACCTTCGCCACGCCACTTCCAGGCTCGCCACGGCCGCCACCCGTTCGCGACGAGCCCTGGCCGCAACGTCGGGAAGGAAGCGCTCCAGCTGGTCCTCCGGAACGGCCGCCGCAAGACTCGCCGCGGCCTTGTCGTCGACGGCGTCGCCGGAGGCAGCCGCCTCCTCGGTCGCGCGCGCGTGGATCGCCGCCCGGCCGGCCAGGCGCTCGACGAGACGCCCGGCAACTCCGCTACACACGGCTTCGCAGACCATGGTCTCGGCCACCTCGTCGTCGTCGGCCTCGTACTCCTCGCGGATCTCGTCGAGGTCCTCCGCCCATTGCTCCAGGAGGAGCGAGCGCCGGATGAAGTCGAGCCAGCCGTCGATCGTCAGCCCGCGCTGCTCGAGCCAGGCCTCGAGGTCGTCGGCCGCCACCAGGTCACGCGCGTAACGAAACTCCGCCGCGGCCGTGTCGACCTCCTCCTCGCTGAGCCCGTCCTCGTCGTCATCGTCCAGGTCGTCGAGGCGGGCCAGACAGATCAGACCGTCGCGGACGCGCTCTTCGAGGGTGGCCCAGTCGCCCCACAGACAGCCGACAGCCACCAGGTCCTCCCAGACGTAAGACCGGTTGCCAATGGTGAAAAGCGACCGCCCGGCCAGGGTCGGCATCGAAGTGGGCCAACTATAGCAAACCGGATGCCCCTCCCTGGCATGACGGGCCGGTCAGGGTCCGACCGTGATGGCGCGAAGGGCGAGCAGCCGTTCCAGCAACGTCCGGATCTCGCGGCGCGAGGCCGTGAACTCCACGGCGCCACGCCGGACGGTGCCCGAGTATCGGGCCATCAGATCACCCACCCGGAGGGGCTCCGAAGAGGTCAGCCGGCGCAGCAGACCGGGCATTCTGGGATCGGCCGGCACGGCGATGGCGTGCCCGTTGGCCGAGCAGACGATCTCGTCACCGACCGTGACCCAGCGGAGGGGGAACTCCGGGTCTCCCCGCACGACATCCCCGGCGACAAGGACCCGGGCCGGCGCGGCCGGCGGAACTCGGATGAAACCGGCGCCGGTCACCCGGTTCAGGCGGTCGGCGGCCAGCGCCCGCGCCAGCGACGGACCATGTGCAATCGCCCGGAGAGTCCGCAGATCGCGCTGGACGCCCGCGGCGATCCCCTTGGCGGCCCGTGGGCGGCGCGGACGCCCGCCGGGCGAGCGAGTGGCGATCTCCTGCTCGAGGGTTTGCGCCAGGTCGGCTCCAGGCTGCGGATCCATGAAGAGCGCCAGGCTGATCGCGATCGAGGGTCCCCCGGCGTCTTCGCCGATGTGCCAGTACGAAGCGGGCCAGTAGATGACGTCGCCGGGGCGAGCCTCGAGCACGACTGACTCGGGGTTGTAGCGCTCGTAGTCGAGCCGGTTGGTCAGGTCGGGCTCGTCGCGAAAGAACGCGTCGGGCCAGGCGCGGATGCGCTTGATGCCGTCCACCGCGAACATGAAATTGTCGGAGCGCCCGCGGTGCAGCCCGAACGGCGTCCGCGCATAGTTGCCGAGAAAGAGCGTCGCCTTGGCCTGCTCGCCGGGCAGGCCCGTGACGCCGTAGAGCTCGCGCACGAATTGCCGGAGCCGCCGCCAGATCAGCTCGTCGTGGACGTGGTAGTCGTCGACGACGAAACCGAACGTCCGCCCCTTCAGCTGCGCGGCCACCCGCGCGCTCCATCCCGCGACCGAGCGGTCCGCCACCGTGGGCAGGAAGCGATCGATGTCGGTCAGGGCCTGGGCGTGCTCGACAAAGAGCTCGGGAACGAACGAGCGATCCGCACCGCCCCAGTGCTCACTGGCCGCAACCAGACGTGCGAAGACGTGGTCGGCGGACACCAGCGGCACCCCGGCGGGGGCCGACAGCACGGTCCCGCGCCGCCCCCAGAAGCGGCGGTGGAAGCCGGACCAGAAGGCCGGCGAGAGCGAGAAGCTCAGTTGCCCGCCTTCTTGCCCTTGCCGAAGCACGGTCCTACTGAGGAGCTCCTACAGCTTCTTCCGATCGCAGGGCCCGACCGCGCCGCCCTTGACCTTCGCGGCCTCACCACGCGGCGCGAGGTCCCGCGCCTTCAACGCCTTCTTGCCGCGCTTGCTCGCCGCCTTCTTCGCCATGAGCAGTCTCCTCTACAAGGCTTTCCGGTTGCACGGACCGGTGACGCCGCCCTTGACCTTGGCGCCTTGGCGGGCGGCCAGATCCTTCGCCTTCAACGGCTTCGTGGCTCTCCGCGCTTTCGCTTTCTTGGCCATCGCAGTTCTCCTGACCTTCGCGCTCGAACAGCGGGTGCGGGATCGTAACCGATGGGCGATACGCTCCGCAACGAACCCTAGGATCGGGGCTACTTGCTGCTCAGGCGCTGAGGCGGGCGAGCAGCTCGGCCAGCGAGAGCTCGGCGAGCGAGCCGAGGCGGAGATCGGCGGCACCGAGATCGAGTCGGGCGGTCAACGGGTTCGGGACCGCGACACACGCCAGGCCCGCGCGCTTGGCCGCCAGCACACCGTTGGGCGAGTCCTCCAGAGCCAGCGCCTCGGCGGCAGGGATCCCGGTGGCCTCGAGCACCGAGAGATAGAGCGCGGGATCCGGCTTCACGCGCGGCACGTCGCCCGCGCAGCGCACCACCGCGAAGGCGTCGCGCAGGCCCAGCCGTCGCAGGTGGCCGTCGACCCAGCCGACCGACGACGAGGACGCCACGCCCAGCGTCATGCCGAGACGGCGCGCCTCGGCCACGTACTCCCGCACGCCGGGCAGCACGGGCTGGGTGGCGATGAGCGCATCGGTGCGTATCCGATGGCGCTGCACCAGCGCGGGGCCGTCGAGCTCGCGTGCCACCAGCGTCTGTAGATCCGTGCACGGATCGAACACGTCAGCCGTGCCGATGCACTGCGCCCACTTCTCGAACTCCAGCGCGTGTCCGTGCTCGCCGTAGATCTCTTGCCAGGCGTCGTAGACGGGCGCCTCCGTGTCGAGGATCAGCCCGTCGAAGTCGAAGATCAGCAGCCGCTTCACGGCCGGCACCTCACGTGAGGTAGAACGGCCGCGCTGCCTCGCGGGTGTAGGCGTGGGGACGGAACACCTCGGGATCGGGGTCGGCGCCGAGCCCCGGCCCCTCGGGGACGTGCACCGCGCCGTTGGCGAAGCGAATGGGCGTGGCCAGCAAGGGCGCGCACAGCTGACCGGGCGGCATCTCGACGTACGGGACGCCCGGCGTCGAGGCCACGACGTGGAGCGTGGCCGCCAGCCCGGGGCCGAAGTAGAAGGAATGCGGCACGAACGTCACGTTGGCCGCAGCGGCCAGCACGGCGATCTTCTTCATCTCGCCGATCCCGCCCACCTTGGTCATGCTGGGCTGCACGATGTCGGCGGCGCCGGCGCCGATGATCTCGCGAAACGCGAACGCGGTGGCCTCGTTCTCGCCGCAGGCGATCGGGATGCGCACAGCCTGGCGCACACGCGCGAGGCCCGCGTAGTCCTCGGGCGGCCACACCGGCTCCTCCAGCCAGCGCAGGTCGTAACGCTCGAGCTTCCGGCCGATGCGGATCGCATCCTCCACCGTCCACGGGCAGTTGGTGTCCAGCATGATGTCGACGTGCGGGCCCGCCACCTCGCGGGCGGCCGCCACCGAGGCCTCGTCGATCTGGTGAAGCTTGGCCGCCGTGAAGCCGTCCTTCAACGCCGTCGTCACCGCCTGGCGGAGGTGGGCCGCCGTGTCGTAGCGCAGCAGGCTCGCGTAGGCGCGCACGCTCGGCTGGCAGAGCCCGCCGAGCAGCTGGTACACGGGCACGCCGCGCGCCTTGCCGGCGATGTCCCACAGCGCTACCTCCACACCGCTGACCGCCATCATGGCCAGGCCCCGCCGGCCCCAGATCATGAGCGCACGATGCATTCGGTCGGTGTGCAGCTCGATCTGCGTGGGATCCTGGCCGATCAGCAGCGGCGCCAGCGCGTCGTCCACCACGTTGCAGACCGCGAGCGTGGCGCCATACGCGAAGCACTCGCCCCAGCCGACGAGCCCGTCGTCGGTCGTGATGCGCACGAGGATCTGGCGCCCCACGCCGGGAGCCCACGGCGAGGGCGGCGTCATGGGCGCCAGTGGGATACCGAGCGGGATCGCCTGGACCGCGGTGATCTTCATCTAGAGGTCACCCAGCCCGTACTCGGCCCAGCGCTGGCGCACCCGCGCCTCATCGTCGCCCGCCGGGCGCACGGTCGGCGGGAAGCGCTCGCCGCCCCACTCCGCCCGGCGCTCGAACTTCCACGACCGCGTGCAGTCGAAGAGCACGCGATTCCAGAGGCCGGTGCCGAGCCGCGCCACGTCGCGGTCCTCCATCGGCGTGGAGGGATCGATGGGCGAGCCGAAGATGCCGGGGAACACCACCAGCCCGCCCTCGCCGGCGTTCATGCGGTGGGCCAGCGCCCAGTCGATCTGCTCGTAGGACGCCGCGTCGATGTCGTCGTCCACCACGATCACGTGCTTGTAGCGGTACTGCGCGGCGCTGTTGCCCCACAGCGCGGCGGCAATCTGCTTGGGCTGGCCCTGGTAGGCCTTGCGGATCTGCACCACGATGTTCACGCCGTTGGTGATCGGATGGACGTAGACGTCACGGACGCCGGGGATGCCGGCGCCCTTGAGGATGTTCCATGCGATGCCGGCACGCTGCACGCCGGACATCACACTGTTCTCGCTGTAGGAGCCGGGCAGCGTCCCCTCCAGGCAGCCGCGAAAGATCGGCTCGCGCCGGTGTGTGATGCACGTCACCTTGATGGTCGGCCGCGGCGTCGGGATGTCGGAGAGATGGCCGGTGTACTCGCCGAACGGCCCCTCCTTCTCCCAGGTGGCGGGATCGTCGCTGATGAAGCCCTCCAGCACGATCTCGGCCGAGGCCGGCACTTCGAGATCCACGGTCTCGCAGCGCACCAGCTCGGCCGGCTCGCCGCGGTAGGCGCCCATCACGTCCCACTCACAGACGCCGGTCGGAATCGGCGAGCCGGCCAGGAACGGCATGATGGGGTCCCAGCCGATCACGCACGCCACCGGCATCGGCTCGCCGCGGTCGCCGTACTTCTGGAAGTGGTGCCCCCAGTGCTGACCGCCCTTGATGAGCAGCATCGGAGTGGTGTCCTTCCGGCCGATCATGCCGCGGTAGATGCCCACGTTCATCACGCGAGTATCGGGATCGCGGGTGACGATGCCGGAGAACGTGTGGATGTATCGCCCACCTTCGAGATGGTGCCACTTGGGGACGGGGAACTCGTTCTGATCGATTGCATCGCCGCGGACGATGACGTCCTTCACCGGGCCGGTCGGCACGATGCGCGGCGGGATGACGGCGCGGTTCTTCTCCATCACGTATTGCAGCAGCTCGGTGTTGGTGACGTCCCTGGGGAAGCCCAGGGCCAGCGCCAGGCGGCGACGATCTCCGAGGCCGCCGGTGAACAGCCGCGTGCAGCGGCCACCGCGATAGCCGGTGATGTTCTCGAACAGCAGCGCCGGACCTTTCTTTTCCAAAACGCGGCGGGCCACGGCGCCGAGCCCACGGTCCCAGTGGACTTCGGCGGTGATCCGCCGCAGCTCACCCTCTTGCTCGAGGAGCCCGATCCACTGCCGGAGATCCATGAACCCTTTCAACGCGTGTCCTCCCAGGGCGCCTATGATACTGCGAGACCTCGGGCGGCCACGACCACCGTCGGCCCCCCGGAACTCGATGGGAGGTGGAGGATGCGCTACCTCGGAATGGCACCCATGGCGCAGGACGCGCTGCTGGCCGATCTCCAGGCGATGCCGGACTACCTGGCGGCGGCCTTCACGGGGCTGTCGGCGGCCGAGGCCGCGGTCCCGGGCCCCGATGGCGCGCTGGCGCCGGTCGAACAGTGCTGGCATCTCGCCGATCTCGAGCGCGAGGGCTACGGGCTGCGCATCCAGCGTCTGCTCGGCGAGGTCGATCCGGTGCTGGCCGACTTCGACCGCGCTCGGATCGCGCGCGAGCGGGCGTATCGTGCGCGCTCGCTGGCCGAGGGCCTGGCCGCCTTCCGCGACGCGCGCCACCAGAACCTCGCGCGCCTGCGGTCGTTGACGCCGGACCAGTGGTCGCGGGGCGGGAGCCAGGAAGGTGTCGGGGCCATCGCGCTCTGCGACGTCCCCGCCATGATGGCGGAGCACGACGCCGGTCACCGGCAGGAAATCGGGGAGTGGCTGGGCGCGCGCGAGGCGCGTTGAGGCGCCTGGCACACACATGCCCCGGCAGAACCGCGTCACGCCGTTCTCCGAGCTGATCGCCACCGACGCTCGCGGCACCCTGATGGGCATCCGCGGCGTCCTGCACGACGATCAGCGACGCATCCGGAGGGCGTTCGTCGGCACGCGCTGGATCTTCTGCGTGCTGCAGTTCAAGAATCGCCGTCGCATCGTCATGACGCCGAAGCGCTACACCGAGCTGTTCTTTCTCGACGAGGCGACCGCGCTGGCCGCCGGCCACCGGCCGTGCGCCGAGTGCCAGCGCCCGCGCTATCTGGAGTTTCGCGACGCGTGGGCGCACGCCAATCCGGGCGCCGCTCGCCGACCGGCGCCATTGGCGGAGGCGATCGACGGCGTGCTGCACGCCGAGCGGCTCCTGCCGGGAGGGGCGAAGCGAACGTACCGTGAGCGGCCGTCAGGCCTTCCGCCGGGGGTGATGGTGGCCGATGGCGACAAGCGACCGTTCCTGGTACTGGAGGATGCGCTGCTGCCTTGGACGGCGGCCGGCTATGGGCGGCCGATCGCCCTCCCCGACGAGAGCCTCGACATCCTCACGCCACGGCCGATCGTGGGGGCTATCGCCAACGGATTTCGGGTCACCGTCCATCCGTCGGCCACCGAACAACGTGGGTGAGCGCGACGTGGCGCACGCAGCGGTCGCCGATCGTCGCCGAGCGCCGGGCCTCAGACCGCTCGCGGCGGCGAGCCCACCGGCTGCGTGGCCCGCCGGCCCTGGGTCCCCCACACGGCCACGAAGCACGCGACGCCGGCAAGACCGCTGAGCGTTCCCGGAAAAATCAGCAGCACCGCGCCGGCCAGGAGTGTGATGCGCTCCCACAGCCGGGTCGGCGCGCGGAGATAGCCGATCACGCCGGTGCCGAGCATCGCGATACCCAGCGTCGCCGCCAGCGTCCGCACCGCGATGTGCGCCACGCTGCCGCTCATCAGCAGCAGCGCCGGATCGTAGATGAAGCTGAACGGGATGACGAACCCGGAGAGCGCCAGCATCATCGCCACCCACTGCGTGCGCCACACGTCGGCCCCGGCGATGGCGGAGGTCGCGTAGGTCGAGATGGCCGTCGGCGGTGTGAGGTCGGCCAGGATGCCAAAGTAGAAGACGAACATGTGGGCGGCCAGCAGCGGGACGCCGAGCTGCACGAGCGCCGGCGCGGCCATGATGGACGTGATGATGTAGGTTGCCGAGGTCGGCAGCCCCGTGCCGAGGATGAGCGCGGCGACCATCGTGAGGATCGACGTCACCAGCAGGCTGCCCTGGGCCAGGCCCACGATGCCGGTAGCGAGCTTGAGCCCGAGCCCGGTGATCGACACGACGCCCACCACGATCCCGACCACGGCGCACGCCAGCGCCACCGGCATCGCCCCGTAGGCGCCCTCCACCATGACGGTCAGCATCTTGGTCGGGCCGATCCGGCTACCGGGCCGGATCCAGCTCGTGACCACCGCCACCACCAGGGCCCAGAATCCCGCCCGCTCGGCCGTGTAGCCGCTGGCGAGGAACCACAGGAGAACCGCGGGGCCGGCCAGGAGAAAGAAGTCGCGTCGGAGCACGGCCGACAGGCGTGGCACCTCGGCGCGGTCGAGCACGGGCAGGGCCAGCCGCGTGGCCTCGAAGTGGACCATCACGCCGACCGCGACGAAGTAGAGCACGCCGGGAATGGCGGCAGCCACCGCAATGCTCCAGTACGACATGCCGAGCGTCTCGGCCATGATGAAGGCGGCAGCACCCATCACCGGGGGGATGAGCTGACCGCCCATCGAGGCGGTGGCCTCCACCCCCGCGGCGAACTCGGGACGGTAGCCCGCGCGGGTCATGAGCGGGATCGTGAACGCGCCGGTGGTCAC
>Ga0111538_10007471_pt1 | contig 14721 bp, 10 predicted proteins | sample SoiMethybrSBSTD1_FD_79669 | JGI IMG/M metagenome (GOLD analysis project Ga0111538, IMG submission 79669) | Bulk soil microbial communities from a Populus tree surrounding site in Tennessee, USA - Soil MetaG P. TD hybrid SBSTD1 (version 2)... | ecosystem: Environmental > Terrestrial > Soil >... | reverse complement strand
CAGGAAACATTGGATAAGGCGCACATCACATTAAACAAGAATGCCGTTCCTTTTGATGATAAGTCTCCTTTTGTGACTTCCGGTATTCGTGTCGGTGTTCCAGCCGTGACGACACGGGGAATGAAAGAAAGGGACATGGAAACAATTGTAACGATGATTGATCGCGTATTGATGAATGCAGATGATGAAAAGGTGATTCGTGATACCAAGGAGGAAGTGCGGGAGTTCATGCAGCAATATCCGTTGTATCCGGAGTTGGGGTAGGGAAAAATCGGCTCAATGCATAATTGTATTGTTTGCAAGAATGTCAAGGCCATCCTTGATACCCATCGAAAAAATTTTCATTCGATTATTGGATTCTTTTTCCAAAACGAGCTCAACTTTTTCTTTAAGGTTAATAAGCTTTGAAGCCGCTACAGTTTTCAACGCAAATTTCCTTACACCCAGATTTGGGTCATCCAGTAAATCGTTAATAAGACTGACAGCCTTCGGAAAATTAGTCAAATGCCTTAGCTCAAAAGCTGCAACGGTTCGGAGTTCTCGCTTTTCGCTCTTCGCGGCAATTTCTAATGCGGGTAAGCATTTTTCGGACTTCAACAGGCCAATATAGGTTACTAATTTAACGGCCAGGTTTACATTAACATTTACGTCGTCGATCAGGTTTTCAATTACCGGATAATCCTCATCTGTCAATTTATCAATCACATTAGAATAGTTGGGTTTGGCTCCTCTGATAATTTTAAGTATATCTTCTTTAGTTTTTGCCATATAAGATCATTGTTTTAATTAAGTAATCCGCTTTGTCGCATTTTCTTTATTTCCGATTTGATCAATTTTGCAGGCGCGTCAATATTAGCTGGAGCCGGATTCATTAATCTATGGGTTAATTGATCCGGAGAATGGTCAAGTCCAAGCAAATGACCAATTTCGTGAGCCAGTGTATATAACGCGCAGGAAGATCTTATTACCGCCATCGGAATGCCCTGAGGGTGAGTACTACATCCATCGAGAGCGCCAAGATCATTCATAACTGTTTCGCAGATATAGACCACAACATCTGTAATGGCAGCATTAGCACGAAAAGCTGACAATTCTATTTGCTCATCAGACGGAGCTACATTACATTCGCCTACAAATAAGCTATTAAAAAACTCAAACTCATCCCGGGTTAAATCCATTTCGTCAGTAGTCACGAGATTTACAGTGACGTTTGCTCGTGAAAAGGTCTCATTCATTGCCGCCATCATATTGGCTATCGTATTTCCGTCCGGTGGTGGCGACGGAGGCGTTAAAATTTTTATATGCAGGTTTAAATGCAAAGTTTGCTGATGTTCGCCGTTCGCCATAACTCGCTTTTTTTTAAATCATTAACTAATATGTTAGATAATTCTTTCAATCTTTTCAACTGGAATAATCAATTAACCTTTTTTAACTGTTCCCCATTTCACAATTAAAAGAACCACCAACACCGTTAGTGCAATAAATCCGAAAATCTTAAATATAGACGATTGTTCTTTTAACTCAATTACGTCTGTCTTCCCTGAAAGCACCGAGGACGCCCAGAAATAAGGCAATTTGTTTTCTCCTGACAATAATTGGAGCTTCGCCTTCTGTAATGCGACGTCAAGGGGCAGTTTTTGAGCAACGTAGTTACAAAACAATTCGGTCAAAAGATAACTGGATTTATTGTCAACCGACCACAAATTGGCAATAGTAGAGGGAATTCCAAGAGCCGCAAATCCGCGGTTGAACCCAAAAACTCCTTCGCCTCGATAAAACTTTCCGGTTCCAGTTTCACAGGCGGATAGAATTACAAGTTCTGTAATTGATTTGTGCTCCCCAATCAATTCCGAGAGATATAAGGCCGAGTCTGAAAAATAAATAACAGGTTCTGAAAACATACTGGTATCGGCTGCATGTGAAAAAATTTGGATAATCTTATACCGATAAAATTGATTCAAAAAATTAGCTTTTGACGCCCTTTCGCCAACAAAATTCCTGGCACTGCTAAAATACAATTTCATTTTATCTAATGAAACATCACTCCCAGGTAACGATGGCAAACTCATTTCATTCTGGTATCGTACAGGTGCAAAGCCAAGAAAATCCTTGAATGATACGTCGGAAAATGAGTCAAATTCATTCATTAAGAATCGGGCCGAATAGGTATAACTGACTGCATGATGATTCAAAAAATATTCGACATTCTTATCGCCGCCAGTAATTAAAGCCTCAAAAGGAAAATAATTTCCATCTGGTGAGATAATTACCCGCCCATCGGGAACCGGATTATTTTCAAAAATCAAGTTATACAAATGGTTTGCTGTGTTCTTAAACAGTTCAAAACTTCTGTTTAATAAACCCCTATCAGCTATAAGAGCATTAAAAAGCCGAACAGTGCTATCGAATTCTGGTCTGTCAATTCGGGTTAGACGAGCTTGATGGGGTGTAACCACGAATAAGTAAACAGAGCTCTCTCCTGAAAAAAATTCGACCAATGCCTGGTGATCGGCCAACAACTTATTCTTTACATCATTTATTGTGATCGATGCGGAGTCTAAATAATTCTGATAATAAAAAGGGTTCTTAACCTTCAGATCGCTCGTCACAGCGTCTAATTCACGTTTGCGGATGAACAATTCTTCCTGTAGCTCCCTGGATCTGCTCACAGATAGATCTGCCTTTTCTAATTCTCTTTCCTGTTGAAGTATCTTCTTTTTTAGCTGAGCCTGTTTAAGAATGTCCGCCGCTCCCATCCACTTTTGTTCGTTCAGCTGATTATTTAATAGGGCAGCCCGTCCTTTTTCAAAAAAATAGAAGGCATCGGAAATATTACCGGACCGTTGGCAAGCCTCAATAGCATGGTCATATAATAAACTCGTATTCCCCCGCCATAATAGCTGTGATAAAACTTCAGACTGTCCGTTATTCACTATATTAATAAAGCGATCTGCCGATTTATAAATCCGAATTGCTTTATCGGCTGATTTTAGATTGCTTTCATGTTTAAACTGCCGGAAATAAGCATCCCCTTTATTCAAAAGCAAGCTCATAATATGCCTGGCATTCTTAGATTGAATAATTTCATTTAAAGTTCCTTGCAATATGTCATCTTCGCTAAAGCCTGGTTTGACCTGGTCGAATGCAAGCCGAAAATATTGAAATGCTGAATCATAGGTACCCTCTTCAGCAAAGGCATTTCCGATATTTGAGTAAATGTTCAGCAAATCATTTGAATAATCATTGTCGCCCGGATCTAATCTTTGGAGATAACGAAGAGCGCGCCGGTATGTAGATATGGCCTTCCTGTAATCTTTGTATTTTTTGAAATAGAGGTAATAGCCAAGATTGGTCAATGTTTGTTCGCAGCCTAAATCATATTTGTCTTGTTCATGATACCTGAGTGCCTGTTCAAAATAAATAAGTGCGTTAGGAAAGTCGCTTTTTTGCACTTGTATTATAGCTAGTTGTTCATAAAGATTACCCAAAAATTGATTCGCTCGAATTAAGCGGCAGTCGGCAATCTTAGCAATGACCAATCGTTCAGCTTTGTCATAATCTTTAAAATCAAGAAGGGCATTTACTTTCCAGGTTAGAAAACGAATAATATACTCGATGCTATCAATGCCACGCACGTATTTCTTGATAATGGCTTCACCCATGTTTGCACTGACAAATCCCCGACGGTAGTCACCGATATCGAACAGGTATTCGACTCTATCTTTTAAGCAATACAACGAATAGACATCGACCAAGCCCGTTCTGACCGAAATCGCCACACAACTATCCATGGCGGCCATTTTTTCAGGAATCCTGTTCAAAATTCCATATAGCCGCCCCAGAGTAAAATAACTTCTTATGATTGCTTTGGATCCGGAATTTGCTTTTGTTGAAGGATTATTGCTGCTAATGGCAATAGACTGCAAGGTATAATGTAACGCCTCGGTATACTCCCCTAACCCTAAATATAATGCCCCTATTCTTTGCATTAATAAGGAATGGGTAGTGTCAAAACGATATGGGCAATTGGTTATTGATTGCTCGTATTTCAAAAGTTCCTCCAATTGCCTTGTCGGAGGTGGGGAAAAAGTCGCAGAATCTCTGAAAAAAATAATCCTTTTCCATAATAAATATCTTTCAGGACATTGGGCTGTCAATGTTAACGCAGGCAAAAGAATAAAAACAATTAGAATGTAAATTTTTTTTTCCATACTTGACATGTTGCCAAGAACTTATAAAGAAATTACAGAACTAACCGCTAACTTTAACGCCGCAGTAGCGACATTTGTTTGCCACAACTACACACCTTCTTTGCGGAGTTTTAGAGAATCCTCAATCCTGTTTCTTTTTTTGCCAATTTCTTTTCAAGCCTGAAAAGCGATTTTCCCTTGTTTTATGAAGGTGGTATTGACGGGTCTTTTGGTTTTGGTGGAACCTCTGCAGGACCTTGACCCTGTTTAAATCTTTGGTCCCGCTTCAGAGTTACCACAAGCTTATAACTAACCGATTTACCCTTTTTTTTTGTCCATTCAAAATGAAGATTGAATACGGGAGTAGCAAGACGATTTTTTTCTTGGGCGGTTTTATCCGCGTTTAAGGCCTTTTGAACCTTTTTCTTTAGTTGACCGATTTCTCCGGGTTTTAGTGTTCCTATGAAATCGACGTCATAAGTAACTGGAAATTTCTGGCTACTCCCTCTTTTAGTCAGGTTGAATTTTGCCATAAGAAAATATTAAAGGTGATATAATAGAATAATAAGTTCTGCTGTTACTTCCAGGTATTTTCATATCGCTAAACCGTGCACATACTTTCAGTTTCGTTATAGCTGGCCGGATTAGAGGAAACGGCAAAGGAAAATTCTCAGAATAAGAGAACCGAGGAGATACCTCCGTGTTTTGACATGTGATTACTGTTGGTCGTGATTCATAACTCGTCGGGAAACAAAAATCACAAATAATTTTTCAAATTAGAGGAAGCAGGTTTGCGAACTTTTTGAGTGGTAATCAGACAACTCAAATGCTGTTCTCATTATTAAGATACTTAATATTAAATTCCAATCCAAAAAATAACCTTTCCAATTTATTTAACAGCATGCCTTTCCTAACAAAGAACTCCACGTCAACCTGGCAAACGTTGAAACTGATTCACCTGGAAAACATCAAACTGTTCAGTGCGGCACTCTTACGAAAGTTTCCCACCAACCCTCCTGGACCGTTTATTTGAAACGAGCCATTTCCTTGTTACCAAAACCATTACAATTCCAAGGCCCATAAGACCGGCTATCCATTTCCAGGAATTAGTTCCACTTAATTCGATAGTACCCGCTTTTCCAACTAGCACCGAGCCTGCCCAGTAGCTGGGTAACGATTCTAGTTTTGAAGCTGTTTGCAGAAATTCCAGTTTTGCTTTTTGCAAAGCCACATCCGTTGGCAATCCACGGGCAAGCCATTTGTAAAAATACTCTGTGAGCCGGTATGTCGAGTTATTGTCAACGGACCAGAGATTGGTAACGGCGGCAGGAATTCCTAAGGACGCAAATCCACGATTGAAACTGAAGACCCCTTCCCCACGGTAATCTTTTCCTGCGCCGGTTTCGCAGGCAGACAAAACTATAAGCTGGGTAAGTGGTTTAAATTCATTTGTGAGATCTGAAAGGTACATGGCAGAATCAGCAAAATAAATGACAGGCTCATTATTCAGGCTGCTGTCAGCAGCATGAGTATAAAGTTGAATGATACGATAGTTTGAAAACTGCCTTAGGAAATTTTCCCGCGAGGCATCAAACCTGGTTAGACTAGCGCTCTTGCTAAAATTAGCGGCGATCCTGTAAAGTGATCGATCACTTTCCGGAAGCGCCGCCAATTCAAGATCAGACGGATAGTTAACTGGGGCCATTCCCAAAAAATTACCGCCTGAGGCTTGAGCGCTCTCAAAATTATTCATTAAGAAGCGGGCTGAATAAGCGTAACTGACCGCATAGTCTTCAACAAACCATTTTATCGGTTGCCGTGTTCCATTTATTATTAGCGCTTCGAAAGGAAAATAGCGACCATCCGGTGAAATAATAATACGACCCGGCGGCAAATTAATATTCCGAAATACGAGCTGGTACAATTCGTTTGAAACACTCCTAAAATTTTCATAGTTCTTGTTCAGCAAGCTGAAATTAGAAACATATTCTATAAACAATCCAGACAAATGCTCATAAATGTTTCTTTCTATTTTTTCCAAATGCCCGCCGTCAGCCGTAATTACCAGGACGTAGACGGCGCTGTCGCCGGCAAATATTTCCAGCAGAGCTCGCTGAGCCTTTAGAACCACCTGTTTTATATCCGGGATTGAAATAAAGGCCGTGTCTAAATAGCTTTGATAATACAACGGGCTGTTCGTTTTTATGAGCTGTTGGAGGCGATCCAGCTCCTGCTTTTTATCAAATAGAATACTTTGCAACTCTGAACGCCGATCTGAAGTTTCATCGGTTTTTTCTAGTTCAATTTGGATTTGATGGATTTTCTTTCTCACCTCGGTTTGCTTCAAAATATCCTGCCCGGCGACGAACCGATTCTCATTGAGCTGGTCATTTAACAGTACAGCCCTGCTTTTTTCGAAAAAATAAAATGCATCAGCGATGTTCCGCTGCAGGTAGCAGGCTTCTATAGCATTTTCATAAAGGCGTCGGCTATCGCTCCGCCAGAACAACTTTGATTCAAGATCAAATTGCATGGCCTTTATCCGATCCAATAGCCGATCTGCCGCCTTATAGATCGCAACAGCCTCATTGAGATGCCTGTCTTGCTTGTCGGATAAATATTGGTTCCGATAAACATCTCCCTTGCTTATTAGCAAATCGGTTAGGTAGTAGATTTTCTTGAAGCGGATAAGGTCTGTAGGCGGACTTCGCAGAACATGAATTTCATTGCTGCCAGGACTGATTTGATCAAAAGCAAGCTGAAAATATTGGAACGCAGAGTCAGGGAGACCCATCCTGGAATAACTATTGGCAATATTTGTGTAAATGTTTAACGATTCAAAAGCATCAGAAAGTTGTTTGGATTTTTCTTCATTTATGTACCGCAAAGCCTTCCTGTAGGTAGAGATTCCCCTCTTGTAATCTTTAAAATGCCTGAAATAAATTTCGTAGCCGAGCTGGTTCAGGATTTGCTTACACTGTAAATAATCTTTGTTCTTATGGTATAAGGACAACGCCTTCTCTAGAAACAAAATAGCTTTCGCATAATCTCCTTTTCTTACCTGTACATCGGCAAGTTCTGAATACAAGATTCCCAAATAGTTATCAAGACCTGCTGTTTTGTATTCAGTTAACTTATTTGCAAGTAGTTTTTCAGCCTCTTCATGATTTTCAAGTTTCAGAAATGCATTGACCTTCCAGTGCAGGCTGCTGGACGCATAGCTAATGCCCACGTTGCGTTCCAGGTTATCCTTGCCCCTGGCATAGTCTCTCCCCATTTTTTCGCACCTTGTTGCATAATCAATACACCGGTAATAATCCCCTATATCATAAAAATATTCCACTCTAGTATAAAGGGCAATTAAACTAGCCCGGCTGATATAATTTAGTCTTATGGCAATGTCCGCGCAGCTATCCAGGGCTCTCATTCTTTGGGAGACATCATTAAGTGAATCGTATATTACCGATAGCCAGTAATAATTTCCGGGCAGGTTTTGTTGTTTTATGGAAGGACTGCCAGCGTTCCTCTCAATAATGTTGATTGCCTCGCGTCGATATTGCAAAGCCTTAAGGTATTCGGCTTGTTGGAAATACGCGTCTTCAATTGCAAGAAGCAATGTTACATGTGTAGTATCGTTTTTATACGGGCACGCGTTCATTTTTTCCAGGTGTCCAAGTAACTCTTGTAATTGTTCTCTTGGGGAAAGCCTGGAAGAGTCCCGGACATATAGGATGCGTTTCCACAAAATATCCTGGTCCGGACACTGCCCGCGCAGGAATGATGTGAGTAAAATGAAGCTGACTGTGAGAAATGCGGATCGCATCATAGCTGGATTGGAAATTAACGAAATTCACATGATCATTCCGGGCATTCATGGAATTTCACGGCGCAACGTCAATTCTCATCTTGCCAGGCATGTTTCTGGCACTTCTTATATTCTTCTTTACCCCAAGTGCGTCTTGAATGATTTTTCGTAAATCTGGCATCACTCCAATTTTGTCTTTAGCCCGGCCACCAGAGGAAGCGGTGTTATACATATCACTGCTTAAGATATCGCGCATTTGCTTCGGACCAATACGACACCCAAAGTTGAGTTCTATTATACTTTGTACGATAATCGCAACTCCCGCAATAATGGCTGAAGCGCCAGACGTACCACCGAATCGTCCCGTATAGGTATCTGTGAATTCACCCGACGACAGTGGAACATATCCTGCAGTTGTTATTCTTTCGCCCCATGAGTAGCAATCAATGCGGCTTCCAAAGTTTGAGTAACCCATTCTTAGATGGGGCACGACATTGCTGGCAGCAGCAACAATGATAGCACCAGAATCCCTAAAATATGTCGTGCCTTTTTTAAGGCGCTGTTCTCCGGCAATGGCAAACCCGTCAAGGTCACTCCCGACTTTTGAATTAAGGTTTCCATTACCAGCAGGTTCAATAACAACAATACCCAAGGCGGTTGCCAGCGCAATAACTTCGAAAACTGCGTTTTGTATTTCGACAGGCCATGCAAAATCACTTCCAGCCGGGTCAAAAGCCTGTGTTTGCAACAAAAGAATATCGCCATACTTGAGATGATTAATTGCAGTCATTATTGCATCTGCCGTATTAAATGATCCATCTGGCCTCCATTGCGACACGACATAGCCGTTGACATTTGGAGTCATCCCAATACCGCCAAGCTTATTATCGAGCATCATGATGGTCCCCAAAACAGCGGTTCCATGATCCTGAAAATCGGTTCTGTTTAAGCCTGTATCAGGAAAGGTCCCAACTGTAATGTCCTCATGATTCAAGATCCACCCTTGTTCTATATCGATGAATTTGACTTTTCCTTCACCATATCCACCTTTAAAATTCCTTGCATAATGGGCGTCAACGCCGCCGGGTGCTTTGTTGAGGTAGCCCTGGTAAACAATTAAGGGATTTTTTATAGGGTTATCGGATGGTGGTAATAAGGGGCCGGTCTCGACATATGCCAGCTCAACATCCTTTGCCTCAAGCATCATTTGTAATAATCGATCTGCATCGACCCGATCCGTACAAGTCACGGCATAATAAGCATTAAAATTCGGAGGTTGATACTGGCAATCCATCTTCGATGCTCTCTCGGCCAATCTGCTAATCTTTGCTGGACTCAGCGACGTGAACAGTTTTGTTATGTTTATCGGGGGGGAACGCTTCAAAATTGCCTGAAAAGATTTAGGCTCGCTTTTCAAGGGAAAATCTTCGGCTTTTGCTGAACTGTCTTCTGCCAATTGAATTTCGTTCAGAAGTTTTATTATTATCCTGAACGGAATATCATGCGAGTCCTTGGGACGAGGATTTCCTTTCATTGCCTTAATTTAATGCACAAAAGAGTTTAAATAGCGTACAGTCTAAACAGTTAATCAAGCGTCACCGCATCGTTGACGAAAGTTGAGCCTAATATCAAAAAATTAAGCACTTTTTGGAGGAGGCGGTGGGGGGGGCGGAGATGGCGGGTCAGTTGATACGGTGAGGTATCTCAGGTACGGAACGCTACCATTTTTTGCCGCTGGGGAGATCCAAATCGTTACTTCCTTGCCTTTATCTTTCCATTCAAGGTGCATAATATGATCTGTCTCTTCTCGCCTGATTTCCATGTCATAATATTGAAGCCAGCCTCCGCAAAAGAGCTCATAGTCTCTTTGTGCCTTTTCACTCATATTTTTCTCTAAACAATATGTCGCCCATTTTCCAAAAGTTTCCTGTTGTGGATTCTTTACTCCTCTGCTTTTTGCGGCGAGACTCAATGTCATTTCATCGTCGTTCGATAACCCCCGAGGCCTCTCAAATACCTTGAAAGACTTGTTAATATCCTCTGTTGTCAATCGGCTCAAAGCCGAATCCCCGGTGAATTTTGCCCATTTCATAACTAATGTGTTTTAAGGTGATAAAATAGAATTACCATTTTTTCATCCATTCCTGGGCAGTTACTTTTTCTTCGAGATTCCTCTGCACTTCCTACCCCATCAAAATCTTAGCCTCTGTTTACCAGCGGGCGGTTGCGTTTTAACAGAGCGAGGAGAAAATATAACTTGAACTGTTTTGCATTAAGGAAGGTATAGTTTCCGAATCCCTGAGGATTGAATAAAGTTTAATCGTATTCTGAGTCGGAGCAAATCAAAATTGCAGTGTCATCAAAAGATTGAAGCGAAAAATACATTGCGCTAATGCGCTTCTTACTTAAGCCCGTTTAATAAGCACGGCTATATCTCTATGTCGACGCACACTTGTGAACATTTTGCCTATTGTCCAAAAAAAAGCTAACCCAATTGCTGCGAAAATGGCAATCCATTTCCAAAGGTAAGGCCTGGTCATGGCAATAGCATCTGATTTACCTAGTAGGACCGGTCCTGCCCAATAGCAGGGCAAAGATTTTTCTTTTGAAGAGGTTTGCAGGAATTCAAGTTTTGCCTTTTGCAAAGCCACATCCAGTGGCAATCCTTTAGCGAGCCATTTATAAAAAAGTTCGGTTAGTTTGTACGTTGATTCATTATCAACTGACCATAAATTATTAATCGCTGCAGGAATTCCCAAAGCAGCAAAGCCGCGGCTAAAGCTAAATACTCCTTCACCCTGGTAAACCTTCCCGACACCTGTTTCACATGCTGACAGGACAATCAGGCTGGTGCTTGGTTTATTATCGCCAATCAGGTCAGATAGATATAACGCTGAGTCCGCAAAATAAATAACAGGTTCGCCCTGTGCACTGCTGTCAGCTGAATGAGTATAAAGCTGGATGATCCGGTACCTGTAATACTGATCTAAGAAGTTTTTCTTTGAAGCAGCAGTTGTTACCAGGTTATCCGAATTCCTGAAATAAGATTGCAATTTGTAAATGGAACGATCGCTACCGGGAAGCGCAGCCAGCGAAAAGGAGGAAGTGAAGTTAACTGGCGCAATACCCATGAAACTTTTTGCCGTCCCGGTTGCCGACCCGCCGTCAAAATCGTTCATAAGAAAACGTGCCGAATAGGTGTAGCTGACGGGATGATCATTCAAAAACCACGCTGGGGTTTGACCCTCCGAACTCGTTATTAAGGCCTCAAATGGAAAGTATTGTCCATCAGGAGAGATAATTACACGGCCCCGACCTATTGGAAAATTTTGAAACATTAGCTTGTATAAGCCGCTGGCCGTTTTTAGATAGCCATCAAAATTGCCGTTCAGGAGGCTTGCATTAGAGAGGTAGCGGCCGTAATCAAGCGAAAGCCTGTCAAATTCCGTTTTATCGATCTTTCTTAACGCGCATTGGACCGGAGTTACAACTAATAAATACACAGTGCTGTCACCGGCAAACAATTCAACAAGTGCCGAATGATCTCTCAAGACTTTTTGGTTTATCTCATTAACTGTGATAAAACTGGTATCGAGGAAATTCTGATAGTAAAGGGGGTTACTTGACTTAATCTCCTGCCTCAAAAGGTCTAGTTCATGCTTTTTTAAAAATAATTCTTTTTGCAGGGCATCATATTTTTTTGAGGTCCTGTCTGTGCCGGCAAATTCTCTTTCAGTTTGTAATATTTTCCTTTGGAGCTCCGTTTGCCGCAAAATGTCGTTCTCTCCGATCCATCGTTGTTCATTCAGCTGATCGTTCAAAAGTACAGCGCGGCTCTTTTCAAAAAAATAGAAGGCGCTGCTTGCATCTCCTTTCAGATAGCAGGCTTCAATTGCGTTTTCATAGAGTCGCTTTGAGTATTTTCTCCAATAAAGCTTCGACTGATATTCGGTCAGTACGGTCTTGATACTATCAAGAAGTCGATCCGCCAATTTATAGTTCTGCAATGCGGTAGTGATTGCACTTGCGTTTTTCTCCTGCTTGTATAGCTGGCGATAAGCATTTGCCTTATAAATTAAAAGATTTGTTCGATAATATATTTTTTCCTGCTTAAAATAGTCGTCCGGGGTTCCATGTATCATGCCCGATTCATTCATACCCGGGACCACCTGTTTTAAGGCAAGCTGAAAATAAATAAATGCTGAATCGTAATTCTCTTTCTGCACGTACACATTGGCAATATTGGATAAAATGCTTAATGATTCAAAAGCATCTTCCTTCACCAGCAACTGATCCTTATTCTTAATCTTACCTGCAGCCTTGAAACAGATAAGTGCACTGTCATAATTTCTGAAGAAACCATAATAAATATCCGACCCAATTATTTTCAAAACTCTTTTACATGAGACAGCAGATTTTTCCTTCTCATAGGACTTTAACGCATTTTTCAGAAAATAGTGTGCTTTCTCAAAATTTCCCTTCTGCTTTTGCAATTTTGCCAATTGCTCATATACAATTCCTAAATAACCTATAGCGCCAACCCTTTTGCATTCATCTATCTTGCTCGCGAGAATATTTTCTGCAGCAACATAATCTCCTGTAATCAACAGGACCTGGGCTTTCACCAAAGAACTGGCAAGCATATATTCCAAGCCGGCCGTGTGTTCCAGTCCTTCATTTGCCTTGGCGTAGTTTCTCCCGAGGGTCTCACACCTCATTGCATAATCAATACATCGATAAAAATCGCCGATATCAATAAAATAGATCATCCGGCTATACAGCGCATATAAATTAGACCTGTCAATAACGCCAGTCCTTTCGGCCATTCTTGCACAATTGTCCAATGCTTTCCATTTTTCGTTTATCATTCTTAAGGAATCATAAATGACCGACAACCAGTAGTAACCGCCGGGGAGGATTTTGATGTTGACTGAAGGGTTACCTTCATTCTCCGCTACAATGTTTACGTATTTTCCGTAATAGTCTAAGGCCTTTATATAATCCGTCTGGTGATAGTATAATGCTCCGATTCTGCGAAATAGTTGTGCATGAATGGAGTCATTTTTTTCGGAACATGCATTTAGGCTATCTACATACGGCAGCAAAATTGCGATCTGGTCCTGGGAAGAAATCTTAGAAGAGTCCCTGAGATAGTTCATCCTTTTCAAAAAAAAATTTCTGTCCGGGCATTGAGCTGAAACTGATGTTCCCAGAAATAAAAGCCAATAAATAAGAATATGTACTCTACTATTCATAGCACATGGACATAAAGAATATTCACGTAAAGCTCACTGCGAATTCCCCTTAAATCATAAATCGTCCCTTACGCTTCGAAAATCCCTGTCAACATTCATTCTCATGAACAGATCGGCTCGAACTTTATAAAGATTTCGTTGTCAACTCGAAGCCGATAAGATCTAAAATTTTCTAACTCATAGGAGGCGGAGGAGGTTTAGGCACTGCCAATAATAGATCAGGTTGCGGTGGTACAGGTATCGGCTTGGGACCCGAACCCGGCTCAAAGTAAATTTTTAATGATGAATGCCCTTTTATGTCTTCGCTCCATCCAAAATATATTGTATGGTCGATTTTTCCCGCGTAAATAACAGTATCAAAAAAATCAACCCAACCACTGAAATATGCCTCTATACAAAGTTTTTCCCATCCTTCAATTTGCCTTTTATATTGAAACGTTTTTCCCCATTGATTTTCTTCTATGACCCAGGTCGGAGGGTCCTTTACTAGTTCGAATCCTTCTTCCTTTCTTCGCGCTCTTTTGGACTCTGTAATATTGTCAAGAAGGTGTTTGTCATATTCTGCTTCAACTTTAAACTTTTTCATGATTAATTTTTTTTATTGATGATAAAAGGGGTGGCTTTCTAATTCATGGATGTGCCGTTTCTTTCCGGACGTTTAATCTAATACCCTCTGCGAATTTTTTAACACGGAGAGAATTATTTATTGGCCTTCCATTTCTTCAACCATTCTATCGCTTGTTCTTTTTCGTCCAGATCTTGGTCTACCACCTGCTGCAACAGTTGTTTTGCCGTGTCAATATCGCCGGGGTGATTGCGCTTCATTAGAGTGAGGGCATGATAGAATTTTCCCGGGTTGGCAAAAAGTTTGTCGTTTTCTAATCGAGTGAAGTTTTGAATTGCGTTATCGTATTGACCCAATCGCAAACATGCAATTCCGGCATATTTTTTTACATCAGATAAGGAACTGTCGCGAAGTGCAATGCTTTCAAAATATTTCAAAGCTTCATTTCCTTTACCTTCATTGTACAGCCGTAAACCAGTTTGCACACTGTCTTCCCGGGCACTCATAGTTACGGCCAGATTCTGAAAATTTTCCTTTATATATCTATTAGCAAGCTCATTTGGAGAAACCGGCTGAAAAAAAGTATACCAGCCAAGAATGATACCCGCCAGCACAGCTGCTGCAGCCACCCACGGCCACAATTTCCGTAATGGAGTCACTTTGCCGACTTGCTGAACATTTCCCTGTTTGTATTGTTGGTATATTCCCTTAAACCTGTTTCTGTTTTCTTCCAGTTCCGAAGCCGCTGCCTGCTTTGAAGAAAGATAGAATGCCGTTTCGTCCGCAAAGGCCGGATCTGCTGTAATTCTTAATTCAAACTCACTCTTTTGTTCTGCTGAAAGCTCCTCATTGAAATATGCTTCTATTAGTTCCAGATTACTCACCACTTATTTTTTATGTGTTTTT
>Ga0111538_10007469_pt1 | contig 14722 bp, 13 predicted proteins | sample SoiMethybrSBSTD1_FD_79669 | JGI IMG/M metagenome (GOLD analysis project Ga0111538, IMG submission 79669) | Bulk soil microbial communities from a Populus tree surrounding site in Tennessee, USA - Soil MetaG P. TD hybrid SBSTD1 (version 2)... | ecosystem: Environmental > Terrestrial > Soil >... | reverse complement strand
TGCGGTCCGGCAACAGTGGGACAGCGATTGGGGTTGCCGAGAAAGATGTATTGCGTGGGGACTCCATTAACAATTCCAACTCCGTGCGTCTCTGGAAGTGCGGCCGTACAAAAACCGGTTTCGCTTGAGGCCACGTCTCCCGATGCCACGATTACATAGATGCCGTGCGAATCCAGCGGCAACTGAAAATTATTTACCCGATCAGAAATGATGCCGGCAATGTCTGACTTCGTCAGGTCGACACCGTGTGAGTACGACGAATCCTCAACGTACCCGCCATAAATCAGATCGCCCGTGGGCGCCGCGCCCGAGGCATCGGGATAGGTCGAGTTGATCTGCAAGTACGGTCGACCGCCGATCGTGATGAGCAAGTCGCCCATCAGTTGGGGTGTTTGCGTATCGCCCATCAGGCCACAATTATTGTTCCAGCAGCCGTACCAAATCATGTAGACATTCTGAGTACCAGTCAAAACAGGACCATCGTGGTAGAGCATCTTGCCGATCGACTTCGGGTTTTGAGCCGTCACTGAAGCGACCAAAGCGCACAGTGCAACTAATGCGAGAAGTTTTTTCATTTCATTGTCCTTTCAGATTTAGAGACCGGCTTCCAAGCTGGTTTCCATAAGGCTTTTCATAGATGAAAAGTCGAGAGTTGAGGTCGGGCCGAGGCTCGCCACCGTGGCCATAACAAATAGAAGAATTAACACTCGAGCGATCATGGGCGCATCCTTTCAATGATCTCAGTGAAGAAAATAGGGATCGAGAACGTTGACTTTCGTGATCCGGTCAACGGGTAGGTTGTTTCGCTTGGCGGTCCGTCTGATCGCCTCGGGTGAAGGCGCGTCGTAGAGACAGAAAGTCCTCTGGCGGTCGGAACTGACGTACGAGTGAATCCACGTCACGTCGTCTTCCGCATTGGTTACGACGATACGCCGGCAAATCTCGGCGCCCTCGTCATCACACGACAGCGTCAAACCATCCGGAAAAGTTCGTTCAACCAGGTACCGCGGCATCGCAATTCCTCCCGATTCCTTTGCCAACGTTCAAGCCGCGGGCAGAGTAGTGAAGCGGGCGTCATGCGCGCATCGGCGGTGTTCCCTATTTTGCGGAGGGGGATTCCCTATTTTGGTTTTATGAGGTCAGACTGAAGGGCGATTGAGACTGCTTCGGCGCGCGTACGCGCGTCGAGCTTGGTGAGAATGGCAGAAACATGGTGGTCAACGGTTTTCGCGGAGATGAAAAGACGCTCGGCAATCTCGGCGTTGATGCATCCTTCACTCAGCAACGAGAGCACTTCCATCTGGCGCACCGTCAATCCCGCGGGATTGTCGATCGTGCTCTGTCGAGGGCCACGAGGAATGCCGCGCACGCCGCTGGTCCGTAGTCTATGTCGCAGCTTTTCCGCAGCCGGCTCGGCGCCGAGCCTTTCAAATATTGCCAATGCTTCCCGTTGCGCTGCTTCGTCTCCATCGGAAAGCGCAACTGCTTGCTCGTACGGGCAGCCGATTTCACGCCAACGATCTGCGGCAGCGCGCCAGTTTCCTGCGATTTGCAGCGCATAAGGTTCCGCCATCTCTTGCTCTGGCGTATGAGTGACGCCGCCTCGCGACAACCAGAGAGTAAGCTCTCCGTGTAGCCACGGATCGTTGTCGCCCTTCGCCATGGCTAACATCGATTGCGCTTCGGCAATCATTTGTTGGGTGTTGCCGGCGAACCAGGCCATCTCGATACGAGCGGCGGCAATCGGACCGAGGCGCTGGACCTCCTTCGTTTGCATCGCTAACTCATAGGCTTCCGTCAGTGCCTTCGAAGCATCGGGATCGCCACGACGCACGCGAATGTGGCCTAGAATGTTCAGTGCCGGAATCCGCGTAACGCTGTATCCGCGCGATTGCCCAAGGACGAACGCTGCGTCGTCTGTGGCCATGTCCCAACGTCCCGTCTCGAAATGCACGCGAGCTCGCGTCGCTGTCATATAGCTCTTACACGATTCAAGATCGTGTTCGGTAGCGTAGGCGATACCTTCGTCCAGATAGCGCAGGGCCCGCTTATAATCGTGGTGCCAGAGCGCAATCGCAGAAAGATTGGTGTAAGCGCGTGAGGCGTGCTCCTGGAGATTGTGGGCCAGGGACAGTTGTAGACTTTCCTCGACGTTGGCGCGGCCTTGTTCGTCATGCGCAAGCAGTCGCGCGAAACCAACATTATTGAGGGCATGAGCAAGAGTTTCGGTTGCGTCAAACTTCTGCGCCAGCTCGATAGCGCGCGTGCCCCAAACGACTGCTTCATTCAACTGGCCCGCGAGCATGTGCAGTTGAGCGCGATTGCTGTAGGCCCAGGCCAATTCCGGACTGACGGGCAGTGCTTCTAAAATCGCTATCGCTTCGCGTCCAAAAGTTTCAGCCTCATCATTGCGACCGAGATACCACGCAAAGCGTGACATCCACCTGAGGTTATCGCCTTGCCGCATCTTGTTACCGAGTTTTTTCCAGATCTCCAGAGCCTCCAGCCGAGCTGCATTTGCGTCTTTGAGTTGTCCTGTTACGTAACATTCGTAAGAACGGTGCTCGAGTAAATCGGCCCGCTGTTCGGGCGGCAGTGTGGAGGCATACTTCAAGGCCGTTTCGTAATGCGATGCTGATTCGCGATGAGCGTTGAGCGCCGCTGCTTGTCGCGCGGCGATCGGAGCGTATTCGAGCACCGCCGAAGCATCGCCCGATTTCGTCGCGTGATGAACGACGCGCGCGAGTTGGCCTTCGGCCCCGCGGTCCAACAAAGCCTTCAACACTTTCGAATGCATGTTCTGCGCACGGGGTGCAGGAAGTGAATCTTCTACGGCGCGGCGCGCGAGCTCGTGGCGGAATCCTATCGATGTGTTGTCCAGCAGCAGGATTCCGGCGTCAGCACATTCTTCCAGCACTTCGATAGTAGGATTGATGCTTTCCTTGACCAACCACAGTTCGGCCTTCGCCGGCACTACCGAAATCAATTCCACAACCGCACGAGCAGCAGGTGTCAGACGCGCGAGCCGCGAGAGCACAGCATCGCTGACACTCACGGGTACGCCTTGATCCTGACTCGCCAGCGCCTCCGTGACGAAAAACGGATTGCCACCTGTAACTGCATAAAGATCGTCCATCCGTTTGCCCGCGCGTGCCGCGAGTTGATCGACCGCGTCTTCTGAAAGCGCCGAGAGACGAAGACGTCGCACACACGAACGCGGTAAATCGCCAAGCACGAGCCGGAGTGGATGGTCAGTGCGCACTTCGTCATCGCGATAGGTAACAACCAGCAACGAGTTGAGTTTGCTGATGCGGCGGCCGAGAAACTTCAGTAGATCCAGCGTAGCCTCGTCGGCCCAGTGAACATCTTCGATCACCAGGAGGGTAGAGGTGTGCTTTTGCAGTTCATCGAAGACAGCGGAGAAGATAGTGTCGCGAGGAGCTCCATCTGCCAGCAAGTCGTTGAGATTGCCACGAAGCTGCTGGGCAATATCGTAGAGCGGACCGAGTGGACGTGGTGTAAACAAGGCGTCGCACCCGCCCCATAAAACCCGAAATTCGTTCTTATGTTGTTCGGAGAATTGCTCGACCAGCGAAGTTTTACCGATACCCGCCTCGCCGGTAACGAGCGCGACACGCCCATGTCCGTCCGTCACTTCGGCGAGCGTGTTCTGCAATTGCTCGAAAAATTCTGCGCGCTCGAGTAGGTCCATGGCAGGAAATGCGCGAAGTTTAACGCAGCCTACTGAACACGGCAATCGACTGGTTACCGAAGCTTCACGATCGCCGCAACAATGTCGAAGCTAAATCCTGGTAGAAGGTTCGTTGGAACCGGGTGAAGTCTTTTTGCGGAAAGCTGGTGAGGTTGTGTGATGGATTGGTTGAACGCTATTCAGTGGCCGGCGATGTTAGTCACAGTTATCGCGGCCTGGCTGGTTGCTTCTCAGAGAAAGTTGAGAAGGAACTGGGGGTTCTGGTTATTCCTCCTGAGTAATCTGCTCTGGATTGGCTGGGGTCTCCACGATCGCGCGTACGCGCTGATCTTTTTGCAATTGTGCCTGGCGTTTTTGAATATCCGGGGAACGCAAAAGAATCGCACGGACGAAGGGATTAATGAGACTTCCGAGCAGCGGCGATGATGGTGTCAGGCTGGTCGTTGATTAGAGTGTCAAGCTTTGCCTCTTCAATCCCGGCAATACGTCCCAGCAACCTTCTCGCGAAAGTCGCGTGACCCGTAAAGCGCCAGCGGGACATTTCAATCAACGCGTCCAGCGCTTCTACACGAAGCTGTTTCAGCAGTTTAGGATCGCGCGACGCGGTGAGGTTAATCAGCAACCACCCAGCTTTGTTACGGTCGACCCATTGCCCCGACTTAAGCAGAGCGATGAACGGCTTTGCGGAGATCATCCTTGCACGCTCCTGAGAAGAGCCGGCAATTACACCGAGTGCTCGTACTGCATTGTTGCGGACACCCGGATCAGGATCGTTCGCGGCATCAGTAAGATCGGCAATCTGGCGCGCAGACACGTTAACGTACCCGAGAAACTGAGCGGCGATTGCGCGGTGTTCAGCGTCGGAAGATGACGAGAGTACGGCGCGAAGCAGCTCTTCATTGCCCAACGCAAACTCACGGATTTGTAGTTGCTTTGTCCGGAGTTCAGGCTCGGAAGAAAGCGCGTACCCATTGGAGTGATCTTCCTGGGTGCGACCCGCGAGAACGGCTTTTGTCAACGCGTCGTCAGTTTCTTTATTGAGCTTCAAGGGAGCCGCAGGCAGACGGACTTGACCCACGGGCGCACGTTTGTGTTTGACCGCGATGCTCGAACTTCCGGCAACACCGATGTAAATGATCAAATTGCCGTGTTCGTCGCAGCACACGGGCGCTACGTCGGTGGGAGGCTTACCGGTTACCGATCGAATGGCTTCCTCGATCCGCGATCGGTAGCTGGTCCATTGAGACCGCTCAATAGACTCGCCGGCTTTGATTGGGAGGGCGGATCGCAGTTTCACCACGTCAAGCTGTCCATAGCCAAAGAAATCGATGGTCGCTATTTTGGTTTCTTGTTTCGAAGCAACAACGTATGAAGGTGGTTTTAGCCAGAGAACGCAAGTGAGTCCGCACAGCATGGTGAACGTGAAAACAAGCTTACGTTTCATGTCTCTCAGCCCTCTATTCTTCAACCTTGGTCAGTATACGTTCGTCATTATCAAACGTATATTCGGCATGCTTTTAGCCCGGTCGGGTTCTTTGCCTGGTCCTTTGTCAGGTAGAATCCCGGCACGTTGAATGAGCGTAGACAAGTCTTACGAGGCCTTATCGCCACAGCCGTGGGCGCCGCGCTTACGGCGGCAAAGCCTTCCGCTCTCTCCGCTCCGAACCAACGCGATCTTTCCAGCGTGCGTCCAGATCCTTCTCAGCGGAAGTTTAGTAGTCGCGCGGTCGAGACAAAGATAGTTGAAGTAAAGCGCGCGATAGCCGATCCCGAATTAGCCTGGCTGTTTGAGAACTGCTTTCCAAACACACTCGATACCACAGTCACGTTCGGAATGCGTGATGGTAGGCCAGACACCCTTGTCATCACCGGCGATATCAACGCGATGTGGCTGCGGGACTCGACGGCCCAAGTCACTCCTTATGTTCCCCTCGTGCGCGACGATAAGGAATTGCAACGTCTGATCGCGGGAGTAATCAATCGACAAACGATATGCATCATCATCGATAGGTATGCGAACGCTTTTAGTTTCGGCGCCAAAGCATGTCCGTGGGGAGTGAAGGATCAGCCACCGTTGACGCCCGAGCTCTGCGAGCGCAAATGGGAGATTGACTCACTTTGTTATCCCATTCGGCTGGCGCACTCCTATTGGACCACGACCGGAGATACGTCGTGTTTCCATGCTGATTGGCTGCAAGCAAGTAGGTTGATTCTCCAGACTTTTCGCGAGCAGCAACGCCTGAATGGACCGGGTCCATACAGGTTTCAGCGCACAACAGACAATCCGATTGATACTCCGCCGTTCAATGGTCTGGGAAATCCTGCCCGGCCTGTTGGTTTGATTCACTCGGCGTTTCGTCCATCGGACGATGCGTGCGTCTATCCTTTTTTGATACCGGCTAACCTATTTGCGATCGTGGCGTTGAAACAGTTGGCAGATATTTTGTCGACGGCTCTGTCCGAGCGAAAACTGGCGGATGAATGTCGTAAGTTGGCGCAGGAGATAACGGCGGCTGTGAATAAGTACGGCAAAGCAGTGGTCAAGAGATATGGACTGGTCTACGCATACGAAGTCGATGGGTTTGGAAACCAGCTCTTTATGGACGATGCAAACGTGCCGAGCCTGTTGTCGCTGCCGTACCTTGGTTGCTGTGCTGAGAACGATCCGGTTTACCGCCGAACCCGGGCGTTTGTTTTGAGTGGAGATAATCCCTACTTCTTTAGCGGGCGAACCGCAGAGGGCGTTGGTGGTCCACATGTCGGGCTCAACATGATCTGGCCGTTGGGAATTATCGTGCGGGCATTAACGAGTAGGGATGAGAGGGAAATTCTGAATTGTTTGAGAATGCTAAAAAACACACACGCCGGCACGGGGTTCATGCACGAGGCGTTTGATAAAGACGATCCAAAGAAATTCACCCGCTCCTGGTTTGCCTGGGCTAATACGATGTTTGGTGAACTGATTGTGAAGTTGTACGAGCAGCGACCGCATTTATTGAAGGCGACCGGTTGATTTCGTAATCTCGATCTGAAGAATAGTTTGAAGAGTTAGCAGATTGCTGATTGTCTTTTCTGTCGTCGCAGAAACTGCTTATCGACTGGCGCGAAATCCTTCCGGTGTTGACTCGAATTGGCTAAACCCCAAGCCTCTGATCGCAGACTCCAATTCCTGGCTTAACTCGACTCCGATGACCTCGAGAACAGAATAACCACCCGAATACTCTCCATGATGAAGATCGACCACATCCAGAACTCCCAAACAAATCTGAGCGGCAGAATCACCTTCTAAGAATTTGAACGTTGTCACATTGGCGTCGCTCGTGGGACTCGGGTTTGTGCGCCAATACTCCACCGCGACCTGCCGATTTGACTCTGTATCGACCAACCACACAGGACCAGATCCGACTAGCGATTGCAGTCGTGATCCAAAATCCTTTTCAACCACCAATGTCACCTTACCGGTTCCGCTTTGCATCGCGATGCTCCTGCACTCGGCCCAGATTACTTCAGCCATCTGGACATAAAGATGGATAGCTAGGATGGGACACAAGGCTCACGCTAGCATTTTAAAAGAACGATCGATTCGTGGATCAAACGATCTGATGCGCTCACGTTCAATTCCCAACCTAAAAGCGCTGTGCGATTGTCGCTGTCGGAGTATCGACACAAGTTAGGAGTTTGTCACAGATGAAAAACGGCAGGCGTTCAACCTGCCGTCAGTCATTGCTAATTCTGGTGAGCCGAGCAGGGCTCGAACCTGCGACCCGCTGATTAAGAGTCAGCTGCTCTACCAACTGAGCTATCGGCCCGTTATTTTGATAGCGGCAAAATTATACGTGTGAAGGTTTGAGTGTCAAGCAAGCGTAATCTGCGCGCTACCCACCGCTCGTCAAACCCGTAACACTTTGCTGGATTCAGATCTGAAGACGATAAACACTGCCTTGAAATTCTCAGATTCCTTCCATGATTCTCGCGATCATTTCTTGAAACGCGCGAGAACAGACAAGAACCGAGTGAATTGCTGTTTGCAACGTGAGAATCATTAGCTGAACTCTTCGCGCCTTTTCATGAATTCGCGGGATTCACACCTGAACTCCTAAACCGATGTCTTGAATATCGTCGGATCAAAAGATCGCTGGACGCGTTCAGGTTTCGTTTTGCAAGACGGCAATTGCAATTTGCTGATGACAGAGAATGATTTTTCAGCAACTACTTAAGACGTCGTCGATTGCAATAGAGTTTTCGCAACACTAGAGGGTTGAGGATCTAGGGCTGACTTCGTGTTGCTGCACAAGTCGGCCCGCTTCTTTTGGTTGAAGGGGTAAGCGGACTATAGCACAGAAGTTTTCGGTTGGATGCTACAAAGTTCAATCAGCGGTAGTGGCGCACTCGCTGCCGGAAAGTAGTTCGTGGACGGTGGTGATGAGCGCTTCGATATTCGGCTTCGCCACATACGCTGCAGCGCCGGCGGCCATCGCTTCGCGGCGGTGAATCTCGTACGCATCTCCGGTGTAGAAGATGCACGGCACTCCGGGACTGACCTGAGCCAACATTTCACACAACTCCATACCCGTGCCATCCGGCAAACGCTTGTCGAGGACATACAAGTCATACTGAAACGCTCCAGCCATACGGCCAGCTTCTTCTATCGTCGCCGCCGTGTGAACTTCAAAGTTCTCCTCAGCCAGCAGCATCTGAAGCATTTCAGACGTATCGTGATGGTCGTCGACGCACAGTACGCGACATCTGGAGTTGGTCATGGGGAACCTCCTGATCGGGTCGATTATTTCGGCTTCCTGGAACCGTAGAAGCCACGCGAACGGGAGAGCCGAGATTATAGACGTGAACGGTAGAATCCGCTACTTAACCCGATGTTTTCAGTACGGAAGAGCACCGACCGCCAACAGCCCTACTAAGACTCTGGAAGCCGGCCCAGATTGGCACTTTCACTAACGTACCTACGTAAGCGGATCGTTCACCTTTCTTGCGATCCAATACTAGACCAGGTGGGCAGCCCTCCTGCCCACCGCCATCAATCCCGCCCAATCATTTATTGGTAAACGGCGAGCCGCTCTTCATCGCTTTCAAGAGCTGGTTGAGCACTTCCAGGTCTTCGTCTTCCGGTTCCAACTCGCGATACTTTTCCAACGTCGCCGACGCGGCGTCGATGTCTCCGAGTTTGTGATAGACGAGCGAAAGATTGAAGTAAACCAGCGCGAACCCGGGCTCGATCCGCGCGGCTGCTTCGTAATGAAGTTTCGCGAGCTGAAGGTCGCCGGCGTCGTAATAGAGATTCGCGAGGTTGTAGTGGGCCTCGACGTGTCGCGGATCGTTTTTCAACGAGAGAGTGAAATTGTCGAGCGCGTTCGGAAGTTGTCCGCGTTCGAGATTGATGATACCGAGGTTGCAATACGCTTCGGCCACGTTGTCGCCTTCGTTGATCGCCTCATGATAATGATCGGCCGCCGAAGCGTCGCCTTGTTCGTGCAGCAGCAGCGCTTCTTCAAACGGCGTGAGCAGTCGCGCCAAACGTGGTGGCGTCTCGACACGAAACAGATTCAGTTGTCCCTGAAGCTCGGCTTCGATCTGCCGAATACTGTGTCCCTGTGCGCGCAACTCACGCACGCGCCTGAACTGCGTCAACGCATTGAAGTCGTAAACAAAATCCGGTGACTGCGACGCCGGCGACGCCTGAATGATGCCTTGTTCCGTCCAACGACGAATAGTCTTCTCACTCAATCCGAAGAGCTGCTTGATCTCTCGGATCGAGTAGGAAGATTTGACACGTTGGTAATCTGCCTTTGACGGGACAGGTGAGGGAAATGAGATTACCTTAGGACGCGGTTCTTTCATTTACTACAAAAAGAGATCACCCGACTTTGCGCTTCTTCGCCGCACGCGGTTTCACCAACTCGATCTGCGGTTTCTTCTTCTCGGCAGCCGCCTTCACCATTGGCTTGCGGTTCGAGGCCTGCAAGCTCTTCTTGAGCGCGCTCATGATATCAAGTCTCGGCACTTCTTCAACTTCGAACTCCACCACCTTCTTGCCTTTGATCTTCGAGTCGATGAGCGTGCGGAGTGCTTCGTAATAGTTGTCTGCGGTATCGATCTCGGAAAGCGTCGTGGCCATTTCCTGGACCAACGTCGTCGCCAGCTTCAGTTCGTTTTTGTTCAGTTTCGTTGCGTCGAGTTTTTGCACGTTCTCGAGATCGGGAACGTCTTCCATCTTGCGCAGCTCGTGCGGGTAATGAAGCTTTTGCAAGACCAGGCCTTCATCATGGGGAAACACAGCCACGAGATCTTCGCGATCGCGCAACACCACTTTGCCGACGCCGATCTTGCCCGTCTGTTTCATCACCTCGCGCAACAGCGCGTACGGCTTCTCCGAAACGGCGCCGTCTGGACCAGCAAAGTACGGTGCGTCGTAAAACGTCGTCGGTATCTCGTCACGATCGACAAACCCGACGATGTCGACGGCCTTCGTTGTCTTGATTTTGATTTTGGCGACGTCGTCAGGTTCGACAATCGCCCAGCGCTCGGGCTCGTACTGGTAGCCCTTTGTAATCTGATCGTTGGTTACGATCTCGCCGCACTTCTTGCAGCGCTTGTCATAGCCGATTGGGCCATAGTCGTCGCGGTGCAACTGGTTAAACTGAATCTTTTCGCTGGTTTCAATGGCGTTGTAGATACGAACCGGGATGGCAACCAGCAGGAACCGAATGTGACCCTTCCAAATAGACCTCATAATCAGGGGCTCTCCTTCCGCGAAATTATGCGGGCGAAAACTGTCTAAGTAAAGGCTTAATTTTTCACCGATGGCACAGACGGGTGTCAGGCGGCGGCATGTTGGAGGGCGTTGCGCATGGCGGATGCGGTTTGCCAGCGCTGTGCAGGATCTTTTGCAAGCGCCCGGTCAATTATGTCGCAAACGACCGTCGGGACGTGGGGCGCGCGTTGCCGGAGTGGCACCGGCGGTTGCTCGAAAATCGAGCGAATCGTGTCGTTCACGCTCGATCTGCTCGTGAGATTCAGCGCCAACGAACCGGACAGCAAACTGTACGCGGTCATACCGACGGCGTAAATGTCTGACTGTGGTTTGACGTCCCGAAAATTACGAAGCTGTTCGGGCGGCATGTACGCCAGCGTGCCGGCCATCTCGCCGGCCATCGTCACACCGCTCATGCCCGACTGCGAGAAGCTCTTGGCCAGTCCGAAGTCGGTCAACTTCGCGACGAAGCCTGGCGCGCGGCCGGAGACGAGGATGTTCTGGTCCTTGAAGTCGCGATGGATGTAGCCTTTGGAGTGCGCGAACGAGAGTGCGTCGAGTGCTTGCGAGATGATCATGATGCCGTCTTTGTAGGCGAGGTAGCCGCCATTCATTTCCGCGAGTCGCTGCGCGTCGGCGCCATCGACAAACTCCGTCACGAGATAAACGACGCCGTTGTGCGTGCCGCGATCGATGAACTCGACGATGTGCTGATGTTTCAAAGCGGCGGCGACGTCGATCTCACGCATGAACCGTTTCATTGCTTTGTCGCTGACTGCGAATTCCGGCAGCAACGTCTTGATCGCTACAGCGCGTCCCGTCTTTTGGTCGCGGGCCAACATCACGCAACCCATGCCGCCGCGGCCAATCACTTTGACTGTGTCGTAACCGGGAATCGCTTGCGGCGATCTTTTCAATTCGATCCGGCAGTCTTCACAGAGAAACGTAAGATGCTCGTCGGGCGTTGATGCTTGCGCCTGCTCTCGCCGGCCGCAGTTGAGACACTCGACCATCACGAGCACGGGACGCGCCGGCAGTCTCTCCTGCGTGGTCTCAGAGAGATCAAACGACGATGCGGCATTCACTTCCACAAGCAGAATCGTTTCACCGCACTGGATCAAGTCGCCGTTCTTGAGAAATGCGTCGTTGATTCGCTGGCCATTCACAAACGTCCCGTTCGTCGATCTGAGATCGCGGACGAAAGCGCGCGGCGGGTTGATCTCGAGCAGGCAGTGATTACGCGAGAAGTAACGATCGTCCGGCAGGCACAGATGCGCGTCGGGATTCCGTCCGATCAGAAAACTGTCGTGTTGGGTGAACGAAAAGATGCGGCCGCGGTATGGACCTGCCGTGACTTTGAGATTGACCTGCATGGACGAAGAAAAGAGACCGCGGATTAAATCACGGCGAACGCTCGATCGAGAGATCGTCAAAGGCTACTTCAAAGACGTCGCTGGTGTAGAAGCCCACGCGGCCCTTACGGTAGTTCTCTTTATCGGCCACCTGTGTCAGAACCCGTCCGTTGGCGAGAAAGGTCATTGACGCGCCTTTGATTCTGACTTCCAGCTCGTTTGGGTCCGAACCCGATTTAATCGCGTCTGATTTTGTGCGCTTGACCAACGACTCCTGCTCACCGCCCTTGTGCATGATGATTTCATACTCGGGTTCGTCAGACGGAAAAATCAGGATCGCGTAATCTTCGAGCTTGCCCGATCTAGACTGCAGGCAGTGGACCATCAGACCAAAGCCGGCGGAAGGAACGCTGCCGGTAACGCTGCGAGCGGTGACCTTCACCGTTGCGTTCTCGGTGCTGTAGTCGTTGGAAGGAGCGTACATCACGACAAACGTTTGGTCCTTTGAACTCATGTGATACTCGCCGTTCAGGTACCAGCTCCTGCCGAACTGCGAAGTGCCCGTGCCCCATTTCGACTGACTAAAATCGTCCACCAATGAAGTTGGTGGGCCAACGTTGGCGTTCAAATTGGTATTCGCATTTACGTTTGCGTTTGCGTTCGCGTAGACGTTGGAATTGCTGGTATTGACGTTGCTGATCCTGACGTTGGAGTTCGAACCCATACTGGCAAACACCAGGAGCATCACGACCAGGCCGGCGCCAATCACCAGCAGCACTACGAACACGCCGAGTATCCACCAGATCGCGTTTGACTTCTTTGCCGGTGGCGCAGGCACAGGGGTCCACTGTGGTTGCGGCTGTGGCTGCGGCGGCGGTGGCGGCGGTGATGCGGGCCGTGGCGGTGGCGGAGCGGCCGTTGGCGTGGGCCGGTAGATCTCCGTTGGCGGCGGTTCCGACGTGTCTCGCGGCGGCGGATATCTGATCGTCTCGTTGAGATCGGTGGTTGTCGCCGCGTCAGTCGCCAGCGGAGTGCCATCGTCCAAACAGAAGTTCAGGGAAAGATCGGCGTACGTTCGGTTGCAAGTGGGGCAGCGCTTCATTGTCAGGCGGAAAGATTAAAGGAAAGTTGAAACTCGCTCAAGGGCGAATTGGTTTGCCGCAGCGCCCGCAGAACTTTGTTCCCGCCGGATAGCTTCCTCCGCAACTGAGGCAAAACACTTCCACGGGTTTGGGCTGGCGCCAGTCGAGCGCTGACGTTCCGAGGGGAATACCGCATCGTCCGCAGAACTTGATTCCCGCCGGATAGGTGTGTCCGCACCGCTGGCACGTGACTCCACTGGGGGACGATGGTGCCGGCGTTGGAGGCGCCATTGGAGTCGGGGCGGGCGGCGGCTGCGGTAGTTCGCCCGTCACCGGTTGAAACGTCGTGTTCCCGCATCGTCCGCAAAACTTCACGCCTTCCGCAAAACGCGACTGGCACTTCGTGCACATAACGACCACGAGCGTCGTGGAGTTTAGACCGCTTCTGCTGTCGAGGCTGCCGCCGCGTGACGGCGTAAGTTGATTACTCGAACCGCCGATCTTCAGTTGCGCTTCGATGATCTGTTCGGCGACGTCGCTCCGGATCTCGATCACACGTTCGTCGTCCGGTTCTCCCAACTTGGAAACGCGCAGCACGTGTTGTCCGGGTGCGACCGACGTCAGTATTACGCGGCCTGATCGGCCCACGCTGCCGTAACGTTCGTCGTCTACATAAACTTCGGATCCGGACGGGGCCATGATGACGAGTCGGGAATCGCCGCGTTTCGCTTCCGCGCCGGAATCGGCGCCGACGGCGAAGGCAAAAGCGTCGAACCATTCCGTCGCACTTGCAGGACGTTGATTGGGGTCGACTGCCAGCGCCTTCATGATCGACGCTTCGATCTCGTCGCTAAGGTCTGAACGCAAGCTCGACAAAGGGGGCGGTGCTTGCATCAACTTTTGGGCGATCAGTTGCGTGATGTTTCCGGTGAAGGGAGGACGACCGCCCAGCATGTGATAGGCGATCGTGCCGAGCGCGTAGATGTCGGCGCGGGCGTCGATCCCGCACTCGGGTTGCATTTGCTCGGGCGCCATGTACTCGGGCGTGCCGATGATGCCGCGTGAAGCTGGTCCACTCGCGGAAGTGACGTCGGAACGGTCGGCATTCACGATCTTTGCGAGTCCGAAGTCGCCGACTTTGACGAATCCGTCGTCGCTGCCGGTCTTCCGCTTTTGCTGCATCAGAAAGATGTTCGCGGGTTTCAGATCGCGATGCAGGATTCCTTCGTCGTGCGCGGCTTCGACGCCCGCGACAACCTGCCGCATGATGCCCGCCGCTCGCTGAGGCGTCACAGTGCCTTCGCGACGCAGCAAGTGATACAACGTTTCACCCTCGACGTATTCCATCACGAGAAAGAACACGCCATCGGGACTCTTGCCGAAGTCAGTAACGTCGACGACGTTCGGATGACGAATCGACGCCGCGGAACGGGCCTCGCGCTCGAAACGCGCGATGGCTTCGCCTTCCTGGAGATCTTCGTCGCTGAGGATGTCGGGACGAACAGTTTTTACGGCGACGCGGCGGGTGAGCAGATTTTGATCGCGAGCGAGGTAAACCTGGCCCATCGCGCCGCGTCCGAGTCGTTTTTCGAGGAGGTAACGAGAGTTGAGGAGACGCCCGCCGGGCAGCGTGTGTTTCGTGCCGGCTTCGTCTTGCGGGCATGTTGCCACATCGTCTTCATAGCAGACTTCGCAGCGAGGGCATTCACGCATCGATACGTAATTTCTCTCTCAGCCAGCGGTCACGGGTACTTCCGACGTACATGCGGCGCAACGAGTTGCGGCGAGCGGAATCGCTGTCAGGCAGAAC
>Ga0111538_10007468_pt1 | contig 14723 bp, 13 predicted proteins | sample SoiMethybrSBSTD1_FD_79669 | JGI IMG/M metagenome (GOLD analysis project Ga0111538, IMG submission 79669) | Bulk soil microbial communities from a Populus tree surrounding site in Tennessee, USA - Soil MetaG P. TD hybrid SBSTD1 (version 2)... | ecosystem: Environmental > Terrestrial > Soil >... | reverse complement strand
GTTCGGGTGCGCGCTCTCACGCTCGGCTGACGCTCAGGTCTACCGACTCGCCGAACTGAACATCGATCAAATTCGCGCGCTCGACCGGCAGCGGACTGTAATACTCCTGCCTGGCGGCGTGATGGAGGAACACGGCCCCTACTTGCCGTCGTTCACCGACGGGTACCGGAACGAACGCATGACCGAGAATCTCGCCGCTGCAATCGTCAAGCGGCCCGGGTGGGCGGCTGTCGTATTTCCGACGATCCCCCTGGGATCGGATGCGGCGAACAGGATTGGTGGAAAGTATGTCTTTCCGGGTTCGTACCAGATCCGCGCCGCCACGCTGCGGGCGGTCTTCATGGATCTGGCGACCGAGTTTGGCGAACAAGGATTCCGATGGCTCTTCGTGATTCACGGTCATGGAAGCCCGAACCACAACCAAGGTCTGGACGAAGCGGGCGATTACTTTCGCGACACCTACGGCGGTCACATGGTAAATCTGACCGGACTGCAGCCGGGTCCCAGTTCGGTCGATTCCGTCATGGCGACCGAAGTCAGCAAAGCGGCCCTCGCGGAGAATGGCTTCACAGTACACGCTGGTTTAGGAGAGCACAGTTGGACGATGGCATTGCGGCCTGATCTGGTACCTGCCACGATCGCGAGAGCCCCGTCGGTGACCGGTAAAGACCTCGCTGATCTGAGGCGAATTGCGGCTGGTGACACCTGGACCGGGTACTTCGGCGCACCGCGTTACGCTTCGGCGGAGCTGGGTCGCCGACTCTTGGAGGCGCAGATCGCCGACGTCGTCGCGCTGGCCATGCGCATTCTGGACGGTCTCGACGAACGTCAAATCCCACGATATACCGCGATCACAAAGCAGCCAGAGGCGTCAGCCCTAGCTGCCGCCAACGCGAAGCGAGACGCCGAGATCGAAGAACGACAGCGACAGTGGCTTGCCAAGAACAGTCAGCGCTAGACATCGGAGTCGATGTTGGTGGCTGCTGATGTACAAAAGCGGCGTCGCTTTTGGAGCGCACGGCAACGGATGGCGAGTCTCGTACAGCACGGCGGGATCGTCAAGCGCCGACGGATATTCCGCTTTAAGAGACTCGTGACTCGGGTAAGCATATGATTCGGCGGCTAGGGTAGCTCCCGAACGGCCGGTCTCCGCCCGGCTTGGCGCCGAGTTCACTTCGCGGAGCTGCTTGCGGAGGCAGCGACGTGTCACTCGCCAAGCAGGCACTACATCGGATCCACGACCAGGACCAAGCCCTCAGGGGGATTCGGGCCTGGCGGCGCAAGGCGGTCGCGTGATCACCTTCGACGCTGCCGTGCACGCGTCAGAGAGTCCCTTCGCCAGCCATCAGAGATTAGTCGGGCTCACCTTGGACGAGCTCTCGACCCACACTTTCCCCATGCGTCGGGCGCTGCTCATGCGCGACGAGACGGCCGTGTTCTGCGTAGGGCATCTCGGGCAGGTGACGGCTGAACGTGGCGTCGGCAAGACGTGGTTTCTCGAGACGTTGGCGCTCATCGCAGCGAGCGGGGATCAGGCGCTGGGGTTTCGAGCTCCGCAGCCGTGCCGCGTCCTTCTGACTGATGGGGAGATGGCCTCTACGGAGATCCAGGAACGTTTCGCTCTTCTGCGGGAGCGCCTGCAGATCACGCATCGGGGCGTGCCACTGACCATCGTCGCGGCCGACTGGCAGGGGGCCTTCTTGCCGCGCCTCGATTGGGCGGCGCGCGTGGCCATTCCAAGCCTGAAGATGTGATGAATCTGTTGATCCGACTCTCGCGGCCTGACGATTACACGCAGGATGAAGGCGCGCGGTTCGTGGTCACGTTCGACAAGGCCCGCGGCGCGCATGGACGGGCCGTCGCCCCGTTTGAAGCGCACCTCACACCAGACGGCTGGACCGTCCATGCCGTAGAAGGCTTGGCCCACCAGACAGTGAGTGGACGGCTGCTCGAGTACCTGCGTGTCGCGCAAGACGCCGACGAGCGGCCGACATCCGCCAACGTCGCAATTGCGCGGGCACGCGTGCGTCGGAATGACGGGCTCAAGGCCTGGGCTGCGCTGCTGAAGGACCGCACGATCGTCAAGCACCCTGACGGTGGCTTCTGTGTGCCGTAGCACACCGTGTTCGGTTCGGGCCAACTGGTATCGGTTCCCCACCTAGTGGTGGGAACCGAGATACCAGTATCAGATTGGGCCGCTGGTTCCCGATATCAGCTGATACCAGCGGTACCGGGGTTATCGGATTGTTTGGTCGGAGCGCGCGCGGAAACTCACTGGGAGCAACACGCACGTTTTGGCAAATTTCAAATTTTTTTGTGCACACCCAAAACCTGACATCCCCAACCCCTGCGTCGAGTGTCACCGACCCTTACCGGACGGTAGTCCAACCACGCGGAGAACCTGCTCCGCCAGGTGCCGGCAGCGGCGGTGCCGGGCTCAACGACGGGCGCGGGCAAGGGAACGGCTGAGAGCGCGGTATCCAGGGCTGTCCATAGACCAGATCCATGCGGAGCTGTCGCGCGAGGCCGAGGCCTTCTTCCGGGAACTGCAGGCTCAACAGGCGGCAAGGCGACGTTGACAGTGCCGCCAGAGGTTCTACCTTGGTGCGCCGCCAGAGGTTTACGGAACGGGATAGGCAGTTGTTGAACGGCCCTACACCCGATCCAGCGTTAGCCCATTGTGCGAGCGGCAACGGGATCGACGGCAATTGCCCACCGTTCGCGACACGGAAGACACGAGTATCGCCAAACAGTGGCTCGTGTCTGCCGATTCACTGTAACGAGCGGCGTACGTCGTCTGTGGCACTGCGGGCATTGGGAGTGTCGGCGTTCGGCGCGCCGCAGGGGTGGAACGGGGGCGGTTGGCATAGATACCTCAGTGGGCCTAGGGGCGGTCATCCCACTCTGGTACTCGCTCAACCTCGGGTGTCAGCGACTCAGAAGCGTTTTGACGGCGCGGCTGCGCGATTGCCTGCAAGTGATGAACCGCTGGGGGGAATAAGCTGAGCATGGCGGTGCAAACTGATCGGCTGTGCCTCGGCACACGGCCCGAGGCATCGACTACGGACGCCCTGCTGCGCGAGGTCCTCGCCGGGCAACTGCGTCTCGAAGCGAAGATCGATGCGCTGCAGGCCGACGTCCGGGACCTGCGTAACAGATCTGCTACGCAGTTGGACCGTGACCTGCCCTGTCACACCGACGATGTTCCGCGGCGTTGAACACGCACCCGGCGACGCTCGCCGCCACGAGTGCCACGAATCGCTCATTCGATGCGGAACTTACAGCCGGAGCCGCGTTGCTCGATGGACTTTACAACACGGTGGCGTCCCCAACGGGATTCGAACCCGTGTTTTGGCCTTGAAAGGGCCACGTCCTGGGCCTCTGGACGATGGGGACCGGTGGTGGGAGTGAGAACTCCACATCCTACCACAGCGTTCCAGAACAATTCGGTTAGAGCCGCGTCGCGACATAGCACTCGGTCGGTCGGTTGGCGACGCTAGCGTGTGACGTTGTACTCCGTGTGACGGAGTACGGCTCCCACGTCAAAGGAGCGGGCATCATGATTCTCCAGCTGGTCGGGCCTGGGACACTGGCGGTGGCGCTGGTGATGTCAACCGCCTGCGGCAGCGACCCGCCGACGATCCCGACGGCTATCGATGAGCCCACAGTTCTCCTCGCTCCGACGCCGCGTCCGAGTTTTCCAGCCCCGTCAGGACCGTCGCGCGTCTTCACCTTCGATCGCGGCGCTGTGCCGCATGTGACGGACTACACGCGTCACTCGCAATTCTCTCTTTACGACAACGGCGCGTTCGCGCTGCGGTACGTCTCGACCGGCGCCGAATATCGCGGCGGTTACACCGAGTCAGACGGTGTCATCACGTTCGAGTGGGAAGGATGGAGCCGTGCCGGCCCATGGCGAGCGACGGCGATGCTGACGAGCGACACGCTGAGCGTGAGCTACAACACGATCATGCAACTGACGGACTTCGAGGACGCGGTATATCGGTTGGCGGCTTGATACGGTGCTTGGGCCTTGGTGCAAGTGCCAGCACCAAGCTCGAGCACCTGGCACCAGTCACGACGCACGACGAACCACGTCCCAAGAGCCAAGCCCCAAGAACCCAGCCCCAAGAACCAAGCACTGATTCCCTCATCGCGCCACCCTCCGACGCGTCGGGGCGCCGTGGGCTGGAAGCGAAATGCTCGCGATGGCCCGCCGCGGCGTCTTCTGAAGCCGTGGGGGATGCCCGTCTTATCGGCCCGACCCGGCAATCGCCGAATCCCGCCCAACCGGCCGCGCAGAGGGTATAGTTCCTCTTCGTAGGGAGGAGCCAGGTCATGCCTGTACCGCGTTCCGCCAGCCGCCGCGCCCTCGTCTCCGCGGCCCTTGTCGCCTTCGCCCTCGCGCTCGCCGCGCCGTTTGCGAGTGGCGAAGTCACCCGCATCGACATTCAGCGCCGCGCCGACATCCTCGGCGGGAAGTCGTTCGGCAGTGCGGGCCCGTATGAAAAGCTGGTCGGCACCGCCTACTTCGCGGTCGATCCGTCCAACCCGCGCAACAAGGTGATCGCCGACATCGACCTCGCGCCGCGCAACGCGCAAGGCAAAGTCGAATTCTCCTCCGACATCTACATCATCAAGCCGAAAGATCCGGCTCGCGGCAACGGCGTCCTCTTCTTCGACATCGTCAATCGCGGCAACAAGGCGCTCCTGGGCGTCTTCAGCCGCGGTGCACGCTCGGCCGATCCGACCAGTGAAGCAGACTTCGGCGATGCCTCGCTGCTCGAGCAAGGCTACACGCTGGTGATGGTCGGCTGGCAGTTCGACATCCCGATGGGGAAGACGCTCGTCGGATTCAAGGCACCGATCGCCACCGATCACGGCACGCCCATCAAAGGATGGGTGCGGATGCCGTTCATCTCCGACAAGCCGGTGCCGTCATTCTCGTACGTCGGCGGATACAACACGTCGATGTACAAGCCGCTCGATCCGCAGAATCCGAAGTACCGGCTGACCGAGCGTGAAGGCACGTTCGCGCCGCCTCGCCTCATCCCGCGCGACGAGTGGCAGTTCGCCAAGAGCGAGAACGGCAAGATCGTCCCCGACGTGAACTCGGTCTACCTGAAGTCGGGCTTCAAGGCTGGCTTCACGTACGAGCTCGCGTACGAGACGCAGGATCCGCCGGTCGCCGGCCTCGGTATGGCCGCCATCCGCGACGTGGCCTCGGCCTTCAAGTCCGGCGCGAATCAGACAGCTTCGGGCAAGCTCGCTTACATGTACGGCGCCTCGCAGACCGGGCGACTGATCCGCCAGATCATCTACGAGGGCTTCACGATCGATGAGTCCGAACGCAAGGCCTTCGACGCCGCGTTCGTCCAGACCGGCGCCACCGGGCTCGGCAGCTTCAACGAGCGCTTCGCGGCGCCGAACGAGCTGGGGCCGTTCACTCAGACGAAGTTCCCCTTCCTCTATAAGACGACCACCGATCCGATCACCGGCAGGGAAGACGGCCTCGGCGCGCGCATCCCAGCCGGCCTCGAGCCGAGGATCTTCCTCGTCGATTCGTCGTCCGAGTACTGGGACCGCGGCCGCGTCGCGGCGATGCGGCATACGACGATGGACGGGAAGCAGGATGTGGAGGATGCACCGAACGTCCGGGTGTATCACCTGACCGGAACCAAGCACGGCGCCGGATCGTTCCCACCAGCTGACAACGGCGGCCAGTTCAAGGAGAACCCGAACGACTACCGCTGGGCCCAGCGCGGACTGCTGGCCGCGCTCGATGCGTGGACGCGGCAGGGCGTCGAGCCGCCGGCGAGCAAGCATCCGAGCCTGCGCGACGGCACGCTCATCGCGCACAAGGATCTCCGCTTCCCGAATCTGCCCGGATTGCAGCAGCCGACCTTTGTGCCCGGCGGCTACCGTGCGGACGTGCCGGCGCCGTACTCGGCGATGCCGTTCCTGGTCCCGGCCGTCGACGCCGACGGCAACGAAATCGGCGGCATCCGACTCCCGATCGTGTCCGTGCCGCTCGCCACGCTGACGGGCTGGCAGTTCCGCAGCGAGCAGATTGGCGCGCCGAGCACGCTCATCGCCATGGCCGGGTCTTACGTGCCGCTGCCGGCGACCAAGGCCGAGCGGGAGCGCCGGAAGGATCCGCGCCAGTCGGTGGCCGAGCGGTACCCGTCCAAGAACGAGTACCTGGCAAAAACTCAGGCCGCAGCGACGAAGCTCGCCGACGAACGGTACATACTGAAGGCTGACGTGCCGGCGATCGTGAAAGAAGCCGGCGCGCACTGGGATCTGGTCATGGGCGCTGGGCCCAATACCGCGACCAGCCAGGCATCCCGGTGAGGCACATGGCGCGTCGGGAGCGATGAGCGAAGTGCGAGGAGGCCAGCATGAAGAGACTTCTCAGCGGCAGCGGCGTTGCGCTCGTCTTGAGTCTGGGGCTGCCCGCTCCGGCACCCGCACAATCGGTTGAATCGCAGATCGCCGAAGCCGTGCAGAGTTTGCCCGCCGACCTGCGCGCCGGCGCCACAGTGGTGACCTACGACGACGCCACCGGCGCTCGCAAGGTCCTGCGCCCCGGCAGCAATTTCATCGAATGCCAGCCCCGGATGGCCGATGGCTTCACCCGGTGCTACAGCAAGACGATGGCGCCGCGTCGTGACCTCGAGGCCAAGCTACGCGCCGCGAAGAAATCCGATCAGGAGATCAGCGCCGCGCTTGCCGCCGCGGTGAAGTCAGGGACGCTGCCGGCGCCGAGCCAGGGCACGATGTCGTACCGCGGCTACGCCAAGCCCGATCGCATCCAAGACCTCTGGGTCATGTCGCTGCCGAACGCGACGCCCGAATCGGTCGGCGTTTCGACCGCAAGCCAGCGTGATGACGCTCTCAAGGGACACGGGCTGCCGTGGATGATGCTGCCGGGAACTCCAGGCGCCCACATCATGATCCCGATCAACCCGCCGGTGAAGACCTCGTCGATCACCGACCAGGCCGCCGATGAAATTACACAGGCGACGCTGCCGCTGCCGGAGGACCTGCGGGGCAAAGCCACGGTTTACAAATACGATCCCAAGACCGGCGAGCGCGTCACGCTGCGCAAGGGCACCGGCGTCATCGAATGCACGCCTCGTGGCGCCGACGGCTTCACCTGGTGCTACAACCAGGTGACGGCGCCGCGCCGCGACCTGGCCGCGAAGCTTCGCGCGCAGGGCAAGTCTGACAAAGATGTGCAGGCCGAATTGGACGCGGCCATGAAAGCCGGCACCATCAAGCCCACGCCGTTCGGCACGATGTCGTACCGGCTCTACGGCAAGAAAGATCGGATCCAGTTGTTGTGGGTCCTCTCGGTGCCGGGCGCGACGCCTGAATCGATCAGCGTATCCACGGGCAGCCAGCGCGACGAATCGATCAATGGCGACGGGCGGCCGTGGCTGATGCTCGCCGGCACGCCGGGCGCGCACATCATGATCCCGATCAATCGATAACGCAGGAGGTTCGTTAGTCCATGCGCGCCTACTGTCGCTCGCTGCTCGCTCTTGTCGTTGCCGCCACGCTGGCGCCGTCCGTCTTCGCGCAGGGGCCAATCCCTCCACCGGGCGACGACGACAAGAAGTCACTCTTCGATCGGTATTCCGAGCCGATTCAGATCTACAAGACCGGGCTCGGGAAGTTCACGCGGCCGATTTCGTCGAAGAACCAAGAAGCGCAGCAGTACTTCGATCAGGGCTTCCAGATGATGTACGCCTTCGCCAAGCCCGAGGCCGTGCGCTCGTTCCGGGAGTCGTGGAAGCGCGATCCCGACTGTGCGATTTGCTACTGGGGCGAGGCATGGGCGTGGGGTTCCTACCTCAACGCGCCGATGAACGTCGAAGAGGCACCGCACGCCTATGCAGCGCTGCAGAAGGCGATCGGCCTCCAGGCGAAGGCCGATCCCAAAGAGCGCGCGATGATCGACGCGTTGTCGGTGCGGTACGTGAAGGACTTCGATCCGAGCAAGCGGGTTGAACAGGATCGGGCGTACGCCACGGCGATGGAAAAGCTGTCTGCAACGTACCCGACCGATCTCGACATCGAAACCCTCTACGCCGACGCGCTATTCCTGCTCGAGCCGCGGCGCGGGACGAGGGATATCAACACACCCAACGTCCAGCACCTGCACCACGTCCTCGAAGACATCCTTGCGAAGGACGTCCATCATCCGGGCGCGTGTCATCTGTACGTCCATGCGACGGAATCGACCGTCGTGCCCGGCAAAGCGGAAGACTGCGCGCAGTTTCTCGGCGCGTCAATTCCCGGCGCGAGCCACATCAACCACATGCCGTCGCACACGTGGAACGTCGTCGGCCGGTGGAGCGATTCGGTGCGATCGAACCTCGAAGCCTGGCACTCCGACCTGAAGGCGGAGATCGGCGAAGGCTTCGCCATCTATCCCGAGCACAACCTGCACATGCTGCTGTACGCCGCGTCGATGGACGGACAGGGTGCGATCGCCATGCAGGCCGGAAAGGACTACGCCAAGCTGACCGGCGACACGTTCTACCAAGTGCTGACAATGGTGCGGTTCGGCCGCTTCGACGAAGTGCTGCAGGTGAGCAAGCGGCCCACGAACGAGGTGACGGCCGGCTTCTGGGACTTCGCGCAGGGCTACGCACAGCTGAAGACCGGGAACGCCGATTTCGCCAAGGTCTACCTCGCACGCCTGCAGAAGACCGCCGACAACACCAAGAGCAGTTTTCGCGTCAACACCGGCAAGAACCTCCTCGGCATCGTCGCCAGCATTCTCGACGGTGAGATCAAGCGCACAGAAGGAAACCTGAACGGCGCGATCGAGGTGTTTCAGAAGGGCGCGGAGCTCCAGGACGGTCTGATCTACGACGAGCCTGAGCCTCTGCCGTTCGCCGCGCGCCACTGGCTCGGCGCCGCGCTGCTCGAGGCGAAGCGTCCAGCCGATGCCGAAAAGGCGTATCGTGACGAGTTGAAGCACCATCCGCACAACGGCTGGTCGTTGTACGGCTTGAAGCAGGCGATCAAGGAGCAGGGGAAGACCGACGCCGAAGTCGACCAGGATTTCGAGAAGAGCTGGGCGCGCGCGGATCACTGGATTCGTTCGTCGCGCTTCTAAAGAGCTCTGTCGCACGACGGCCGCTGCCATGATCGGCGAGTCGTTCACGGCGGGAGCGATAGGAGGGGCGTGAGGATCGCGCTCACGGTCAACGGTCAGCGACAGACGGTGGACGTCGACCCGGCGACGCCGCTCCTGTACGTTTTGAGCGACGACCTGCAGCTGCGCGGTCCGAAATTCGGCTGCGGCCTCGGGCAGTGCGGCTCGTGCACGGTCATCTCCAGCGGCCGGGCCATTCGCTCGTGCGTCACTCCCGTCAACGCCGTCGCCGGCGGCGACGTCACGACGCTCGAAGGGCTCGGCACACCGGAGCGTCCCCACGCCATTCAGCAGGCGTTCATCGATCAGCAGGCGGCGCAGTGCGGCTTCTGCCTGAACGGCGTGATCCTCACGGCCAAGGCTTTCCTCGACGAGCGCCCTGACGCGGCCGACGCCGACGTCCAGCGGGCGTTGACCGGCGTGCTCTGCCGGTGCTTCAGCCACACGCGCATGCTTCAGGCGATTCGCCAGTACGCCGGAGGACTGAGACGTGGCACCGCCCGCTGATCGCCGCGACTGGTCGCGCCGCGAATTCCTGAGAGCGTCGGGTGCGCTCATCGTGACCTTTGGCGCCGGAGCGGTCGGTGGCGACGTGCTGAGCGCACAGGGCCAGTTCGACACGCGGGCCTCGCAGGTGGATCCCGGCCAGCTCGACTCGTGGATTGCGGTCAACGCCGACGGCAGGGTCACCGCCTTCACGGGCAAGTGCGAACTGGGGCAGGGCATGCTGACGGCGCAGACGCAGCTCGTGGCCGAGGAGCTTGGCGTTCCCGTCGATCGTGTGCACCTCACGATGTGCGATACGGAGGTGTGCCCGGACCAGGGCACGACATCCGGCAGCCAGTCGACACCGACGAACTTCAACGAGCGCAACCTGGCGCTGGCGGCCGCGACGGCGCGCGAGGCGCTCGTCCGCCTGGGATCCGCGCGTCTCGGAGTGCCAGCGACTGATCTCGTCGCCGACAACGGCTTCGTCGCGTCCCGCGCCGATCGTACGAAGCGCGTCGCCTTCGGCGACCTGGTGGCCGGCCGGAAGTTCTCGCTGCCGCTCGACGGGCGCGCGAAGCGACGAACGCCCGACACGTGGACGGTTCTTGGCAAGCCGGTGCGGCGTCTCGACATGCCGGACCTGGTGACGGGCCGTGCCGAGTACGTCGATAACATTCGCGTCCCCGGGATGCTGCACGGAGTGGTCGTCCGTCCACCCACGGTGGGCGCGACGCTCATGCAAGTCGACGACCGTTCGGTCAGTGGGTTGCCAGGCGTAGTGAAGGTCGTCAGGCGCAACAACTTCGTCGGCGTTGTCGCCGGCAAGCCGTTCGAGGCCGTCCAGGCGGCGCGAGCGCTGAAGCTGACCTGGACGCCAGGTCCGGCTCTCCCGCGCACGCGAGCTTCTACGACTACCTGCGCAAGCAGCCGTCGCGCGACGCGCTGGTGGTCGATTCCGGCGATGTCGACGCGGTGTTGGGGAAAGCGTCCAACGTCCTCGGGGCGACGTACCTCCATCCGTATCAGATGCACGGCTCGGTGGGCAGCTCTTGCGCGGTCGCCGATGTCCAAGCGGATAAAGTCACCGTGTGGTCGTCGACACAGTCCGCGTATCCGACGCGCAGCGGCGTCGCAATGTTGCTGAACGTGCCGGCCGATCGCGTCCGGGTAATCTTCACGCGCGGGTCGGGCTGCTACGGCATCAACGGCGCTGACACGGTGGCCTATGACGCGGCGCTCTTGTCACAGGCCGTCGGCAAGGCGGTTCGCGTGCAGCTGTCGCGTCGCGACGAAATGGCATGGGAGAATTACGGGTTTCCCTACGTCATCGACCAGCGGGTTGGGCTGAACGCCGACGGCAGCATCGCCGTGTGGGACTGCGAATCGTGGTTCGCATCGCTCGGCGGTCGTCCCGGCTACCAGGCGCCTGGTAACGTCGTCACCGGCATGCTCGCGGGTTTCACGCCAGCCTCGATCAGCCCGCAGCGTGCGGCGCCGCCGTCCGCGTTCAACAATGGCAGCAATGCGGCGCCCTCCTATATGACAGGCCGGGTGGGCGGACGTGCGTCCGGCACTGGTACCGTGGTCAGCGAACGCGTGCTGACGCACACGATTCAGTCGCCGTTTTTCACCGGACCGTTGCGGTCGCCGTCGCGGCTGCAGAACACGTTCGCGCACGAGTGCTTCCTCGACGAAATAGCGGCGCATTTGAAAGCGGACCCCATCGAGTACCGCCTGCGGCACATCCGCGATCCCCGCCTGCGCGCGGTGGTGTCGGCCGCGGGACGTACCGCGGGTTGGCAGCCGCGGCCGTCGCCGCAGGCAGGTGCCGCGAGGACCGGGGTGACGCGCGGCCGCGGGTTCGCGTGCGTGCTCTACGAGGGCGACAACGGATACGTGTCGCTCGTGGCCGAAGTCGAAGTGGATCAGTCGAGCGGCGCGGTGACGGCAACGCGCCTCGTGGTGGCGCAGGACTGCGGGCCGGTGTCGAACCCCGATGGCATGCGCAATCAGCTGGAAGGCGGCGCGCTCCAGGGACTCAGCCGCGCGCTGGGTGAAGAGGTGACCTGGGACGATCAGAAGGTCACCTCCGTCGACTGGCGGACGTACCACAGCCTCCCGCTCGGCTTCGCCGTGCCGCAAATCGAAAGCGTGCTGATCGATCCGCACGAAGGCGAGGCGATGGGCGCCGGCGAGACGGCGATCACGGTGGTCGCGGCCGCAGTCGGAAACGCCATTTTCGATGCGACCGGCGTGCGCATCCGCCAAGTGCCGTTCACCCCGGAGCGGGTCAAGGCGGCGCTGACCGGACGCGGAACGCAAGGCTGACGCGATCTACTTCTTCACGAACTTCCTGACAGTCATCAGGAAGTCCGCTCCATACATATTGCCCTGCGCGTCGACCGTCACGCCCTCGGCGAGGCTCGACGCGGCCGGATACGGATACGGGCACGGATCCGGCACGAAGTACTGCACGTTGCCGGTCCGGGCACTGCCGATGCGAATCCCCCGGCGAATCCCGGCGTTGAAGCCGTAGCCGCTCTGCGGCAGCGCGAATTGGCCGGTGTTGGTGCGGCCGTCACGAGACTCCGAATCGGCGACGTACAACGTGTCCGTCCTCTTGTCGATATACATGCCGCTCGGACGTCCGAACTGATACCAGACGGCGATGAACTTGCCCTCTGCATCGAAGACCTGCACGCGGTTGTTCTGCCGATCGCCGACGAACACGCGGCCGCGCGAATCGAGGGCAATCGTGTGCGGGACGTCGAGCTCGCCTGATCCCATGCCTTTCTTGCCCCAGGTCTTGATGAATTTGCCGGTCTTGTCGAACTTCACGACGCGCGCGTTGCCGGTCGCCAGCCCACCGCCGGAGTGGCCGTCGGCCACGAAGATGTCGCCGTTGTCGGCGACGGCCACCTCGGTAGGTGCGTCGAACTCGTCGTTGCCCGGGCCGGCCACGCCTTTCTTGCCCAGCGTCATGAGCACCTTGCCGCTTTGATCCAGCTTGAACACCTGATGCGCGCCGTTGTCGGCGAGCCACAAGTTGCCGTCCTTGTCGATCGTCAGCTTGTGCGGGCTGACGAACAGTCCCGCACCAAGCGACTTGAGGACCTTCCCGGATGGGTCGAGCTGAAAAATCGGGTCGATCGTCGCGTTCGGTCCGCTGCACGTCGTGCCGCCGGCGCCGGAGGCGCCGCAGCGGTCGGCGACCCAGATCGTGCCGTCCGGAGCCGTGCTGACGCTGGCGGTCGAGCCCCACTTGCGTCCTGCTGGCAGCTGCCCCCAGTCGACGCCGTCCCGATACGGATTCGGCAGGTCGTTGCGTGCGCCGAGCATCGACACGGCCGGCAGCTGAACGGGGAACTGTCCGGCCGGGAACACCGGTGGTGCACCACGTCCGGCTGGAGCCGGATTGGGCGGCACGCCGCAGGAGTACGCCAATGGACCGGCCGACGAACCAGCGGGCGGCGCCGGAAACGGCGGTGCGGACTGGGCTGCCTGCAGGCTGACGAACGCCGTCGCGAGCACGACCGCGGCGAGTGCCGAGCGGAGCATGGAGACCTCCAGCTGCGTTAAGATGCGCCCGCCATGTTTACCACAGGCGGAACACTTGCCGCGGCCTTCGTGCTTCTCTCCGCCACCGCTCACGCGGCCGGCTTCCGTGACCTGGCCATGCCCCGGCCGGATGGCGGTCAATTGCTCTACGCCATCTCCGTTCCCGACGGATACAAGCCAGATGACGCGCGGCCGCTGGTGCTGGCGCTGCATCCTGGCGGCGAGCGCATGCGTTACTACGGCCGCGCCTACGCGCAGCTGGTGGTGGAGCCGGCGCTGCGCAATCTCGGCGCGGTGATCGTCGCCCCCGACTGTCCGACGCAAGGGTGGGGGGATCCGTTAGCAGACCAATCGGTCATGGCTCTGTTGCAGAAGGTCTTCGCCGAATACACCATCGATAAGAAGCGCGTGCTGGTGACGGGCTTCAGCCTCGGCGGCCGCGGCACCTGGTTCATGGTGTCGCATCACGCCGATCTCTTCACCGCCGCGATCCCAATGGCGGCCTCGACTGGCGACGAACCGCTCGAGCGGCTGGCGACGATGCCGACTTACATCATTCACAGTCGGGCCGACGAAGTCGTGCCGTTCGCTCCGGCGGAGAAGACCGCACGCGCGCTCGAGGCGATGGGTCGTCCCGTCAAGTTCGAGGCGGTCTCGAGCGTGACGCACTTTCAGATGAACTTGTATGTCCCGGCCCTGAAGCGCGGCGGGCAGTGGATCGCCGAACGCTGGTGAGCGGGATGAAGCGAGGTTCGGGCCGACGTCAGCGCCTGGGCACGGTAAAGAGATACGCCACGCTGCGGCCGACGACCACTTTCATGTCGGGCTTCCACTCGGGGCTGATGTCGTAGTTGTGCGACACGATCCGTGTCCCGGGCTTGAGCCCCCGGAGCTTCGGGTACAGCCTCGCATTGATCATCGGCAGCAAGTACATCGTGACGACGGTCGCCTCGTTCAAGTCGGCCGCGAAGAGGTCTTCGTCGCGGAACTGGACGCGATCCGTGACGTTCGCCAACCGGGCGTTTTCATTCGCTTCGCGCAGCCGCTGAGGATCGATCTCGAGGCCGACGCCTTTCTTGGCGCCGAAATCGCGCACGGCGGCAATGACAATGCGGCCGTCTCCCGATCCGAGGTCGTAGACGACGTCGTTCGGACCGACGCGGGCGATCGACAACATCTTGGCGACGACGTCGTCGGGCGTGGGGACGTAGATGACGTCGAGCTGACGGGGAGGGGGTGCGGCGGGCTGCTGGCCGGCGTGAACGGGCAGCGCCATCGCGAGAGTCAGTGCGATCACGAGTAACGCATTCATGGCTGGTGCTCCGACGGCACGATCTCGGCGGCCCGGAAGAGATCGTCGGCCGCTTGCAGAATGACCCGTCTCAGCCGCAACGGATAGTCCGGGCGCTCGGCGAGGAACCCGCGCACCACATCGGCAACGGCCTTCGACTGATATCCCGCGAGGGCGGCGTCCGTCCAGTCAAGCGGGAAGAAAATGTCGCCG
>Ga0111538_10007464_pt1 | contig 14726 bp, 9 predicted proteins | sample SoiMethybrSBSTD1_FD_79669 | JGI IMG/M metagenome (GOLD analysis project Ga0111538, IMG submission 79669) | Bulk soil microbial communities from a Populus tree surrounding site in Tennessee, USA - Soil MetaG P. TD hybrid SBSTD1 (version 2)... | ecosystem: Environmental > Terrestrial > Soil > Tree... | reverse complement strand
CGGCGCGCGGCTCGAGCGGCGCGTGCGCGATGTAAGCGACGGTATACGTCTGCGCGAGTTTCTTGTCAGCCGCGGCCATGCCTTCGCTGATCGAACCAAGCGGGCGTCCGCCACCGCCGCGACTCGGCGACGACTCGCGCTTGAGTTGCTCAAACAACTGCGACGCGGCCGGTTGACCCGGTGCCTTCCAATGCACTGCGATCGCTTTTTCCGCGCGCGTGAGTAGCGAAGGATCCGCCGCGGTGATGCCGATGAAATCACCATCGCGCACAACGGAAACGCCGCTTATCGCTTCAGCAGCTTTCGTGTCCGCCGAAACGAGCGTCGAGTTCAGCGCGACCGGCCGGACCACGCGGCCAAACAACATTCCCGGACGTTTCAGATCAGACGTGTATTCGTGTTTGCCCGTGACGAAATCACGCGCACCGACTTTCGGTACAGACTTGCCCGATATGGTCCAATCCTTGACGCCCATGACCGGGACGTCGGCAGGAATCTCTTTCACGAGCTTCTGCCCCTTCGCGACGTCCGCGAAACTCAACGACTTCGACGCATCATGATTCACGAAACGTGCGTCGACGATGCGAACTTCCGCCGGAGCGACTTTCAACTGATCCGCCGCCAGCGCGATGAGCGTCTCACGTGCTGCGGCCGCTGCTTTGCGCAGTTGCGGCGCCATGAACGGTATCGAGCGACTGCCGAACGTTCCCATGTCGAACGGAACCAGGTCGGTGTCAGCCATCACCATTCGCACTGACTCAATCGACACGCGCAACTCTTCCGCTACCGCCTGCGCTAACGACGTGCGAATGTTCTGACCCAATTCAACCTTGCCGGTGAAAACAGAAACTGTGCCCGCTTCGTCAATGTGAATCCACGCGCCGATCTCATTCGGCACGCGCTGCTCGAAACGACCGCGTCCCGACTCTCCTTGCTCCTGTTGACCAGATACGGAAAGCAGGTTCGACATCGGCACTATCAACGCGATGCCGCCGCTGAAGACTTTCAGAAACTGCCGTCGATTGAACGTGAAGTTGTAAAGCGGACTTTCAAACAGCTCGTAACGCTCGATCTCCAGGTCTAATTCTTCTTTCACTTCCGCACCTCCTTCGGGGCGTCGGAAGCAATCTCGATCGCTTTCACGATGCGCAGGTAGGTGCCGCAACGACACATGTTCCGATCCATGTGCTTCACAATCTCATCTCGCGACGGCTTCGGGTTTTTCTTCAACAACGCAGCACCAGACATGATCATCCCCGACGTGCAATACCCGCACTGCATCGCGTCGGCTTCGATGAACGCTTGCTGCAGTGGGTGCAGTTGTCCCTCTTTTGCGAGGCCTTCGATCGTCGTGATCTGCTTGCCCGCGACCTTGCCGACCGGCATAGTGCACGAGCGCGTCATCACGCCGTCGATGTGCACTGTGCACGCGCCGCATTGCGCTTCGCCGCAGCCGTACTTCGTTCCGGTCAGGCCCAGAAAATCGCGCAAGACGCTGAGCAAACTTGTCTGTGAGTCGACGTTGACGGGCAGTTTTTTGCCGTTCACGTTCAACGAGGTGATATTGGGCATGTCCGTGACCTCCGCGTGTAACACGGATATAACCGATGAGGGCGATATTTCCAACCCCGCTTCCCTAAAGCACTAGAAATGAGATAATTTTGCCAGGTTGTTTAATCCACCAAGCGAGTCGCCCATGAGCACTGTTACTGAAGAAGCCTCGGAATCAACGGAAACCAAAACTAACAAGTGGGTTTACCTCTTCGACGAGGGGCCCGGTGACGACAAATCCCTTTTAGGCGGCAAAGGTGCCGGACTCTGCGAGATGACGCAGGCCGGACTGCCCGTGCCGCCCGGTTTGGTCGTCACGACCGAGGCTTGCAACGCATTCTTTGACAACGACAAGCAATTCCCCGACGGGCTTTGGGAACAGGTGAAGGAAGGCCTGCAGAGGATCGAAGAGAAAGTCGGCAAGAAGTTCGGCGACCCGAAGAACCCGCTGCTCGTCTCCGTTCGATCGGGCGCGGCGTTCTCGATGCCGGGGATGATGGATACGGTGCTCAATCTCGGTTTGAACGAAGAGACGGTGCAGGGCCTGGCAGAACAGACCGGCGACCTGCGTTTCGCACTCGACGCTTATAGACGTTTCGCGTCACTGTTCGGCGAGATCGTGATGGGCGTCGCCCACTCGAAGTTTGAACGCGTGCTCGATCGTTTCAAGGCGCTAACGCAAGGCGGACGCGACACCGATCTCAAAGCGGATCATCTGCGCGACATCATCACTGCCGAGAAGCAGATCATCCTGACAGAACAATCCGCCATCCCCGAAGATCCATACGAACAACTGCGCGTCGCAATCATGGCGGTGTTCAACTCCTGGATGGGCCGACGCGCGATCGACTACCGGCGCGTCAATCGTATTCCCGACTCGCTGGGAACCGCCGTGAACGTGCAGGCGATGGTGTTCGGAAACATGGGCGCCGGCAGCGGCACCGGTGTCGCTTTCACACGCAATCCTTCGAACGGGAAAAAAGAACTTTACGGCGAATATTTGCTGAACGCGCAGGGTGAAGACGTCGTCGCCGGCATTCGTACGCCGAATCCGATCTCGCAACTGAAGAAAGAACTGCCCGAGGTCTACGATCAGTTTGTTTCGATCACCACCCTGCTGGAACAGCACTATCACGACATGCAGGACTGCGAGTTTACGATCGAGCGCGGCAAGCTCTACATGCTGCAAACGCGCACCGGAAAACGCAGTGGCGCAGCGGCGGTGCGTATCGCGGTCGAGATGGTTTACGAAAAACTGATCGACAAAGCGACGGCGGTCCAACGCGTCACTTGTGAGCAACTCGATCAACTGCTCCATCCAACAGTCGATCCGAAAACAAGCGCGACAGTGCTCGCGACTGGTCTGCCGGCGAGTTCTGGCGCGGCGCAAGGACAGGTTATTTTCAGTCCCGACGAAGCGGAAGAGATGGCCCGCGAAGGCGCGCGCGTCGTGCTCGTGCGATCTGAAACGAGTCCTGACGATTTTCACGGCATGGTTGCCGCGCAGGCGATCGTGACTTCACGCGGCGGCATGACGAGTCACGCCGCAGTCGTCGCTCGTGGCATGGGCAAGACCTGCGTGAGCGGAGCGCAGGCGATCAATATCGACTACGGCCAGCAACAGTTCACGGTCGACGGCACAGTCGTGACAAAGGGCGAGTGGATCACCGTCGACGGTTCGACCGGTCGCGTCTTTCTGGGCCAGGTGCCGACGATTCAACCGACGCTCGGCGACGACTTCTTCAAACTGATGACGTGGGCCGACAAGTTTCGCCGTTTGCGCGTGCGCGCAAATGCCGACACGCCGCTCGACGCGAAAACGGCGCGACAGTTTGGCGCGGAAGGTATTGGTCTCTGTCGCACGGAGCACATGTTCTTTGGCGACAAACGACTCGCAGTGATGCGCGAGATGATTCTGTCCGAAGGCGCCGGCGCCCGCGAAAAAGCTCTCGAGAAACTGTTGCCGCTGCAACGCAGCGACTTCATCGGCATCTTTCGCGAGATGGCCGGGCTGCCGGTCACGATTCGTCTGCTCGATCCGCCGCTGCACGAGTTTCTCCCCAACGCCGAAGAGCTTGGCACGGAACTCTCCGAACTCAAGATGGCGTTGAAAGTCGCGACGACGATGGCCGCGATGGACCAGATCCTCGACGAGATCGACCAGAAACGCGCGTTGCTGCGCCAGGTGAATCGCATTCGCGAGGCCAACCCGATGCTCGGTTTTCGCGGTTGTCGACTCGGCCTGCTCTTCCCCGAAGTCACGCGCATGCAATGCCGCGCGATCTTTGAAGCGGCGTGCAAAGTGCAGGGCGAGCGCAAGAAAGTCGAGCTCGAGATCATGGTCCCGCTCGTTTCGTTGAGCGAAGAGTTGCACCAGCAAGCCGACTTGATTCACGAGATCGCGCGACAGGTGATGGGCGAACACGGAATGACGATCGACTATCACGTCGGCACGATGATCGAACTGCCGCGCGCCGCGTTGATGGCCGACCGCATCGCCGCGCACGCCGACTTCTTCTCGTTCGGTACAAACGATCTGACGCAAACGACGTTTGGCTTGAGTCGCGACGATTCGAGCCGCTTCCTGCCGAACTACATCGAGCGGAAGATTCTGAAAGACGATCCGTTCCAGGTGCTCGATCGCGACGGCGTGGGCCAGTTGGTCCGTATCGGCGCCGAGCGCGGACGCAGTGTGAAACCAAACCTCAAGGTCGGTATTTGCGGCGAACATGGCGGCGATCCGCAGTCGATCGCGTTTTGTAATGAGATCGGTCTCGACTACGTGAGCTGTTCGCCGTTTCGCGTACCCGTCGCCCGTCTGGCCGCCGCGCAAGCCGTGTTGAATCCGGCTGAAGAGAACACGATCAGCGCGCAGGTATGATCTGTGCCTACCTCCAAAGATCTACAGGAACTACTCGAACGCATCCAGCTTCGATTGGACGAAAGTTTCGTCGGAATCGGTAGCGAGGTTTCAGATCTACCTCCTGAAGATCTGGCAGAACTCCTCAATCAACTTCGTCTCAACGAAGCGGCCGCGATCGTTTCCATGCTGCCGCTTCAGCGTTGCATCGAAATCTGCGACCAGCCAACGATGCGTCGCCGCGCCGCCATCCTCGAACAATTAGAGCCGAAACGCGTGGCCGCGATTCTCGAAGGACTCTCCGCCGACGAGCGCACCGACGTGGTTCAGAAGATGGGCCTGCACGACCGGCATCGCATCCTGCCGCAGTTCACGCCCGACGTTCGCGCCGAACTCGAAGACCTGCTTCAGTATCCGGATCACACAGCGGGCGGCATTATGACGACGGAGTTTGTGCGCCTCGAACCGAAGATGACAGTCGCCGACGCGCTCAAACACATTCGTTCCGTGGCTCGTGAAAAAGAATCGATCTACGCCTGCTATGTCATGGACACTGAGACCGACCGGCTGCTCGGCGCGGTCTCGTTACGTGATCTAGTGATGTCTGAATTCGAGCGGCCCGTGGTCCAGATCATGCGACGCAAGCCGATTACTGTGAAGGCATTGGACGATCAGGAGAAAGTCGCGCAGACGATCGGAAAGTACAATTTGCTCGCCGTGCCGGTAGTCGAGCAGGACGGCAGTGTTGTGGGGTTCGTGACGGTCGACGACGTGATCGACGTGTTGATTGAAGAACAGACGGAAGACATCCTGCGCATGGCGGCTGTCGAGCCGGGCGCGATGGACAAGCCATACTTCGACAACCCGATTCTCCGCGTTGTTCGCAAGCGCATCGGCTGGCTGTTGTTGCTGTTTGTTGCGGGGACGCTGACGAGCGCCGTCTTGCACCGGTTCGAGTCGGTACTCGCTGAGGCAGTCGCACTGGCGTTGTTTATTCCGCTGCTGATCGGCACCGGAGGAAATGCCGGAGCGCAAACGGTGATGACTGTTATTCGAAGCCTCGCACTCGGCGAAGTCGGCGTGCGACATGCGTGGCGTGTCGTCGCCCGCGAAGCGACGACCGGAATGTTGCTGGGTTTGCTGGTCGCGCCGATCGCGCTAATTCAGGCGCTGTTCTGGCGGGTGCCGCTGCCTTACGCAATCACCGTTTCGACGACGATGTTTGCTATCTGCGTCTGGTCCACAACGGTCGGATCGTTGATACCGATCCTGGCCCAGCGCGTTGGCGTCGACCCCGCGGTGCTTTCAGCGCCGCTGATTACAACGCTGGTCGACGCCACCGGCCTGATCATCTACTTCACGATCGCCAAGCTGATCCTCGGCGTTTAGGATCACTCCTTTGCGCCTTTGCGCCTTCGCGGGCTCCTTACCTCTGCAACAAAGTATCTCCTCCGCAAAGGCGCAAAGATCGCAAAGAGTTAGAACTTGTACTTCAAGGCAAACTGCATTTGTCGCGACGAACCCGAGTCGCCGGTCGCGAACCGCGTGTTCGTAATCTGTCCGAAGTTCGTGCTGCCGACCACGCGTCCCGGCTGTCCGAAGTTCGCGTGATTGAATGCATCGAACACTTCCCAGCGAAACTCGATCAGTTGCGTCTCAGTTATGTTCGTTCGTTTGATAACCGAGAAGTCGACGTTGTTGAATCCCGGACCGATCACCACGTTGCGGCCAAGATTGCCGAACCGGTTCACGGGCACTACGAACGGCGCCGTATCAAACCAGCGATTCGGCGTTCCGAGGATCTCGATCGGACCAGTGACGTCCGGACGGACCGTGTTATTCGTGCCGGTGAACGTTGCGTTATTGGCCACGATGTTCACCGGGTTGCCGGTTTGCAGTTGGACGATGCTCGACAGTTGCCAGCCTTCCTTGAACTGGTTTCCGCGGAACGGCAACTCGTAAAGTCCGCTGATCACGAAGCGATGGCGCGCGTCGTAATCCGAAAGACCACGGCTGTCGCGAAGGTTGTAACTGTCCTGGATGACCACGCCCTGGCTATTCAGCGAGTTGTAGTCGATCGATTTCGAGAACGTGTACGAAGTATTGAACTGCAAACCTCGCGAGAGTCGCTTCGTCGCGGTCACCCAAAGCGCGTTGTAACTCGAATTGCCCGTGCCTTCGATCTGCACGATGTTGTTCAAGACAGCGCCCGGACGAATCGCGCTCGAACTCGAAACGTTCGAAAACGGTCGCACACCGTTTAGCGGCTGGTTGATGTTACGCGAGACGCGCAGGTGCGTGCCCTTCGTGCCGAAGTAGCCGATAGTTACGCCGAGATCGCGTCCGAGCTCGCGTTGTATGTTCAGGTTCCATTGCTGAACATAGGCGTTGTCGAAGTTTGAATCGACGTTGTTAGGAGCAAGTCCGGCCGTACCCGCGACCAGCAGGGCGTTCGTGAATGTCACTGCACCCGTGAAAGTGAGCGGCGTTGCCAACGGCGGATTCGACGTCAGCGGTGTCACCACGTTCGTCACCGGCTGATCGGCGAGGATCGAGTACGCGGCGCGAACGGAAGTCTTGCCGTCGCCAAACGGATCCCACGCGATGCCGAGACGCGGCTGGAAGTTCTTGTTGTTTTCCTTGTAGACCTTATCGACGCCCGAGCCGACGCGAACAAGCTGTCGCGTCAGGGGATCGAAAACAACGAACCGGTCGTAACGCTCGGTCGGTGTCATATTCCAGTCGTAACGAAGACCGAGCTCCAAGCTAACGTTCCTGGTCAACTTCCAATTGTCCTGCACGTAAGCTCCCCACGCGTTCTGAATAATCGCACTCGATCGATCGCCGAGTGTGATGCTGAACCCGTTTCCGTTCCCGGTAAGGAACAGGTTGACGTTCGGGAAAGTGAACGTGCCGGTGTCGAGTGTGAAGTTGTTGTTGTAGAACCGTCTTGCCTCACCACCAAACTTGAATGAGTGGTTCCCTCTCAGATAGCTGACGGTATCACTAAGCACGACAGTCATGTCGGCGCGGCCCTGCGGAAATCCGGCTGGGCCGCCGAGGTTGAAATTGAATCCGGTGATGCTCATCTGCGGCAGACCGATATCGGCATTGATGCCGTTGTTGATTCCGAAATCAGCCGGATTGAGCTGCGCATTCGGCGTGAACGTGATGTTGATGCGATTGAACCCCAGGCGCGCTTCGTTGGTCAGGGTTGGACCAAAGATGTGCGTCTCGTTGAGCGTGAAGATCTGCCGCGTCGACTGGCGCGTGTCGCCCCAGCCGGGCATCGTGTTGCCCTGAAGGTTCGGCTCGCCGCGTTTGTCACGCTGATACGCGTAATAGCCATGGATGCGATCGTTGGCATTGATGTTATGGCTCACGTCCCCGGTGTATTGATCGATGTTGACGGGCGCCGTTCCCGAACCTGCGAACCTGGCGACTGGAACACCGCCAACAATGTCGACGCTGGTCGCCAGCGGGATCAACGGCAGCAACTGAAGGATTGTCGCGTTGGTAACTGAAGCACGTTGCGCGTCAGTCAGGACGTTACTGGTGAGCGTCAGGCCCTGGCGTTGTCGCGTGCCTTCGTAACTGAAGAAGAAGAACGTGCGGTTCTTTCCGTCGTAACCAAGAATCGGCCCGCCTTCGCCGAAATGAGGCAGGCTCAATGGCCCACCGATGTTGAAGCCAAACTGGTTTCGTTTAAATGGCGGCTTGCGCGCGTCGAAGAAGTTGCGTGCATCGAGTTTTTCATTGCGGAGAAACTCGAAAGCCTCGCCGTGATACTGGTTCGAGCCGGAACGAGTCGCGATGTTCACGATCGCGCCGGAGTTTCGGCCATATTCCGCGCTGGCCGTGGAGTTGTCGACCTTAAATTCCTGAACCGTATTGATCGACGGCTGGAACGTGATCTGGTTCTGGACCATGTCGTTCAGGTTGATGCCGTTGATCATGAAGTTGGTCGTGTCTTCACGTCCGCCCGCGGTGTTGAAAGCGAACGAGCCCTGGCCACGCAACGGCGCCGTCAGAAAACCATTTTGCGGCGGCGTGACGGAGCCCGGAATCAGCAGGCCGAGATCGACGAAGTGACGCCCGTTCAGCGGAATCTCCTGCACGGTGCGTTGATTGATGACTGTTCCGACCGAGGTTGTCGTGTTTTCGATGATCGGAACGTCCGAGGAGACCAGAACCTGTTCCGAGATCGCGCCGACGTCCATTTGAAAGTTCTGGACCACGGTCTTGGCGACCTCGACTGTCACCTGGTCGGCAACGCCGGTTTTGAAACCCTGGACCTTCACCTCGATTGAGTAAATGCCTACGGGCAGCGCCGCAAACTGATAGTTTCCTTCGCTGTCGGTTTGCGTGGTCCGCTCAGCAGCCGTGTTGCGGTTTTTGGCGGTGACCGTCGCGTTCGGCAGCACGGCGCCTTTCGTGTCGGTTACCGTTCCCTGAAGAACGGCAGTGGATTGGCCCAATGCTGAGGGAGTCGCAAGGAGAGCGGCTACCAGCAGTAAGAACGGGAAAAGTATTGCTGTCCTTTTGCTTGCCATGAAATACCTCCTGACATTGCGCGGGCAAGTTCAGTTATCAATTGTTAGGGGAGGAAGGCTCTTAAAAGCCTCTAAGCAATGGCGATGCCGTAACCACGGCTCTGATCCGTGCAAATTTCCTCAGCAATTGGCCCTTGGCTTTGGATTAAATATCCAAAAACAACAAGCCCCATCCGAAAGCCACAAGAAGTCGACCTACCACCGCGACAGAAACTGCCGCAGCCTCTGATCCATCTCGTCGAAAGAGCCGGCGCAAAACAGGATCGACTGGTAGTGCGTCGGGTCGTAGACGTGATTCGCGGCAGCTTCGAGATCCAGCGGACGCAGCTCGGCTTTGTGCATCTCCGCCAACTCTCCGGCTGACGACAACAGGCCCGTTCCATAGGCTTTAATCTCGTCGTCTTCGCGCAGCACACCGAACTCGATCGTGAACCAATAAACACGTGCCAGCCGGTCTAATTGGCGGGCGTCGGTCGTACGTCGGACCGCTTCGCCAAACAGTCGGTTGATCTCCGCGAGTCGCGGGCTGGCAAGCGTAACGGCGTGTCCGATGAGTTCGTGCGCAACGTCCGGCTCCGGCGTGTACAGCGGCGTCGAATGGTGACGGATGTACTGCGTGCAGAGAAACACACCGTTTGCGAGCGACTCGAGAAACACGCGCGGCTCGACGAGTCCGGCGACCGGTTCAAGCCGGAAACCGCTGATCGCTTCGACCTTTTTGCTGACCTCGCCCAACTGCGGAATCCGATCGGTATCGAAATCGAGTTGGTCGAGACAGTTGAGATACTCGGCGCACGCATGTCCGCGATGCGCCGGCCCGAGCGCTTTCCAGATCGTTTGCCAAACACCGTGTTCGAGCTCGGTGTAGGGCGCGTCAGGTATCGGCTCGCCGGTCCGGTAGTTCGTGGCGATCTGCGCAATGGCGTTGCGTCGCGCGCGATACTCGGCGTCGCGGAAGCCGGGATGGTCGGGATCGAGGTGCACGAGGCGTACCTCGACGTGGTCCTGTAATACGGATTGGGTTTCGATTGTTTCAGTTGGCGGCATGGTTTTTTCCTCGAAAAACAAAAAACCGGCCACCAATCCTCTGGAAGGATTGATGGCCGGCTTAAATGAAACTTGTCTAAAGTGCTACTTGTTCAGCAGGCTCCGACAGCCCATCGCCCGACCGCTCCTTCCAGTGAAGAGCGGGCCGTAATAATAATAGTAGCGATACAGGCTTCGGTTCATACTGACTACTCGCGAACACAGATTAATCAAATCCGTGCGTCTTAGTCAAACTTTAAAGCCTGGCGCGCCGCGTAAAAGCCGGCCCAGGCGTCGCCTTTTTTCTTCAGCAGCTCGGGCACGTTGGTAATCGTAAAGTCACCGATCTTCACGCCTTGCGAGACCTGTTTCCACGTCAACGGCATCGAGACGGTCGCGCCCGGCTTCGCTCGCGCCGTAAACACCGACGCCAAACTCTTACCGCGCGCGTTTTGCATCCAGTCGACGTAAACCTGCGTGCTCTTGCGCTTCGCGATGGTCCTCTCGACGGTCGCGATCTTCGGCACGCGTCGCGCAACCTCACCCGCAAACAGCTTCGCAAACTCGGCGACCTGCTCGTATTCATTAGCCGGTTTCAACGGTACGTAGATGTGCATGCCTGACGAGCCTGACGTCTTGGGAAAGACTTGCAACCCGATCTCGTCGGCAACTTCTTTGACGGTCAGCGCGACCTGCAACACGTTCTCCCACGGCGCACTCTTCGGATCGAGATCGATCGCGATCCAGTCAGGCTTGTCGAGGTGTTTCGTCGTCGAGTGCCACGGATGCTGTTCGATGTTTCCGAGGTTGACGAAGTGCAGCATTGAACCGAGCGTCGAGTAAACAAAGTAGTCGAGCTGACGTCCCTCCTGATTCGTGAGTCGTTTCGTCTTGATAAACTCGGGCGCGCTTTCGAGATCCTGTTGAAAGAACATCGGCGCCTTGATGCCGCGCGGGTAACGCTGAAGAATCGCAGGGCGATCTTTCAGATGCGGCATGATGTAGTCGGCGACTTTGAGATAGAAACAGAGCAGATCGAATTTGGTGAGCTTCTCATCGGGCCAGTAGATGCGATCGAGACTCGTGACCGAAACTTGTTCGCGTCCGACCTTCACCAGCAGATCGCCTTTCGGCTTTGTAAGACTCAGAAACTCTTCGGTGGTAACAACCGTTCCGCGCTTCTGGCGCGTTCGCTTGACGCTGGGTTTCTCCTGTGGCTCCGCAGCTTTGGGCATCGGTTTATTCAGCGTATCCGTGTGGATGGGCCAACATCCAACGCCAGGCAGATTCGATGATCACGCGCAGGTCCTGGTACTGCGGCTGCCAGCCAAGCTCGCGCTTGATCTTGTCAGAGCTGGCGATCAGGGTCGCAGGATCGCCGGCGCGGCGTGGTCCAATTCGCACTGGAATGTCTTTGCCGGTCACTTGCCGGGCGGTCTCGATCACTTCGCGAACACTGTAGCCATCGCCCCCGCAGCCGAGGTTGTAGATCCGGCTGACATTGCTCATTGGGCTCATCGCGCCGAGTGCGAGTATGTGCGCGCGTGCGAGATCGATCACGTGGATGTAGTCGCGCAAACATGTGCCGTCGGGTGTCGGGTAGTCGTCACCGTAGATCTCGACGTGCGGACGTTTTCCCGCTGCGGCCTGCAAGGCGATCGGAATGATGTGCGACTCCGGATCGTGGTCTTCACCACAGTTTTCGCTTGCGCCTGCGGCGTTGAAGTAACGCAACGAGACGTACTTGAGACCGTGGGCGCGTTCTGACCAGTACATCGCGCGTTCGAATGCGAGTTTTGATTCGCCGTAAGGATTGGTCGGATTGTTCGGAGCAGTTTCGTAGATCGGCTGCGAAACTGGCTCACCGTACGTCGCCGCGGTTGAACTGAAGACGATGCGCGACACGTCGCATTCGCGCATGGTGTCGAGTAGGACCAGACTCGCGACGACGTTGTTTTGGTAATACTTTGACGGTTGCTCGCACGATTCGCCGACAAGCGAATACGCTGCCATGTGGATCACCGCTTCGATGCGACGGTCCTTCAGCGTTTGTCGCAGTGTGGCAGCGTCGAGCAGGTCGCCCTTGACGAAAGTCGCGCCGGCTACAACCGCCTGACGATGTCCTTTGACGAGATTGTCGTAGACCACGACCTCATGGCCGTCGTTCACCAGTTCTTCAGTGACGACGCTGCCGATGTAACCGGCGCCTCCGGTAACAAGCACACGCACGCAATTTACCTCCGAGCGGGGACAGTAACACGGTTATTTCTCAAATCCGTGTTCACGAAAGTCTTGCTGTGGGAACTGGGTCAGGTGATGGCTACGTTTGGTTGGGGTGCCGCTGTGTCAGCCTGCAGAGAATCGGCGGGCACGTAAAAAAGAATCCGGCCGCAGTTGTCGCAAGTGATCACGTCCTCGCCGCGCCGGATCTCTGACATCACTTGCGGGCGCAGCGACATGAAACACGCCGTACACGAACGATTCCGCGCCTCCGCCACGGCGACGCCGTCGCGAATGCGCGCCCTGATTCGCGCGTACATATTGCTCATCGACGCCGGCAGGTTTGCAAACACCTGCTCGCGTTCGACGCGCTGCTTCGCCAGCAGTTCTGACTGCGATTTCGTCTCTTCGTCAAACGCCTTCAGTCGTGCCTCGCGATCCGAATTCAACGTCGCAATCTCATCCGCGCGTTCATTGAGCGCCGCTTCAGCCTGCTCGAGGCTTTCCATCTGCTCGAGGATCTGCGTCTCCAATGCCGAGATCTGTTTCCGTGCCGCATCGGCCTCGCGAATTGCCGCGGTGTACTCGTCCTGCTTCTTCGACGACATCAAATTTCGTTCAGCACGTTCGGCGCGAGTCTTTTGATCGACTACCTCAGTTTCCAGGCGGGTTCGGCTATGTTTCGCTTCGTCACGACGGCTTTCAAGGGCCCTAATTTCAAAGGCGCGCCGATCGAATTCTCCTTCGATTTGGGCGCGCCTTTCTGGTATCGCTTCCAGGTCTTTTTCTAGTTTTCTTATGCTTGTATCCAGATTCTGCAAAGCGATTAACTTCTCTAATTCCGCTTTCACTCTTTATGCACTCCTCAAAAGAACAGGGCTGTATATGACCCGAATCATCGTCAGGGATCATCACACAACCCGCTCGTTTGGCGCAAGCGCACCTACCAAAAACAGCGGAATCTCTGGCTTAAATCGGTCCGCGTTCACCGCGCAACACTCTCACTCGCGGCGTTCTGACGCGAACTCGCGGCAACTTGACGTCGATTGTCGGCACAGCCGGAACCTGGATGGTCGGCATCTCGATGTCGATATCGGGAATCGTCGGAATCACGATTCGCGGAATCACGATCCGGCGTCCGATCTGTGGATGGCCCATCCTTCCCGAGAAACCTCCTCCTTCAGCCGGCGTGACGCGGAACGTTTGCTGCGACTTGTTGCGAATGACCGTCAGCGTGACGTCGCCTTCCTTCTTACGATTAATCGCACGGGCGAGGTCGCCCGGTGAATCGACCGCTTCACCGTCGATCGCAGTGATCACGTCGCCTGCTTTCACACCCGCCTTCGCTGCCGGGCTGTCGTCAGTGACAGACGTGACCAGCACTCCCTTGCCTTCTGCTACACCGAAATACTCAGCGAGTTGCTTGGTGAGTTGCATCGTGCTGACGCCGATCCGACGACTGTTGCTGAGCATTAACGTGAAGTCGCCGTCTTTGTCGAAGTCGAAACCAAACTTCTCACCCATTGGGAAGTCAAACTTGAAGTTCTTGAACTCCTTGCCTTCCCACTTGAAAGGCTGGAGCTGAAAATAGTCCTGGGCCATGCTGGCGTTGTCTCGTTTCGCGATCGTCGCAGTGACTTCCTGCTCCGCGCCGCCGCGGCTCACAGTTACTTTCACCGACTGATCGGGTGCGATCTCGGAGACGAGCCGGTTCAGCTTCCGCACACTCGTGATGTTCTCGCCGTCGAGCCGAAGAATCACGTCGTCTTTCCTCAACCCGGCCTTCTCGGCCGGGCTGCCCGGAACCACGCGAGTGATGCCTACGCCACGCGGCGAGCTCATGTGATAGCGGGACATGTTTTCGCGGTTGATGTTCTCACCGTAAACACCGAGGTAACCGCCGTCGGTAAACAAGGAGAAGGTGAAGTTTTCATCGGGTGGTTCGGGCGGCTCGGGTGCGGGCGCCGGCGCCGGTTTTTGGGCGAGGACAAGACTTGCAGTAAAGATTAGAGCAACCAGAAGACCTATTGAAGACTTGATTTTCATACAGAATTCCTCCGGAAGAGTTTCGGCTTTACACGCGAGACTCTGACGGCAGTTCCAAAAAGATTTTGTTCGATTAGCTGTTAGAAGATCCGCGTTGCTGGATCATTTTGGTTTGTAGACTTCGGTATGACCAGCGAATTCGACGCCGATCTTGCCCTCGCTATGCGCCAGGTCGAGGTGGGCGACCGCTTCGGAAACGGCGAGGAAGCGATGAACGTCGTCGGCGCCGGGAAACATTGCTTGCCCGACCTGCCAGGCGGTCACGCCGGTCTTCTTCACCAGTCCGATCACCTGCGCCTGCCGCTCCTGAAACGCACGGAAATAGCGGTGAAAGAGCTCTTCGTAATCGCGTATTACATCGCCATGACCGCCATAAACGAGCGTCGGCGAACAGGCGCGCAATCGCGCCAGACTGACGAGATACTCGGCTAGCGACGGAAAACGTCGCGACGGATCGAGTGGATCGGGCG
>Ga0111538_10007461_pt1 | contig 14731 bp, 13 predicted proteins | sample SoiMethybrSBSTD1_FD_79669 | JGI IMG/M metagenome (GOLD analysis project Ga0111538, IMG submission 79669) | Bulk soil microbial communities from a Populus tree surrounding site in Tennessee, USA - Soil MetaG P. TD hybrid SBSTD1 (version 2)... | ecosystem: Environmental > Terrestrial > Soil >... | reverse complement strand
GCTGCCCTCGTCATCGACGGCGATGTGGCAGCGGCTGCCCAGGAGGAGCGCTTCACGCGCAAGAAGCACGACGCCGGTTTTCCGGCCCACGCCATCGCCTATTGCCTGGAGCATGCCGGCGCCAGGCTGTCGGACCTCGACGCCGTCGTGTTCTACGAGAAGCCGCTAGTCAAGTTCGAGCGGCTGCTCGAGACCTACCTGAGCTTCGCGCCGCGTGGCTTCCGCTCCTTCGCGATGGCCATGCCCGTGTGGCTGCGCGACAAGCTGTTCCAGAAGCAAGGGTTGGCGAAGGAGCTGCGCAAGATCGATCCAGATTTCGATGCCGAGAAGCGCTTGCTGTTCTCAGAGCATCACCTGAGCCATGCCGCCTCCGCCTTCTATCCGAGCCCCTTCGAGGAAGCCGCGGTGCTCACCATGGACGGGGTCGGCGAATGGAGCGCCACGTCGCTGGCCGTCGGCCGCGGCCAGTCGCTCGACGTGCTGAAGGAGATGCACTTCCCCCATTCGATCGGCCTGCTCTACTCGGCCTTCACCTACTACCTGGGCTTCAAAGTCAACTCGGGCGAGTACAAGGTTATGGGGCTGGCACCGTATGGCGAGCCCCGCTATGTGGAGCGCATTCTCGATCACATCATCGACCTGAAGCCCGACGGCTCCTTCCGTCTCGACCAAAGCTATTTCGACTACTGCACCGGGCTCACCATGACGAACGACGCCTTCGCGCGCCTGTTCGGCAAGCCGGTTCGCAACCCTGAGTGCGATCAGCTCACCCAGTTCCACATGGACATGGCTGCTTCGATCCAGGCCGTGACCGAGGAGATCGTGCTGCGGCTGGCGCGCGCGGTGCGTGCCGAGACGGGACAGCGCAACTTGTGCCTTGCCGGCGGCGTGGCGCTCAATTGCGTCGCCAACGGCAAAATCCTGCGCGAGGGCATCTTCGACAACATCTGGGTGCAGCCGGCCTCCGGCGATGCCGGCGGCGCACTCGGTGCGGCCCTGGTCGGCTACCACACGTTCTTCGATCGCCCGAGGGTGGGGCGAGCGTCCGGCCCGGACGGGATGCACGGCTCCTACCTCGGACCCGCCTTCGACGACGAGGCGATTGCCACGGCGCTGACAAACGCCGGCGCCAAGTTCGCGCTGCTGGAGCCGGACGCCGTCCTCGATGCTACCGCCCGGGCTCTCGCCGACGGCAGGGCCGTGGGATGGATGCAGGGCCGCATGGAGTACGGCCCCCGCGCGCTCGGCGCCCGCTCGATCCTGGGCGACCCGCGCTCGCCCGACATGCAGAAGACGCTCAATCTCAAGGTCAAGTACCGCGAGAGCTTCCGCCCCTTTGCACCTTCGGTTTTGCGCGAGGATGTCGGAAGCTGGTTCGAGCTCGACGTCGACTCGCCCTACATGCTGCTGGTCGCGCCCGTGAAGGAGGAACGGCAGCGGGTGATGAGCGAGGAGGAGCAGCTGCTGTTCGGCATCGATAAGCTCAACGTGCCGCGCTCGGATATCCCCGCGGTGACGCACGTCGACTACTCCGCGCGCGTCCAGACCGTGCACAAGGAGACTAATCCGCTCTATCACGCGCTGATCTCCCGCTTCCGCGACCTCACGGGTTGCCCGGTGCTGGTCAACACCAGCTTCAATGTGCGCGGCGAGCCGATCGTGTGCTCGCCCGAGGATGCCTTCCGCTGCTTCATGGGCAGCGAGATCGAGGTGCTGGTGGTCGGCAACTGCGTGCTGCGCAAGGAGGAGCAGGATCCCAAACTCGCCCTCGACTACAAGAGCGCATTCGAGCTCGACTGACGCCGTCGTCATCCCTGCAAGCTCAAGCGCGTCGGCGGGAGTGCAGGTTCAGACGGAGGTTGGTGCTTGTCGATGGATGCCCGCTTCCCGCTCTGCCTGGGGGCATGACGGGTCTTTGCCAAGGTTCGCGATTTGCGTACCCTGTCGGCATGTTCGCTGGATCACCCCACATCCTGACCTATGCCGGCACCGCGCCCGCGTTCGCCACGCCACCGATCTATGCGGGGCCGGGCGCGGCCGTGCTCGGGCGAGTCACCGTGGGCCGGGGCGTGTGGCTTGGGGGGCGCAGTGTCATCCGTGCCGACGGGTATTTCGTGCGGGTGGGTGATGACTTCCATCTCGGCCCGCGCTCGACCTTGCACATCAACCACGAGATCCACCCGTGCATCGTGGGAGACCGCGTCGCGGTCGGCGGCGAGGCCTGCGTGCACGCCTGCGTGGTCGGCAGCGACGTGGTGATCGGCGATCGCGTTGTCATTCTCGACGGCGCCGTCGTCGAGGACAACGTGGTGCTGGAGCCGGGCTCTACCGTGTTTCCCAACAAGCGGATTCCGGCGGGATTCGTCTATGCGGGCAGCCCGGCCAAGCCGGTTCGGGCGCTGGCGGCCGGCGAGGCGGCGGATCGTCGCGCCAGGCTCATCGGCGCGCAGAGTGCAGGACAGGCGGCAGGCGGCACGCCGGCTGCTGTCGCCGCGGGCTCCGAGGTGCACCCATCCGTCTTCATCGCCAGCACCGCGTCCGTGCGCGGCCGGCTGATCGCGGCAGGCTCGTCCAGCGTATGGTTCAGCAACGATTTCGACGCGGGCAGCGCCGCCATCCGCATCGGCGCCAACACCAACATCCAGGACAACACGACAATCCGCTGTACCACGCCGCAGGGCGTGACCATCGGCGCTAACTCCACCATCGGCCACAACGTGACGATTGGCGACTGCATGATCGGCGAGAAGACGCTGATCGGCATCGGCAGCACGGTGGCCGGAGGTACGGTGGTGGGGGATCGCGTGCTGCTCGCCGCGGCCGCACGCACGACGCCGGGGCAGGTGCTGGAGAGCGGCTGGATGTACGTCGGCAGCCCGGCGCGAAAGTTCGCTCCGCTCGACGATGCCAAACAGGCGCTCACGGCGCTGATCGTGCTGCAGTACTGCCAGTACGCCAAGGATTTCGCCGCCCTGGAACGCGGCGCGCTGGCGGCGAAATAGCGTCCGTCACTTCAAATCTTTCTCACGCAGGCTTGTTGCTTCCGACACGTCCGCGTCATGTGCCGCGGGTAACAGAGCGGGCACGCCGACAAGGCTATCGTCTTGATAACTGGCATGCAGATGCGGACTGGCGAAGCGCAGGTCATGAGCAATATCTACGAGGAGACCTGGGCGGTCCTTGAGCTGCATTTCATCACGCGTCCGCATCTGATCGAACGAGCGCAAGCAGAGCTGGCACAGTGCTGCGACAGCCTGCTGGCCAACGGCTGCGATCCGAATTTGCTGAAGGACCTGGCCTGCCGCGCAATCCAGATCAAATACGGCCCCGCCCCCGCACGCCGCGACTAGGCTGCGACCGGGCCGCCGTTACTTCTTGCGGAAAGCATCGATGCTGACGACTTTCGGGCCGGCTCCCGGACCGGAATCTGCCGGCTTCGCCAGCGGCAACGGCTTGACCGGCGGCTTGTCCCCACCTACCCCGCGCTCGGGCGCCTTCTCTGCCTGCGGGCGCCGCGGCGCGCGGGACTTCTTCTCGGCGCGCGCAGGTTCGGCTTTCGCCGAGTCCATAGGTGCCTCGCGCGGAGAGATGCGCTGGCCCGCGCTGCGGGGGGCAGCCACCTGCTGAGGCGCCACCTCCTCGGCCTCCGCCTCGTCGAACTGAAGCCCGTACGGCACGCTCGGGTCGAAGAACACCTTGATGGCGGAGAACGGCACGACCAATCGCTCGGGGATGCTGTCGAACGTCAGGTTCACTTCGAACCGGTCGTCGCTGACGATGAGGTCCCAGAACCGATGCTGGAGAACGACCGTCATCTCCTCAGGGTATTTCTCCCTCAGGCGGTCGGAGAGGGAAACGCCGGGAACGTCGGTCTTGAAGGCGATATAGAAATGATGCTCGCCAGGCAGCCCGGTCTTGGCCACCCGCGTCAGGACGGTGCGCACGATGCCACGCATGGCATTTTGCGCCAACGTCTCGTAGTCGATTTCCCTGTCCGCCGTCATGCCCAACAAGAGACCACGGGCGGCGCCGTGGTGCAAGAAAGTGGAGGGCTTCTGTTGCCCGGTGCCCTCCGAAACCGCGCCTGACGTTGCTAAACGCCAGGGCTTCAAGTTCAGGCTTTTCGCGCCGCGTTACGCAGCGAGAGCGGCCTCAGCATAGTTGTCGTTGGCAACTATTCTGAATGACCCGATAACGGCGGTATCATGCCGAGCGAAAGCGCGTCCTTTACACCCTCGTCGATCCTAGTTCGCCCCCGCCGCAAGGGTCAGACATCCAGCTCTCGATGCCTGGCCCCTGGGGTGGAGGCGCCGGGTACTGCCCCCGGGTCCGATAGGCTTATTCCGACGTCCATTTATCGCCATAGCCGGACGAATCCGGCCCCCATAATATAGGGGAGGCTGGCGTCAAATGAAAGCTGTGCCCCGCCCGCCAGCACCCGCCCCGACCAAATCGGCCTGACGAGGAGGCTCAAAAGTTCCGTGGAAAATCAAAACCGTGAGCGGTTGAAGCTGCTTCGGGGACCGCCCGCGTACGTTCCCAGAACACCGTGGGGTGGAGTTCCGGCCGCGGCGGCAGCCGTCGTCATCCTGGCGGTGGCGCTGGCGTCTGCGGCGGTTGCGCAGCTTCTCGGCGCGGTACCGGTTTCGCTCGGTGGAGCAAGGCCGGGGCAGGACCCCGACGTGCTCAGGACACTGGCACTGTGGCAGGTCCTCACCATAGCGCTGACGCTTATGGCCGCGGGCCTCTTCGGCGGCAAGGTGCTGGAGGTGCTCGCGCTTCACCGGCCTGCGGGGTCCCTCCTGGTCTACCTCGAGGCCATCGGGCTGATGATCCTCATGCAGGTGGCCGTCAGCGGCGTGCAATATGCCTTCTTTCCCAATGACATGTATACCGATCTGCGCCCTCTCCTCGGGATCTTCGACGATCAATGGCTGCTGGCGCTGCTGGTCGTCGGCATCGGCGCGCCGCTCTCGGAGGAGCTTTTGTTCCGGGGCTTCCTGCTGTCGGCCCTGGCCCGCTCCCAGCTCGGCTTCGCGGGCGGTACGATCATCACCACGACCTGGTGGACGCTTCTGCATTGGGGCTACTCGGCTGCCGGCATTGTCGAGGTGTTCCTGATCGGCCTGTTCCTCTCCTGGCTGCTTTGGCGGACGGGGAGCCTGCGCGTACCCATCTTCTGCCATGCGCTGTACAACTCGCTTATCGTCGTGTTTCTCAGGCACGTGCCCCTGCCGCCGTGAGGCCGGGCTGTGCGTTGCACAATTTGCCCTGCTGAAGCGCCTGCGGAATCGCAGTAGCTTGGATGAATGGAGCAATATCTCGACCTCATGCGCCGCGTGCGCGCCGAAGGCACCAGGAAGACGGACCGCACCGGCACCGGCACGCTCAGTGTCTTCGGCCACCAGATGCGCTTCGATCTGGCTGCGGGGTTCCCGCTGGTCACTACGAAAAAGGTGCACCTCAAGTCGATCATCCACGAGCTCATCTGGTTCCTCGCCGGCGACACCAACACGAAATACCTGAATGCCCACGGCGTCTCGATCTGGGATGAATGGGCCGACGAGGATGGGGATCTGGGCCCTGTGTACGGCCAGCAATGGCGCTCATGGGCGGCGCCGGATGGTCACAGCATCGATCAGATTGCGGAGGTGATCGAGACGCTCAAGATCAATCCCGACAGCCGCCGCATGATCGTCAGCGCCTGGAATCCTGCCGACATTCCCGACATGGCGCTGGCGCCCTGCCACTGCCTTTTCCAGTTCTACGTCGCCGACGGGCGCCTTTCCTGCCAGCTCTATCAACGCTCGGCCGACGTGTTTCTCGGCGTGCCGTTCAACATCGCGAGCTATGCCCTGCTGACGCTGATGATCGCGCAGGTGACGCGCCTGCAACTCGGCGAGTTCGTGCACACGCTGGGCGACGCCCATCTCTACACCAACCATCTGCAGCAAGCCGATCTGCAACTTACCCGTACGCCGCGCCCCCTCCCCCGCATGCGCCTCAATCCGGCTGTGCGATCGATCTTCGACTTTTGCTTCGAAGACTTCGAGCTCACCGGCTACGATCCGCACCCGCACATCAAGGCCGAGGTAGCGGTGTGAGCGGCAAGCCGGCCCGCATCGCCCTCGTCGTCGCGGTGGGGGAGAACGGGGTCATCGGCCGCGACGGCCAGTTGCCCTGGCGGCTGCCGTCCGATCTCCGGCGCTTCCGCACGCTGACCCTCGGCAAGCCGGTCGTCATGGGCCGGAAGACTTACGCATCGATCGGCAAGCCGCTCGATGGCCGCGACAACATCGTGCTTACGCGCCAGCGCGGGTTTTGGGCAGCGGGCGTGCACGTTGCATCGTCACTGGAGGAGGCGGTCGCGCTCGGTCGCAAGCTGGCCGCGGAGCGGGAAGTCGAGGAGATCGCCATCATTGGCGGGGAGGAGATATTCCGTGCCGCGCTGGCCTTGGCCGACCGGATCTACCTCACCCGGGTCCGTGCCGCCCCGCTCGGGGATACCCGCTTTGACGACCCGGACCCGAAGGTCTGGCGGCAGACAGCAAGCGAGCCCATGCCGCAGGGTCCCAGAGACGAATTCTCGGCGGAATTCATCGTCTTGGACCGGCAGGATTGACGCAGCCGCTCCTGGCGCTGGCGCCCGCGCCACCCCATATTAGCCACCTGCGCACGTTCATTTGCGCGCACCACGAGGACGCCCTATAAGCAACACAGGTGGCGGATTTCCTAGCAGTAGCGAGGTTGCAGCCCGCTTTGGCCCGGTCGATTGCCGGGGCAAAGTGCTCAACGCGCAACCAGCATGAAGCGACCAGCACGACGATGCCGAAAGGTTCACTGAATGCCGTGGAGTAATCAAGGCGGAGGCGGCCGCAGAGGCGGCGGCGGTCCGTGGGGGCAGGGGCCATCCGGTGGGCCGCATCACCAGCCCGATCTCGAGGAACTGCTCAAGCGGAGCCAGGACAAGCTCAAGCAGGTCATGCCGGGTGGAACCGGCCTTCCCGGCTCCTTCATTTTTCTGGTCGCCGTGGTGCTGGCGGCGGTGGTTGCCTTCTACGCTTTCACGTTCAAGGTCGGTGCCGACGAGCTCGGTGTCGTCATGCGCTTCGGCAAGCCGATCCGCAACGAGCCGCCGGGCCTGCACTTCCGCCTGCCTTACCCGATCGAGGAGGTGCGCCTGCCGAAGGTGACCCAGCAGAACATCATCGAGGTCGGCATGCGCACGGGCCAGGGCCGCGGCTTCACCGGTGTGCGCGATGTGCCCGAGGAAAGCCTGATGCTGACGGGCGACGAGAACATCGTCGACGTGGACTTCGTCGTCTTCTGGCGCATCAAGGACGCGCAGGCCTTCCTCTTCAACATCCAGAACCCGCAGGTCACCGTGAAGGAGGTGGCCGAGAGCGCGATGCGCGAGGTCGTGGGCCAGAACAAGATCCAGCCGATCCTGACCGAGGCCCGGCAAAAGACCGAGCAGGCCGTGCAGGCGCTGATGCAGTCGACCCTCGATCACTATGGCGCGGGCATCCGTGTCGACCAGGTGCAGCTGCAGAAGGTGGATCCGCCGACCCAGGTGATCGACGCGTTCCGCGACGTGCAGGCCGCGCGCGCCGACCAGGAGCGCCTGCAAAACGAGGCGTATGCCTATGCCCGACGCGTGGTGCCGGAGGCGCGCGGCGAGGCCGAGCGCATCCTGCAGGCTGCGCGCGCCTACAAGGAGCAGACCGTGGCCGAGGCCACCGGACAGACGGCTCGCTTCCTCAAAGTCTACGACGAGTACAAGAAGGCTCCCGACGTGACGCGCAAGCGCCTCTATCTGGAGACGATGGAGCGCGTGCTCGGCGGCACCGACAAGATCATTCTCGACAGCAAGAGCGGCCAGGGCGTCGTGCCCTTCCTGCCGCTCGACCAGCTGCATAAGAAGAAGGAAGGGGCGAACTGATGCTTAGGGCGCTCCTCGCGGCCCTCGTGGTCATTGCCGGCGCCGTCGGCGCCGTGGCTTACTTCGCACTGTTCATCGTGCACGTGAACGAGCAGGCGATCGTGCTCGAGTTCGGCAAGCCGGTGCGCATCATCAACGAGCCCGGTCTGTTCTGGAAAATTCCCGTGGTGCAGACGGTCGATTATTTCGACAAGCGCATCCTCGACCTCGACACGGCGCCGCAGGAGGTGACAGCCTCCGATCAGAAGCGCCTCGTGGTCGATGCCTTCGCTCGCTACCGCATTATCGACCCGCTGCTGTTCTACCAGACCGTGCGCGATGAGCGGAGCGTGCGCTCCAGGCTCGGGCCGATCGTGGAATCTTCGATCCGCCGCGTGCTCGGAGGCTCGACCTTCGAGGAGGTGGTACGCGACAAGCGCGAGGCGCTGATGAAGCACATCGCCCAGCAGGTCAACGAGGAAGGCAAGGAGTTCGGTCTCGAGGTGGTCGACGTGCGCATCAAACGGGCTGACCTCCCCGAGCAGAACTCCAAGAACATTTTTGACCGCATGCGCGCCGAGCGCCAGCGCGAGGCGGCCGAGTTTCGCGCCGAGGGCGCAGCCCAGGGCAATCGCATCCGCGCCGATGCCGACCGCCAGGTGACGATCCTGAAGGCGGATGCCGGGCGCGACGGCGAGCGCACGCGCGGCGAAGGCGATGCGGAGCGCAACCGCATCTTCGCCGACGCCTACGGCGGAGAGCGGGCCGACTTCTTCGCCTTCTATCGCTCGATGCAGGCCTACGAGCAGGGCATGCGGCCCGGCGACACGCGCATGTTGCTGGCGCCCGACAGCGAGTTCTTCAGGTATTTCGCCAACCCGTTGGGCAGCGAGCCCTCTTCGTCCGGCGGTCAAGCGAGACGATGAACGACCTGATCGTCGCCTTCGGATTGGTGATGGTCTTCGAGGGCTTGCTCTGGGCCGCAGCACCGCAGCTCGGTCTCAAGCTCCTGGCCGCGGCCGCCCAGATGCCGGAGAACGCATTGCGCACGGCCGGTGCGGTGGCGATGGCGGCGGGGTTCGTGATCGTATGGCTCACGCGTGGTTGATGCGGCGGCGTTTGACAACACTGGCATCATAGTCACTAGAATCTCGAGTGCAGCGAGCGCTTAGGAGACCCTGGCCATGAGCCGCCACGTGCAGTGCATGAAGTCCCTGAGGAATTTCCCCCGGGGGAGCAGCGAGGCGCGCTTCACCCGGCTTGCATGGTGCGCAAGCCTCGCGGCGGGGGTGGTCCTTGTCACGCTTGCGCCCGCCGTGTCGCAGACGATGCGGGGTCCGACCAGCGTTGCCCCGGTCGCCGAGAAGCTGATCGACGCCGTGGTGAACATCTCCACAAGCCAGAACGTCAAGGGACCAGAGGGCGTGCCGCTTCCGCGTGTGCCCAAGGGGGCCCCCTTCGAGGAGTTCTTCGAGGACTTCTTCAACCGCAAGGGCAAGCGGGGCCCGTCGGACCGCAAGGTGTCCTCGCTCGGTTCCGGATTCGTGGTCGACGGGAAGGAGGGCATCGTCGTCACCAACAATCACGTGATCGAGGGGGCCGACGAGATCATCGTGAACTTTTCCGACGGCTCCAAGCTGAAGGTCGACAGGGTGCTCGGCAAGGACACCAAGACCGACCTTGCCGTGCTCAAGGTGACGCCGAAGCGCACGCTCGCCTCCGTGCAGTTCGGTTCCTCCAACAGGCTGCGCGTCGGCGACTGGGTGATGGCCATCGGCAACCCGTTCGGCCTCGGCGGTTCGGTGACCGTCGGGATCATCTCGGCCAAGCAGCGCGACATCAATTCGGGCCCCTACGACGACTACCTGCAGACGGATGCCGCCATCAACAAGGGCAACTCCGGCGGACCGCTGTTCAACATGGACGGCGAGGTCATCGGCGTGAATACGGCGATCATCTCGCCCACCGGCGGTTCGATCGGCATCGGCTTTGCGGTTCCATCCGACACCGCGGTGGTCGTCGTGGATCAACTGCGCCAGTTCGGCGAGACGCGCCGCGGCTGGCTCGGCGTGAAGATCCAGACCATCACCGAGGACATGGTGGAGGCGTATGGCCTGAAGGAGAACACCGGCGCGCTGGTCGGCGGCGTTACGGCCGACAGCCCCGCCGCCAAGGCCGGCATCCAGGACGGCGACATCATCCTGAAGTTCGACGGCAAGGACGTGACGTCCATGCGCGGCCTGCCCCGGCTCGTCGCCCAGACACCGATCGGCAAGGATGTGGAGGTCGAGCTTCTGCGCAAGGGCCAGCGCACGACCCTGACGGTGGCCATCGGCCGCCTGTTGGAGGAGGGCGAATCCGCCAAGGCGACAAAAGAAGTGCCCAGGAACAGGAACAGGGGCAAAGGCAAGGAGCGCGACAAGAACGACAAGGGGGAAAAGGACGGCGGGAAATCGACGCCCTCGCGCTCGTCTCTGATCGGCCTGGGGCTGGCCCCCCTCAACGATGAGTTGCGCACTCAGCACAACATCGGCAAGGACGTCAAAGGTGTGATTGTGCTGGAGGTGGACCCCGCAAGCCCGGCGGCCGAGAAGGGCATCAAGGTCGGTGATGTGATCGTGGAGGTGGCGCAGGACGCCGTGACGACGCTGGATGATGTGGTCAAGGGCGTCGACAAGGTGAAAAATGCCGGGCGCAAGGCGGTGCTCCTCCGAGTGGAGGACGGCAAGGGCGGCCTGCGGTTCGTCGCCGTACCCGTGCAGTGAGCGCCGGTGCGCAGGGACACATCGCCATGAACGGCGGTGTCGCGAGGGTTGGACAATAGAGCGGGGCCCGCGCCGTGGCGCGGGGTTGGTTGCGCCATGAAGTCGAGACGTCGCAGGGCCGGACCTTGCGCAGCATGCATCGGGAGGTAATGTGCCCGAGCGCCATAGCCTGTTCGATACCATCACGGATACCATCGCGCCCGTCCACAAGGACGGCTACAAGTTCGTGGCCATAGGCGCGGGCATCTCCCTCCTGCTGTTCCTTTTGTGGCCTCCACTGGCTTGGCTTGCCGTGCTGGTGACCGCGTGGATCGTCTACTTCTTCCGCGATCCCGTCCGCGTGACGCCTCTGCGCGAAGGCCTCGTGGTCTCGCCGGCAGACGGGCGTGTGTGCGCCATCGAATTGGTGCGTCCGCCGCCTGAGCTCGGGCTCGGCGACGCGCAGCGGCTCAGGGTGTCCATCTTCCTGTCCGTCTTCGATGTCCACATCAACCGCTCACCTGTGGCGGGCCGCATCACGCGCTCGATCTACGTTCCCGGCAGTTTCCTCAATGCCGCCTCCGACAAGGCCAGTGAGGAGAACGAGCGGCGCAGCATCGTCATCGATACGGGCCAGGACGGCGAGATCGCCATCGTGCAGATCGCCGGCCTGATTGCCAGGCGTATCGTCACGTTTGTGGAGGAGGGGGTCAGCGTCGGCGTGGGCGAGCGCGTGGGTCTCATCCGCTTCGGATCGCGCGTCGACCTGTTCCTGCCGCCTGGACGCGGCACGCTCGTCGCCGTCGGCCAGCGCGCCGTGGGCGGCGAGACCGTCATGGCCGACTTGCGGTCGGCCGAGCAGGAGCGCGAGGCCCGCGCCCAGTAGGGGACCGAGCAAGGATCGAGGTCAGAGGTTTTGCCATGGACCCGCTGCTGCCGAGACTGGAGGACGAGGCGCGCCGCCGCCGACGCCGGGTGCTTTTCCGGCACAACAAGATCCCCGTGCGCATGCTGGTGCCGAACTTCTTCACCTTGCTCAGCCTTTGCGCGGGGCTGACAGCCATCCGCATGACAATCGAGAGCCGCTACGAGCTGGCCATCGCCCTCGTCGTGGTGGCAGCGCTGCTCGATGGTGTCGACGGTCGTCTGGCGCGGGCGCTGAAGGCGCAGTCCAAATTCGGCGCCGAGCTCGATAGCCTGGCCGATTTCGTCAATTTCGGGGTCGCTCCCGCGGTGATCGTGTTCGTCTGGGGGCTGGGGGGGCTGCCCCGCGGCTTCGGCTGGATCGTCGCCCTGCTCTTTGCGCTCGCCACGGGGCTCCGGCTCGCCCGCTTCAACACCATGATCGAGGTGGAGAAGCCGAAGTGGCAGGCGGACTACTTCACCGGCATGCCGGCGCCGTTCGGGGCCATCACCGTATTGCTGCCGCTCTACCTTGATGGCCTGGGGCTCGACGTGCGCAGCTGGCCTTGGCTTATCGCCGCCTATACCGCGGCCATGGCGGCGCTGCTGGTGTCGACCATCCCCACCTACTCGGGCAAGCTCATGGGCGAGCGCATCGCGCGCGAGTTCGTGCTGCCGATCTTCGTCGGCGCGGCCGCCATGGTCGCTCTGCTGGTCACCTACCCCTATGGGACCCTGACGCTGGTGACGGTACTCTATCTGGCCGCCATTCCCATCAGCTATCGCCGCTTCCAGCAGAAGCTGCAGGAGTCCGCGCCGAAGCTCGAGACGGCCGACGACGCGCCGATGGCTCCCGGGCCGGACGTCGCCGAAATGCCGGCTGGGGAGACTAAGCACTGAGGCGGCGGCGACGCCACTCCCGCCTGCCTTACGCAGTGGGTTTGCGCACGTGGCCCAGCCGGTCCTGCAGCGTCATCCACGCATAGACGGCCGGCAGGAACCAGGGCGTGCCGTTGTAGAGCGGGATTGCCGGCGGCGGCCGGAGGTCGAGCGCCGACTCCCCCCGCGGATCTCCCAGTATCTGCCATGCGGCCTTCTGTCCGGCCCAGCGAGCCCACACCACGCCCGATCCACAGTAGCCCACCGCGTAGCGCATGCCGTCGCGTGAGAAGATGCGCGGGATCATGTCGCGGCTCATGGCGACATGCCCATACCAGCTGTGCGTGAGGTCGACCCCCTCGAGCACCGGGAAGATGTCGGCGAGCGCGCGCTTCAGGCTTTTGGTCGGCCAGTCCGGCTCGCCGGCGATGCTGCCGTCGCGGCCGCCGAACAGGATGCACGTGCCGTCCGGGGAGGGGCGGTAGTAGTAGTGCAGCTTGCGTGTCTCGGCGACCATCACGCCCTTGGGCATGAGCTCGGCCATCAGGTTGTTCGATAGCGGCACGGTGGCGATCATGCGGCTGCGCACCGGCACCAGCCGGCGGCGCAGCCAGGGGTCCACGCCATCCGTATAGCCATTGGTGCCCATCACGAGGTGATCGGCTTGCACCTTGCCGCGCGCCGTCTCCACCTCGTAACCGCTGTTCTTCGGAGCGAAGCCCAGCACCGCCGTTTCCCCGTGCGCCACGACACCGGCCTTGCGCGCCAGCTCGAGCATACCGCGATGGAACTTGGCCGGGTGCAGCCCGGCAATGTCGTTGCGCACGAGGCCGCCATAGTAGAACTCGGTGCCGAGGATGCTGCGCTGCTCGGACCGAGGTACGGCGTGTGTGTCGATGCCCAGGCTCTTGCGCAGCAGATCGGCTTCGCGCGCCAGGCCCTCGTACTCCGCGGGTTTTCCTGCTCCCGTGAAGCGCCCCGTCATCTTGTAGTCGCAGTCGATCGCCTCGTCGGTGATGAAGCGGGCGAGGTCCTCGCGGGCCGCCTTGGCCTCGGCCTGCAGCGCGTCTGCGCGGGCCCGGCCGAACTTGGCGACCATCCGGCGATAGCTCGGGCGCAGGTTGCCGCTTGCGATGCCGCCGTTGCGCGTCGAGGCACCCTCGCCGGGGCGCTGCCGGTCGAAGACCTGCACGCTGCGCCCGGCCCGGGCGAGCGTGAGCGCCGCGCTCAAGCCGGTGTAGCCGGCGCCGACGATGACGACGTCCGATCTGGCCTGCACGTCCGCCCTGGGCAGGCTGACCGGCGGCGCGTGCTCCCACCAGTATGGCGTGGATACGGTCATGGCGTCCCCTGGTTTCCCCGTAACGGCGTCACGGCGAGGATAGCGCCCTGCGGCCCGGTTCGGAAACAGCTGCACCGGAGGCGATGGCCGCCCCCGGTGCAGGTATGCCGAGCTCCGCTCGCGTGCGTCAGTTCGTCAGCCGCAGCGTGGCGATCTTGAGGGCGATGTCGCGGAACGCTGCCTGCAGCGCCACCTCCGATGTCGCATCGTAATAGTGGCTGGCGTCGGTGGCGCAGTTGGTCAGGAACGTCTTCGACGCACTGTTCACCTGGAAGCCGACCGTGAACACCTCGATCTTGGTGTCCTTGATCTTCGTGCACAGGCTCTCTGCCTGGGCAAGAGCCTTGCCGTTCTCCGAGTTGCAGTTGATGTCGGGGCTTTGATTGGAGTTCTTCGCCTCGACGCCCTTGCAGTAGTTGATGTTGTACTCGCCGTCCGTCATCAGCACGGCGATCTTGCGAAGCTTGGGAAAGCCCTTGGCGTTGGTCGTCGTGAGATCGCTGTAGGAGCCCGCGGCGCTCGAGGTCGGAAAGGCCTGCTGCAGCACGGAGTTCCAGTTGGGCGACAGCAGATACCAGGCCCAAGCCGTGCCGAGATGCCCGGCCGTGGAACCGGCGGTCGTGAGCTTGTCCACATGCTCCTTGAGCGCGGTCTTGTCCTTCGTGAGGGGCATGATGAGATTGACCGCCGCGTCGGTGTGGTTGCCCACCGGGCACGATGTATCGGTATTGGTGCCGAAATAGCCCTTGCCGACGTAGCTCGTGGTGCCGGCCGGGGCCGCATCCGTGTAGGCGTCGGTTCCAATGCGCTCGGTCACGCACTTGGAGGAGATCTGCCAGGTATTCGTGCCGCTGCCGCCGGACTTCGTGTACTTGATCCAGCGCTTTGTCGGCTGGTTCGATGTGTCGCTGAGCGTGCCGCTGGAGGTGAACGTCTGAGGGT
>Ga0111538_10007460_pt1 | contig 14732 bp, 1 predicted proteins | sample SoiMethybrSBSTD1_FD_79669 | JGI IMG/M metagenome (GOLD analysis project Ga0111538, IMG submission 79669) | Bulk soil microbial communities from a Populus tree surrounding site in Tennessee, USA - Soil MetaG P. TD hybrid SBSTD1 (version 2)... | ecosystem: Environmental > Terrestrial > Soil > Tree... | reverse complement strand
TAGGACGATCACCAAGTATTGACCGAGTCTTTTAATTTATAGGAAAGGCGAGCAAGCCCCTCCTGGAAGCTCGCCGTATCTGTGCCGAAGCCTAAACGTACATGCATCGGATGGTTAAAGCAGTTCCCCGGGACAAGTAAGACCCCTTGATTAAGGGTAAGATGACGACAAAATTCCTCTACATTCGATACAGTACAAAGCCGCGGAAAAGTACAGACGCCTCCCTGTGGGCGCGACCATTCTACAAACCCGACATGCTCGGCGGCCCATTGCGTCAGTATTTCGAGATTCCGTTTCACATGCTCAAGGCGAATCTTGAGCAGGGCGTCAGCCTTCTCAATAGCCCGCAGAGCGATCAGCTCGATTAACGGTGATAAGTGCAGAGTTATATAATCGCGCAGGCGCTCGAATTGGGCTAACACATCCGGTGAGGCCATCGCCCACCCGACTCTCAGCCCGGGCAGTCCGTATGCTTTCGAGAGGGTGCCAATCGAGATAGACCTTTCGTAGGCCCCGCCCGGATTCGGCAAGGGGTGACTGCCGTACGTAATATCGGCAAAGGCGCCATCCCACACAAGGTACGCCCCCGCCTCAGCCACTGCGGAAATTAAGCGCTCTTGGTCCAGAGCAGAGAGTGAAACACCAGTAGGGTTATGAGGGAAGTTGACTACGACCATTCGCGTCCGTGGACTAAGTAGCCTTTTTAACCCGTCCACATCCGGTTTGAATTGCTGATCGGATCGCAAATGCCAGAACCGCAGTTTACAACCCAGCGATTCGGCGATGGAATAAAGCTGTTGATAGCACGGCGCCATGACGACGGCCTCGTCGCCATGACGAAGTAATGCGTTCATTATTAGGTAAATGGCCTCGCTCGAGCCATGAGTCACCATTACAGCTTCGCGGAATCCATTCCCCCAGCGGTTCGCAATAGCTTGTCGTAATCGCTCTTCACCGAGCGTACGACTATCCTGGAAAACAATCCCGTCAAGTTCTCCCTGACTTATGCCGAGGATGTTGCGAAGTTCTGCAAGCGAAAAACTTTGTACGCCACTGCTACCGAGGTCAATTTGGGCATCGAAATAATACTCACGCATCCAACACTCTAGCAGCGCATCGGCGATGATCATAAGCAGGTGGTTTGAGGGTGTACGACCGGCGACTAATCGATTTGGTTTATATTCGAATTTTCTTCCCGAGGTTAGGAATTTTGGTGGAAGGAACTTGAACGACGTCGCTTTCATCCATCACCGACGACGCCAATGCAGCCACTGTGGGCGTGACAAAAAACGCGCGTACGTCGATATGTAGTCCTCGTTCGCGCATGCGCTCGATAAGGCGCACAACTAGCAATGAATGCCCGCCCAGCGCAAAGAAGTCATCGTGCCTCCCGACCCGCTCCAGCTTGAGTACTTCGGCCCAGATCTCGGCCAGCGCCGTCTCGATCTCCCCAACCGGCGCCTCGTACCCGCGCGCCGCATACGCATCCCCTTCCGGCGCAGGCAGCGCCTTCCGGTCCAGCTTGCCGTTGGGCGTCAGCGGCATCGCCTCCAACACCACATACGCCGCCGGAACCATGTACTCCGGCAGCGCCGCCGATACGTGTTCGCGCAACTCTTCGGCCTTGACCGACGCCTCGCCGGCCTCACCACTCGCCGCCGTGTAGTACGCCACCAGCCTCCCGTCCCCTGCCCCGTCTTCACGCGCCACTACCACCGCTTCCCTGACCGCCGCGTGCTCCGCCAGCCTCGCCTCTATCTCGCCCAGCTCTATCCGGAAGCCTCGGATCTTCACCTGGAAATCATTACGCCCTATGTATTCAATCTTCCCGTCAGGAAGGTAGCGCCCGACATCTCCAGTCCTGTACATCCGCTCATTCGCTTCCCCAACAAACGGGTCCGCCACGAACCTCTCCGCCGTCAACTCGGGACGGTTCAGATACCCTCGCGCCACCCCTGCCCCGCCAATGTACAACTCTCCGGCCACTCCCACCGGCGCCGGCTCTCCATGTCTATCCAATATGTAAACCTTCAAATCGCCTATCCGTCTCCCGATCGGACTACCCCCGCCACGTTCCATGTCGGAGACCGACAACGGTCCATACGTGACATGAACAGTGGTCTCCGTGATCCCATACATGTTAATTAGCCGTGTGCGCCGGTTCTGCTGGTGAAGCGTCCATGCCTTCAGGCTGGCGACTTCGAGGGCTTCCCCACCAAAGATCACTTGCCTCAACTTGTGCTCCTGCCGACTTTCTTCTTGCGCCGCCGTCAATTGGCGAAACGCGCTCGGCGTCTGGTTGAGAATCGTCACCTCTGCCCGGCACAACAGTTTATAAAACTCCTCCGGCCAACGGCCCGTGTGTTGCGGCACGACTACTAGACGTCCACCATAAAGCAGCGCCCCCCATATCTCCCAGACCGAGAAATCAAATGCCAGCGAGTGGAACAGTGTCCAGACGTCGTTTTCGCTGAAGTCGAACCAGGCGGCGGTGGCGCAGAACAGGCGGGTCACATTCCCATGCTCGACCATCACCCCCTTGGGCTGGCCGGTCGAACCTGAAGTGTAGATTACGTAGGCCTGGCGCTCTGGAGTCAGCCCAGTGCTTGTCCGCTCCAGGTTGCTGTCAGATTCGTTGTCCCACTGTCCGGCGTCGGCATCCAGATCGATTACCGGCGCCCCGGCTCTGGCAAACATCAATTTGGTCGCCGACTCTATTTGACTATGTGTCAGCACCGCCATAGCCGCGCTGTCTGCTAGCATGTATGCGAGACGCTCGCTCGGGTAGGCGGGATCCAGCGGCACATAGGCCCCGCCGGCCTTCAGGATGGCCAGCAGCCCAACCATCATGTCCAGACTCCGCTCGACACACAGCGCCACCCGCCGCTCGCCCTTTACGCCGATCCGGCGCAGGCGCCGCGCCAGCCGATTGGCCTTCGCGTTCAATTCGCCGTAACTAAGTTGACTCTCCTCGTGCACGAGGGCAATGGCGTCTGGCCGTTCAGCCGCGTTTGCTTCAAACAATTCATGAAGACACTGATCCTGCCGATACTCGGCTTGTGTGGTATTCCATTCCACCTGCAGCTGCCGGCGTTCCTGCGGGCTCAGCAACGCCAGACGGTCAACCGACTGCTGATCATCAGCCACCATCGCCTGCAATACATTGCGCAAGTACCCGCAGTAGCGTTCGATTGTCGCGCCGTCAAAGAGCGCCGTGGCGTATTCCAACCCGCCCGCGGTAAGGGCGCCAGCTTCGGACAGAGACAGGGTCAGATCAAACTTTGTGGTGGTCTGTGGCGCGTTGATGGCGGCCAGCGTCAGTCCCGGAAGTTCGAGGGCGCCTACTTCGTTGTTCTGCCCGGCGAACATCACCTGAAACAATGGGCTGTATGCCATTGTGCGCGGCGGGTTCAAAATCTCCACCACCTGCTCGAACGGCAGGTCCTGGCGCTCCTGGGCGGCGAGCGACTGCGCCTTCACCCTTTGCAGCATCTCGCCCACCGTCGGGCCCTTAGACACATCCAGCCGCAACGCCAGCGTGTTGACGAAGAAGCCGATCAACGGCTCTACCTCCGCCCGCGTGCGGTTCGCCACAGGCGTCCCGATCACCACCTCTTCCTGTCCGGCCAGGCGCGACAGCAACGTCGCCCATCCGGCCAGCAGCGTCATGAACAGCGTCGTCCCATGTCGCCGGCCGAGCGCTCTCAGCCCCAGCGTCAACGCCTCGTCCAGTTCCAGTTCAACGCACGCGCCCGCATAGTCTTGCTGCGCCGGACGCGGCCGGTCCGTCGGTAATGTCAGCAGCGCCGGCGCCCCGGCTAGCGCGCTCCGCCAGTACTCGGCCTGCGCCTGTAGCGTATCCCCATCTATCCATCGTCGCTGCCACGCCGCATAATCGGCATACTGGATCTCAAGCGCCGGCAGCGGATCGGACTGACCCTCGCTATATGCCCGGTACAACGCGCTAAACTCGCGCGTCAGCGCTCCCATCGACCATCCGTCCGAGATGATGTGATGCATCGTCACCAGCAGCGCATGCTCGGCGCCACTCAGTCGGAGCAGCCGACCGCGAATCAGAGGGCCCGCTTCCAGATCGAACTCTCCCACGGCTTCTTCCGCCATCAGCCGCTTCAGTTCTCCCTCCGCGTCGCCGTGCCGGCTCAGATCGCGCTCCCGCAGCGCAAACCCGCTCTCCTCGGCAGCGATGCGTTGAACCGGGCGCCCGTCCACTTGCGTGAACGTCGTCCGCAACCCTTCGTGGCGCGCCACCAGCCGATCCAGCGCGCGGCGTAGCGCCTCCCGATCCAGGGCGCCGGTCAGTCGCAGCCCGAGCGGAATGTGATAGGCCTGGCTGACACCTTCCATCTGGGCCAGAAACCACAACCGCTGCTGCGCAAACGATAGCGCCAGCGGCTCATCGCGCGACGTCTTCTTGATCGGCGGCAGTTCGCTGCGCGCCGCATTCTTAACCGCCCGGGCAAGCTCGCTCAGCACCGGATGCGCAAAGAGTTCGGTCACGCTTACTTCCACGCCCAGCGCCTGGCGCAGGCGCGAGACCAGCCTCACCGCCAGTAGCGAGTGGCCGCCCAAACTGAAGAAATCGTCGTGGCGGCCGACACGCTCCACCTTGAGCGCACCGGCCCAGATCTCGGCCAGCGCCGTCTCGATCTCTCCCACCGGCGCCTCGTACCCTCGCGCCGCATACGCGTCCCCTTCCGGCGCGGGCAGCGCCTTACGGTCCAGCTTGCCGTTTGGCGTCAGCGGCATCGCCTCCAGCGCCACATACGCCGCCGGTACCATGTACTCCGGCAGCGTCGCTGACAAGTGTTCGCGCAACTCTTCGGCCTTGACCGACGCCTCGCCCGTCTCTGACGTCGTCGCCGTGTAGTACGCCACCAGCCTCCTGTCGCCAGCCACGTCTTCGCGCGCCACTACCACCGCTTCTCTGACCGCCGCGTGCTCCGCCAGCCTCGCCTCAATCTCGCCCAGCTCTATCCGGAAGCCTCGGATCTTCACCTGGAAATCATTACGCCCTATGTACTCGATCTTCCCATCCGGAAGGTAGCGACCGACATCACCCGTCCTGTACATCCGCTCATTCCGCTCCACCGCAAACGGGTCCGCCACGAACCTCTCCGCCGTCAACTCGGGACGGTTCAGATACCCTCGCGCCACCCCCACCCCGCCGATGTACACCTCTCCAGCCACACCCACCGGCGCAGGCTCTCCGTTCCTATCCAGTATATAAATCCGTGCATTCGCAATCGGCCGCCCGATGGGTGGGGGCCCCTCCCTCTCCGGCCAGCATCCCTCCATGCTCGCGCACACCGTCGCTTCCGTCGGCCCATAGGCGTTGATCAACCGCCTCCCCTCTCCCCAACTTCTGACCAGTTCTCTCGTTGACGCTTCGCCAGCCACAACCAGCGTCACCACCGATCCGAACCCCGCCTTCTCCGTCTCACCCGCCAACACTCCCGGCGGCAGCGTCACATGCGTGACGCCACGTTCCCTCACCGTCTCCATCAATCTCCGGCCGACCAGCATCGCGCCGGCCGCCGCCAGGCGCAGTGTGGCTCCCCGGCTGAGCGTCGTGAAAACTTCCGAGACACACGCGTCGAAGCTCATCGAGGCGAACTGCAGGACGTGACTCTCCGCCTCGACCCCAAAAGCCTCGATCTGCGCATGCGTCAGATTGCACACGCCTCGATGCGAGGCCATCACCCCCTTGGGCCGCCCCGTAGAGCCTGAGGTGTAGATCACATAGGCCAGATGCTCCGGCCTCAGCCCTACACTGTTGCGTTCGAGGTTCTCTTCCGACTGCCTGGCCCAGCGCCCGGCGTCGGCGTCCAGATCGATCAGCGCCGCCGCTTCATTCCGGCCGGCTAGTTCCAGCCGCAATGTCGCATGCGCTGCCGCAGGCGCCTGCTCATGCGTCAGCACGGCTGCCGGCCTGCTGTCCGCCACCATGTAGCTCAGCCGCTCGGTCGGGTAGGAGGGGTCCAGCGGCACATAGGCGCCGCCCGCTTTGAGAATGCCCAGCAAGCCGACCAGCATGTCCAGCGAACGCTCCACACACAACCCAACACGCGCGTCGGGCTTGACCCCCAGGGCGCGCAGATGATGCGCCAGCCGGTTGGCCCGGGCGTTCAATTGGCCGTAGCTCAGTTGATCGTCTTCCTGCGCCACCGCGACGGCGTCAGGACGGCGAGCCGCCTGCTCTTCAAACAGTTCATGGATGAGCTGATCGTGCGGATACTCCCGCTCCGTGGCGTTCCATTCCACCAGCGCCTGTTGGCGTTCCGTCGGGCTCAGCAACGCCAGGCGGTCAACTGCTTGCTCATCATCGGACACCATCGCCAAAAGCACGTTGCGCAAGTAGCGGCTGTAGCGCTCCATCGTGCTTCGGTCAAACAGCGCTGTCCCATACACCAGCGAGCCGGCGATGCTGGAGCCCGCTTCGCTCAGATAGAGCGACAGATCGTGTTTCGCCGCGATAAAGGGTACGCCCAGCGGTAATAGCGTCAGTCCCGGTAGATCGAGGGCGCCTACTTCGTTGTTCTCCCAGGTGAATGTCGCCTGAAACAGCGGGCTGTACGCCATGCTGCGCGGCGGGTTCAAAATCTCCACCACCTGCTCGAACGGCAGATCCTGGCGCTCTTGGGCGGCGAGCGACTGCGCCTTCACCCTTTGCAGCATCTCGGACACTGTCGGGCTGTTAGACAAATCCAGCCGCAACGCCAGCGTGTTGACGAAGAATCCGATCAACGGCTCCACCTCTGCTCGCGTGCGGTTGGCCACCGGCGTCCCGATGACCACCTCTTCCCGTCCGGCCAGACGCGACAGCAACGTCGCCCATCCGGCCAGCAGCGTCATGAACAGCGTCGTCCCATGTCGCCGGCCGAGCGCTCTCAGCCCCAGCGTCAACGCCTCGTCCAGCTCAAGTTCAATGAACGCGCCTGCATAGTCTTGCTGCGCCGGACGGGGCCGGTCCGTCGGCGTATCCAGCAGCGCAGGCGCCCCGGCCAGCGCGCCTTGCCAGTACTCGGCCTGTCGTCGCAGAACTTCCCCGGCTATCCAGCGTCGCTGCCACGCCGCATAATCAGCATACTGAATCTCAAGCGCAGGCAACGGATCGTCTTGTCCCTCGGTAAATGCCCGGTACAAGACGCCCAACTCGCGCGTCAGCGCTCCCATTGACCAGTCATCCGACACGATGTGATGCATCGTCACCAGCAGCGCATGTTCATTCCAATTCAATTGGACCAATCGCCCCCGCACAAGCGGCCCGGCTTCCAGATCAAACGCCCCCACAGCTTCTTCTGCCATCAGCCGCTTCAGTTCTCCCTCCGCTTCGCCGTGCTGGCGCAAGTCATGTTCCTGCAGCGCAAAGCCGATCTCTTCAGCGGCGATCTGCTGCGACGGCTGCCCCTCTACCTGCTTGAAGCTCGTCCGCAATCCTTCGTGGCGAGCCACCAGACGATCCAGCGCGCGGCGTAGCGCCTCCCGATCCAAGGGGCCGATCAATCGCAATCCGAGCGGAATGTGATAGGCCTGGCTGGCGCCTTCCATCTGCGCCAGGAACCACAACCGCTGCTGCGCAAACGACAACGCCAGCGGCTCATCACGCGACGTCTTCGCGATCGGCGGCAATTCACTGCGCGCGGCAGTCTTGACCGTCCGGGCAAGCTCGCTCAGCGCTGGATAGGCAAAGAGTTGGGTCACGCTCACTTCGGCGCCCAGCTCCTGGCGCAGGCGCGAGATCACCTTTACCGCCAGCAGCGAGTGGCCGCCCAGCGCAAAGAAGTCATCGTGACGCCCGACCCGCTCCAGCTTAAGTACTTCGGCCCAGATCTCGGCTAGCGCCGTCTCGATCTCACCCACCGGCGCCTCATACCCGCGCGCCGCATACGCGTCCACTTCCGGCGCAGGCAGCGCCTTCCGGTCCAGCTTCCCGTTCGGTGTGAGCGGCAGTTCCGGCAGCGATACATACGCCGCAGGCGCCATGTACACCGGCAGCGCCGACAACACATGCGCATGCAATGTCTCGGCGTTGACTGCTACTGCGCTTGATTCTGTGTAGTACGCCACCAGCCGCCGGTCCCCTGTACTCTCCTCCGGCGCCATCACTACAGCTTCTCTGACGCCAGGGTGCTCGGCCAACCGCGCCTCAATCTCACTCAGCTCGATTCGGAAGCCTCGAACCTTCACCTGGAAATCATTGCGTCCCAGATACTCGATCGTCCCGTCCGCCAAATACCTTCCCACATCGCCCGTCTTATACATCCGCGCATTCGCCTCATCTGCAAACGGGTCCGCCACGAAGTTCTCCGCCGTTAACACCGGCTGGTTCAGATATCCTCGCGCTACGCCTATACCTCCGATGTAGATCTCCCCGGCCACTCCCATCGGCGCCGGCTCCCCGTGACCATCCAGCACGTAGATCCGAGTGTTGGCGATTGGCCGGCCGATGGGTTCATGCGCTCGCGCTTCCTTAGCCTTACTCGCATCAACCGGCGCCGCCGATGACCAGATCGTAGTCTCAGTCGGCCCATACACATTCCACAGTCTCCCCACCCGACTGCCGATCCGCCCGGCCAGTTCGACCGGGAGCGCCTCCCCTCCACACAGGGCTTTCAAGCCCGGGGCGCCTTTCCATCCCGCATCCAGCAGCATCCGCCAAGTCGCCGGTGTGGCCTGCGCTATCGTCGCTCCACTCTTTGTGATCGTTCGGGCGAGCGCCTCGGGATCATGACTGTCGGCAGGGTCTACTAACGCGACTCGCGCGCCGCAAATCAGCGGCAGGTACAGCTCCAGCCCGGCGATATCGAACGCCAATGTCGTCAGCGCCAGCACGCAATCGGACGGGCCAACGTCTGTCATATCCCGCATGGAGCGCAACAGGTTGATCACCCCACGGTGCTGGATCATCACGCCTTTCGGTCTGCCGGTGGAGCCTGAGGTGTAGATCACATAGGCCAGATTCTCCGGCCGTACTCCCGCGCTGAACTGGTCCGCGTTGCTATTCAATTCGCCTTCCCAGTTCTCCGCGTCTTTCTGCAAATCGATCACGGGCGCGGCTCTGCCTGCTTCAGCGAGCGTCGAATGAAGAGCCTCATACACCGGCGCCTGTATCTGGACATGCGTCAGCGCCGCGACTGGAGCGCCATCTTCCAACATGTACGCCAGCCTCTCGATCGGATGGGCCGGATCCAGCGGCACGTAGGCGCCGCCAGATTTCAAGATGGCCAGCAGCCCGACCAACATATCCAGGCTGCGCTCCATACACAGCGCCACTCGCGTATCCGGCTCTACTCCCAGCTTGCGCAGATGACGCGCCACCCGATTGGCCCGAAGATTCAATTCGTCATAGCTCAATTGACAATCTTCACACACTGCGGCGATGGCGTCAGGATGGCCGGCTGCCGCCGCTTCAAACAGTTCATGGATGAGCCGATCCTGCGGGTACTCGGCCTGTGTGGCATTCCATTCCACCAGCATCTGCCGGCGTTCCGATGCCGGCAGCACATCCAGACGGCGGATTGGGATCGTGGGGGATTGTTCCAGCGCCTCCACCAACTGCTCCAGCGCTCTGTGCATGTAAGCGCAAACTCGATCGGCATCGATCGGCGACTGCGATTGCGCGCTCAGCGCAAATCCCTCGCCCAGATCGTCCACACTCAGCATGAACGGATAATTTGTCCGCTCTTCACCACCTAGGAACTCGATCCCTTCCCAGACCTGTTGCGCCTCGGGGGGCGCCTCAGCGGCGCCTGCGTTGTGCCGGTAGTTCAACAGCGCGCTGAAGAGCGGCGCCGGCGCCGCGATACCACTGCACCTCTGCGCCAGGGCCAGCGGCGCATGCTCATGGCGCAGCAACTGCGTCAGTATCTTGTGCGTCTGTCGGACACTCTCTTGCGCCCCCTCTTCGCCGATGTGGATCCGCACCGGCAAGGTATTCATAAACAGCCCCAGTACCTGGTCGGCGCCTTCTCCTCCTTGCATCCGCCCAAACAGTAACGTCCCGAATACCACATCATCACGTCCCGACACTCGCGCCAACACTTGCGCCCACGCCAGATGGCACACGCTGGCCGCGCTCACTCCCAGAACTCGGGCCCGCTCCCTCAAGCGCTTTGCCAATCCCGCATCGACCTCGCGCAGGGCTTCCACAATCCCTGAGCCATCTCCATGCGCATTGGCCAAATCAAAGGGCAACGTCGGTTCGTCAACGTCGCCCAGCATCTGCCGGAAGAACGCTTCATGCTCTTCACGGGGCGCCCCGAACCGCGCCTGCGCCACGAAGTTCCGGAACGGCAGCGCTGCCGGCAATCGCTCTACTTGACCCAGCAGATACGCCTGCATTTCCTGAACCATCACCTCCATCGTCGTGTGGTCGCCTGATAGCTGGTGATTCAATAACATCATCATCCAGCGCCCGTTGACCACATCCTGAGCGATCATGACACGCATCATTGGGGCCTGGCGGACATCGATCCGATAATGCCTCGGGTTGAAACGCGCAACCAGTTGTTCGGCGATGGCGCCTGCCGAGGGCTCGACGCTGACTTCTTCTACGACGAGCGGCGCTTGTCGCCAGACCACCTGCACCGGTTCGGGCAGCCCCTCCCATTGCATGGCTGTGCGTAGAATGTCGTGCCGCCCAATGAGCGCTTGCAACACTTCTAGGAACCTGTCCAGCCGGGCGCGGCTATCAAAGCCGTAAAGTTCATACCACAGGTAGGGATCGCCTTCATGCGCCATCAGGTGATGAAACAGAATCCCCTCCTGCAAAGGCGCCAGCGGATAGATGTCCTGTACATTTGCGGCGCCGCCGGGCACGCCGCTAACGACGCGCTCGATCTCGGCCGCGCTCAATTCCACCAGCGGCAACATCTCCGGCGTGATAGTCGCGCTCCCAGGCGGAATACGATTCGGCGGAACATCAACCAGACCGCTCTCGCCGCCTACCGCAGCGGCCAATGCAGCCACTGTGGCTGTGGTAAAGAGAGCGCGCACATCGGCATGCAACCCGGCCCGGCGCATACGTTCGATCAGTCTAATGGCCAGCAGCGAGTGGCCCCCCAGCTCGAAGAAATTGTCGTGACGTCCGACACGCTCCAGCTTGAGCGCATCGGCCCAGATCTCGGCCAGCGTCGTCTCGATCTCACCCACCGGCGCCTCATACCCGCCCGCCGCATACGCGTCCATTTCCGGCGCAGGCAACGCCTTCCGGTCCAGTTTGCCATTGGCCGTGAGCGGTAGCGCCTCCAGCATCACATATGCCGCAGGCGTCATATACTCAGGCAGCGCCGCTGATACGTACTCGCGCAGCGCTCTGGCCATGGTTTCAGCAGTGTCCGCCGACAATGTCCCCGGCTCCGGCGTGTAGTACGCCACCAGCCGTTTGTCGTCGGCGCTCTCTTCGCGCGCCACTACCACCGCTTCTCTGACGGCCGGGTGCTCGACCAGTCGCGCTTCAATTTCACCCAGCTCAATCCGAAAGCCCCGTATCTTAACTTGCTGATCTATCCTTCCTAAAAGCTCTATCCCTCCGAATGCCAGGCGCCTCCCTTTATCTCCGGTCCGATACAGACGTCCTCCCCCCTTCTCACTGTATGGGTTCGGCATAAACCGCTCGGCAGTCTCTTCGGCTCGGCTGATGTACCCTCTCGATACTCCTGCCCCACCGATGTACAGTTCTCCAGGTACCCCAATCGGCGTGACTCTCATATCACAGTCCAGGACGTAGACTTGCGTGTTCGCGACTGGCCTCTCTATCGTTACTTCAGTCCCTCCCTCCTTCATCCCATTCATCTGGTACAAACTCGATGTGATCGTCGTCTCAGTCAATCCATACACGTTCAGCAACGGCACTCCTGTACGGGACCACTCCTCAACCCGTCGTCCTGATAATTTCTCACCGCCGGCGATCACCAGCCTCAGATTCCCATTTATCCTGGCCCCTCTTGTCTCCAGGTCTGCCACCCATTCATGCCAGTACGCCGTCGGCAGCTCCACCCAACTGATCTGCTCGGTTCCCAGCGCCCTCTCAAACTCGGCGAATGACACTCCCACGCCCGCGCTATTGAGCACCACAGTTCCGCCAGTGGCCAGCGTCGGGAAGATCTCTTCCACCGCTACATCAAAGCTTAGAGAGGCAAATTGTAATACTCGATCCGTCGCGCGCATCGCCAACTGCGTTGAGACCGCCTGCACATAATTGATCAGACTCCCATGGTTCACCATCACACCTTTCGGTCTTCCTGTGGACCCTGAAGTGTAGATGACATAAGCCAGGTGCTCCGGCGTCAGTCCCACATCTGTCCGCTCTGGATCGCTGTCAGATTCATGGCCCCACTGTCCGGCGTCGGTCTCTAGATCGATTACCGGCGCCCCGGCTGCCGCGAGCGCCGAACGTATTTCGGCCTCCACTTGCGCATGCGTAAGCGCTACCATCGGGGCGCTGTCTTTGAGCATGTACGCAAGACGATCGTTCGGATAGTCCGGATCCAGCGGCACGTAGGCGCCGCCTGCTTTCAGGACGGCCAGCAGCCCTACCACCATCTCCAGACTCCGCTCGACACACAACGCCACCCTCGCGTCCGGCTTAACGCCCATCTGGCGCAGGCGCCGCGCAAGCCGATTGGCCTTTGCATTCAATTCGCCGTAGCTAAGCTGACTCTCCTCATGCGCGACCGCAATGGCGTCTGGCTGTTCACACGCCTGCCCTTCAAACAGTTCATGGAGACACTGATCCAGCCGATACTGGGCCTGCGTCGCGTTCCACTCTATCAGCGACTGCTGGCGTTCCCTTTGGCTTAGTATCTCCAAACGGCTCACCTTCTGCTGATCATCTGCCGCCATTCCCTGTAATATGTTGCGCAGGTACCCGCAGTAGCGCTCTATCGTCGCGCCGTCAAACAGCGCCGTGGCGTATTCCAATCCGCCGACGATGCAGCCATTCGCTTCAAACAGTGACAACGTTAGATCAAATTGTGTCGTGATCCGTGGGACGTTGGCCGCGGACAGCTTCAGTCCCGGCAATTCGAGGGAGCCGGCCTCGTCGTTATCCCAGTTGAACATCGCCTGGAACAGCGGGCTATATGCCATTATGCGCGGCGGGTTCATAATCTCCACCACCTGCTCGAACGGCAGATCCTGGCGCTCCTGGGCGGCGAGCGCTTGCCCCTTCACCCGTTGCAGCGTCTCGCTCACCGTCGGGTTGTTCGATAGATCCAGCCGCAACGCCAGCGTGTTGACGAAGAATCCGATCAGCGGCTCCACCTCTGCTCGCGTGCGGTTGGCCACCGGCGTCCCGATGACCACCTCTTCCTGTCCGGCCAGACGCGACAGCAACGTCGCCCATCCCGCCAGCAGCGTCATGAACAGCGTCGTCCCATGTCGCTGGCCGAGCGCTTTCAGCCCCTGCGTCAATCCCTCATCCAGTTCCAGTCCAATGACCGCCCCGGCATAGTCCTCTTGGGATGGACGAGGCCGGTCGGTCGGCAAAGTCAGCAGCGCAGGCGCCCCGGCCAATGTGCGCTGCCAGTACTCGGCTTGTCGCTGCAAAACTTCCCCGGCTATCCAGCGTCGCTGCCAGGCCGCATAATCGGCATACTGGATCTCAAGCGCCGGCAACGGATCGGCTTGCCCCTCGCTAAAAGCGCGGTACAAGGCGCTAAACTCCCGCGTCAGCACCCCCATTGACCATCCGTCTGAGATGATGTGATGCATTGTCACCAGCAGCGCATGCTCAGTAGAACTCAATCGGATCAGCCGCCCGCGAATCAACGGCCCGGCTTCCAGATCGAACGCCTCGACGGCTTCTTCGGCCATCAGCCGTTCCAGTTCTCCGACCGCGTCGCCGTGTCGGCTCAGATCGCACTCTTGCAATGCAAAGCCGTTCTCCTCAGCGACGATGCGTTGGAAGGGTTGGCCATCTATCTGCGCGAAGGTGGTGCGCAGGACTTCGTGACGAGCCACCACCCGATCCAGCGCGCGACGTAACGCCTCTCGGTCTAATGGACCGCTGATTTGCATCCCGAGAGGAATGTGATAGGCCTGGCTGGCGCCTTCCATCTGCGCCAGGAACCACAATCGCTGTTGCGCGAACGACAGCTCCAGCGGCTCATCACGCGACGTCTTCTTGATCGGCGGCAGTTCGCTGCGCGCGGCGTTCTTGACCATCTGGGCAAACTCGCTCAGCGCCGGATACGCAAACAGTTGGGTCACGCTCACTTCCACGCCCAGTTCCTGGCGCAGGCGCGAGATCAGCTTCACCGCCAGCAGCGAGTGGCCGCCCAAACTGAAGAAATCGTCGTGGCGACCGACACGCTCCAGCTTGAGCGCCTCGGCCCAGATCTCGGCCAGCGCCGTCTCGATCTCTCCCACCGGCGCCTCATACCCGCGCGCCGCATACGCATCCCCTTCCGGCGCAGGCAGCGCCTTACGGTCCAGCTTCCCGTTGGACGTCAGTGGCATCGCCTCCAGCGCCACATACGCCGCCGGTACCATGTACTCCGGCAGCGCCGCCGACACGTGTTCGCGCAACTCTTCGACCTTGACCGACGCTTCTCCTGTCTCTGCCGCCGGCGCCGTGTAGTACGCCACCAGCCGCCTCCCGCCCGCTCCGTCTTCACTCGCAATCACCACCGCTTCTCTGACCGCCGCGTGCCCCACCAGTCTCGCCTCTATCTCGCCCAGCTCTATCCGGAAGCCTCGTATCTTCACCT
>Ga0111538_10007459_pt1 | contig 14734 bp, 9 predicted proteins | sample SoiMethybrSBSTD1_FD_79669 | JGI IMG/M metagenome (GOLD analysis project Ga0111538, IMG submission 79669) | Bulk soil microbial communities from a Populus tree surrounding site in Tennessee, USA - Soil MetaG P. TD hybrid SBSTD1 (version 2)... | ecosystem: Environmental > Terrestrial > Soil > Tree... | reverse complement strand
GTCACGGTCGTCTGTCTGTCGTACGGCGAGCGCGGCGAATCCGCAAAGCTCTGGCGCGAAGCCGGCATGACCATGGAACGCGTGAAGGCGGCGCGGCAGGAAGAGGCGCTTCGCGCGGCGGAGGTTCTGGGAGCGAAGGTGACGTTCTTCGACGTCGGCGATTATCCGATGCGCGTCCCGGACGAAGTGCTCTACGCGCTGGCGGCGCTGTACCGGAATCTGCGGCCCGAGTTCATCCTCACGCACTCGCTTCACGACCCGTACAATTTCGACCACCCGCTCGCGGCGCATCTGGCCCAGGAAGCGAGAATCGTCGCGCAGGCTCACGGGCACGATCCCGCGAAGAAGGTGCTGGGGGCGCCCCCCGTGTTCCTCTTCGAGCCGCATCAGCCCGAGCAATGCGACTGGAAGCCCCAGGTCCTGCTCGACATCACGTCCGTCTGGGACAAGAAGTACGCCGCCTTCAAGGTGATGGCGGCGCAGGAACACCTCTGGGAGTACTACGAGCGCGTCGCACTCCAGCGAGGCGTTCAGGCGTCGCGTAACTCGAACCGGAACGTCAAGTACGCCGAGGGGTATCAGCGGATATTTCCGCAGGTGGCGGAGGTGCTCGCATGAGCGGCCCCACGGTCGTTCGTGAGATCGACCGGCCCGAAAGCGACCTCGTGACCACGCTCGAGAACGCGGGCGTATCGACGGTCCACGAAGCACAGGGACGCCGGGGACTGCTCGCCACCTACATGCGGCCGATTTACGCCGGAGCCGTGCTCGCGGGACCGGCGGTCACCGTCCTCGTGCCGCCCGGCGACAACCTGATGATTCACGTGGCGGTCGAAGTGTGCCGCCCGGGTGACGTGCTGGTCGTCGCCGTCACGTCGCCGTGCACGGACGGCTACTTCGGTGAGCTGCTGGCAACGTCGGTTCGCGCGCGCGGCGTCAAAGGGCTCGTCATCGATGCAGGTTGCCGGGACGTGCGGGCGCTCACCGAGATGCGGTTTCCGGTGTGGAGCCGGGCGGTCAGTGCGCAGGGCACCGTCAAGGCCACGCTCGGCTCGGTGAACGTTCCGGTCGTGTGTGCCGGCGCGCTCATTACGGGTGGAGACGTCGTCATTGCCGATGACGATGGGGTGGTCGTGGTGAAGCGCGAGGAGGTGGACGCGGTCGTTCAGGCCTCGCGCCAGCGGCTGCTCAAGGAAGACGGGACGCGAAACCGTCTCGCGAGCGGTGAGCTGGGGCTGGACATCTACTCGCTGCGCAAGATGCTGTCCGATCTGGGACTGAAGTACCGATAGGTAACCGTATCGTGGCTCTGCCCTCCCAGACCCCGATCCGCTGCACGTTGATGCGCGGCGGCACGTCAAAAGGCCCGTTCTTCCTCGCCAGCGATCTCCCCGGCGATCCCGCCGTTCGCGATCGAGTCCTGTTGTCGGTGATGGGATCACCCGACCCGAGGCAGATCGATGGCGTCGGTGGCGCCGATCCCCTCACAAGCAAGGTCGCGATCGTCAGTCTCTCGTCGCGTCTCGACATGGACGTGGATTACCTGTTCGCGCAGGTCTCGGTCGATCGTGCGCTCGTTGACGTATCGCCGAACTGCGGAAACATGCTCGCGGGAGTCGGTCCGTTTGCGATCGAGAGAGGACTCGTACGGGCCCGCGATCCGGTGACACCCGTGCGCATCTACATGGTGAACAGCGGCAACATCGCCGTCGCGCAGGTGCCCACGCCCGGTGGCGTGGTGACGTTCGAGGGCGACACCGCCATTGCCGGCGTGCCGGGGACGTCTGCCGAAATCCAGATCGATTTCCTCGACACGGCCGGGTCTGCTTGCGGATCGCTTCTCCCCACGGGACATGCGGCCGACCGCCTGGAATCGACAGGCATGACGGCGACGCTCATCGACAACGGCATGCCTGTCGTCGTGCTGCGTGCGTCGGATTTCAGGAAGACCGGCTACGAGAGTCCCGCCGAGCTCGACGGCGACCGGTCATTCAAGGCGGCCCTCGAAGAAGTCCGTCTCGAAGCCGGGACCCTGATGGGACTTGGCGACGTGCGCAGCAAAGTGGTGCCGAAGATGACGCTCATCGCGACCGCGCGAAGCGGCGGACACCTGTCCACGCGCACGTTCATCCCGCACAAGTGCCATGCGGCCATCGGCGTTCTCGGTGCGGTGTCGGTCGCGACGGCTGTGTGCCTGCCCGGGTCGGTCGCAGAGGGGATCGCGGAGGCGCCCGCGGGTTCGGTCAAACGGCTCTCGGTCGAGCATCCGACCGGTGAGTTCACCGTCGAAATCGAGACCGACGCGAAAGGTGGTTCAACTGTCGTGAGCCGTTCCAGCCTGGTCAGGACGGCGCGCGTGCTCTTCGACGGGCACGTGTTCGTTCCGCGCCACGTCTGGGACGGTTCCGCCTACGCGCGCTCATGATCATTGAAGCGAGCTTCGGCGAGACCACTGTGGACGCAAAGGCAAATGGCCCGACTGGGGGTCAGGCCTTTAACCCTTGATTTTATTGGTCGGGATGCCGGGATTCGAACCCGGGGCCCCTTGACCCCCAGTCAAGTGCGCTACCAGGCTGCGCTACATCCCGATCGCCACGTGCTGTTCAACCGGCCTGCGCCGGCCGAACAATTAAGCCTAGCAGAAAAGGCGACGGTTATCGTTTTCGACGAGCTGTCGAGGACGACCGCGATGGCTGAGACTTTCCTCGCGGCAGCGGCTTTTTCGCGGCGGAGGTCGCCGCTTTCGCATGATGTACATGCGAGGCACGCCGTGCGCTTCCGTTCGCCGGCGCCGTCAGCTTGAAGTCGGCTCCGCTGCCCCGTCCGGCAAGCAGTTCGAGAATCGATTGCAGACCGCGCTTCACTTCGGTCAAGCGATCGCGTGTGTGTCGGCCGATGAGCTCATCAATGACCGGCGCATCGGCGGCAACGGGCGCCGCTTCCTCCAGGAGCTTCCGCCGCGCCCCGGCGAGCGTCAGCCCCTCGACCAGCAGCAGATGCTTGATGCGGACGACCTGTTCCACGTCGTTGCGGCGATAGACTCGGGGTCCACCTTCCGACTTGGCGACACCGAGCTCGGGAAACTCCGCCTCCCACGATCGAAGCACGTACGGCTGCAACTTGACGAGATCGCAGACCTCGGCGGCCTTGAACAGCGCGCGATTGGGGATTTCGACGGACGTCACCACCTCGGGCATCGTGTCGGCCTGCGCAGTATAGCACGCGCCGACCTGTTCTTTTCGACGCTAACGTGGTCTGCCACAGGGATTTGTCCTCGGTCAAAGCAGCGTCCCGCGGAGCACCAGGAGCGCCACGGTGAAGTAGATGACGAGCCCGGTCACGTCCACCAGCGTCGCAACGAAGGGCGCCGACGAGGTCGCCGGATCGAAGCCAAGCCGCCGCAGGATGAAGGGCAAGAGCGACCCGACCAGGGTGCCCCAGAGCACGATGCCCACCAGGGCCAGGCCGACTGTCACCGCGACCAGCATCCAATGCGGGCCATAAATGGCCGAAAATGCCGACCAGATCGTGATCCGCAGGAAGCCAATGCTGCCCAGAATGCCGCCGAGCGCCAGTCCGGCAGCGATCTCACGGCGGGCCACACGCCACCAATCACGCAGCGACACCTCGCCCAGGGCCAGCGCACGGATGACGAGCGTCGACGCCTGCGATCCCGAGTTGCCGCCGCTGGAGATGATGAGCGGCACGAACAGCGCCAGGACGACGGCGCGCTCGATCTCCGCCTCGAAAGCGCTCATCGCGGTCGCCGTCAGCATCTCGCCAACGAACAGCGCGGTCAACCAGCCGGCACGCTTCTGAATCATGCGGCCGAACGAGATGACCATGTAGGGTTCGTCCAGGGCCTCAGATCCGCCGATTTTCTGAATCTCTTCGGTCGTCCTCTCCTCCACGACGTCCAGCACGTCGTCGATCGTGACGATGCCGATCAGCATGCCGGCGCTGTCGGTCACGGGAAGCGCCGTCCGATCGTGGGCGCGGAACTCGGCCACGGCCGCGGCCTGATCGTCGGTCGCCTTCAGCCCGACGAACCGCCGATCCATGAGATCGGCCACGTGGTTGGCTGGAGCCGTCAGCAGCAGTTCGCGGATGCGGATGTCGTCGACCAGAAGCTCCTGTTCGTCGACAACGTAGATCACGTTCAAGGTCTCGCTGTCCTGCCCGTGCTCGCGGACGAAATCCAACACCTGCTGCACCGTCCAATGCTCGCGGACAGCAATGTAGGCCGGAGTCATGAGCCGGCCGATCGATCCTTCGGGGTAGCCGAGCAGCGTGTTGGCGACGGCGCGCTCTTCTGGGGTCAGGAGCGCCAGCAGTTGCCTGGTCACTGCGGCCGGCAGCTCCTCGAGGAACATCGTGCGATCGTCAGGCGCCATCTCGTTGAGCAGCGCCGCCACGTCTTCCTGTGCCATCGCTTTGAGCAACGCTTCCTGCTGCTCGAGCGAGAGATACTCGAACGTGGCTGCGGCGTCTTTGCGCGGGAGGAGGCGGAAGACGACGACCTGCTCCTCGAGGCTGAGATCGCCGAGCAGGCTCGCCAGGTTCTCCGGCGGCCTGTTGCGAATCATGTCCCGCAGCTTCGTGTAATCCCGCGTGCGGACAATCGCGGACAGTTCGTCAGCCGGCCGGGCCGCTGTCCGGATTGCCCGCAACGCGAGATCGCGTTCCGGGCCGTTCAGTTGGTCTGCCATTTGGCTCAATGCCGCACGCACCACGTCGTGATGGTGCACACTCGGCCCGACGGCCTTGACGGCGTCGAGCCAGAGATGATGGATGAGATCGAGATCGCCCGAAGTCAGCGCCGGATCGTGCGCGCCGAGGTGAAACGTCTCGGTTCTGCCGCTGCTGTGATAGATGACTAGACGCACGCCGTGCAGCTCTGACGTCGCGCTCCGTTCCCAGGCTTCTCCCAGCATCCGCGCCTGCGCCTCTGCCGAGAGCGTTGTCGACTCGCCGACGAAGACGTCAGAGACCTGAAGTCGCAGGACGGCCGCGACCACGGCGTCGAACACGTTGTACGACGGCACGATCAGCAGCCGCACCGAGCGCCCATGTCGCTCGGCCATCGTCACGATGTTCGAGAAGAGTGCACGCTCGCTCGCGGTGGGCCGAACGTCGTGCGGGTCCTCGTATTCGGCGTCGACGCCCAAGAGCCGTGCGGTCATCACGACCACATCGCGATCGCCGGCGGCATCGAACGCGCGGCTGACGTGCGCCAGCGCCGTGGGGTTCCGCACCGCCACCAGTACGCCGCCGGGACGCGCTTCCACTTCTTCGAGGGTCAGTGCCTTCGACGGCAGCAGGCGGAATGGATCGGGCTCGTCTGCGGGCGCCGTCGGCATCCGGCGCGCCGAGGCACCAAAGACGGCGGCAACGGCGGCCAGGCCGAGGCTCGCGCCGATCGTCGGGGCGTCCGCGCTGACGATCATCGCCAGCCACGCCCCGGCAACGGCGACGCCGATCGCCATGAGGCCAATCGGCACTTCTGCCCCGTGGACCGAAAGGTTGACCGGGACGCGGAACGGCGCCTCGCCGCGCGGCCGCCGTAACCGGGCCAGGACCGTCACTTTCAGGAGCAGCGTCCAGGCGAGGCTGGCGGCGTACGCGTGAGCGAGCCATTCCACACGACCGGCACTGGCGACAATTGCCAGCGCTGCAGCGCCAGCGCCGGTGTCGATCGCCCGCGCCAGCGTGCCCAGCTTCGCGTGAGGCATCGTCAGCGCCCGCGACACGTTCCCCTGCTGCGCCAGCTGGGCGAGCATGCGCTCGGCGCCGGCGATGCCGGCGCGAACGGCCTGGCCCAACAACAACGCACCACTGCTGACCACCGCCACGGTGAGCAACGTTGTCAGCCAGCCGGGTCCGCCCAGCTGGTGAACGATGCCGAGCAGTGGGACGTAGATCCACAGGCGCCGCGCCTCGACGGGAACGAGTGCCACGAACAAAAACGCGGACGCCGCCGTGATCAAGACGCCGTCTGCGGTGAGGATGGTCATCGTCCGGCGGAGGCCATAGATCCGTGGCGGTTCGAGCTCACCGGCTGCGCGGGCGAGGCTGTCACCGCTCGAAACCGCCGAAAACGCCTGACCAAAGGCGATGACGAGCGCCGCCAGCGCGCTCAAGCCCACGAGCGGGCGACCGGCGACGGCAGCTGGAATAACGTCGAGTGGAGATCCGACCTCGCCCGTCAGAGGTCGAGACAGGACATGGACGAATGCCATGACCGTGACGACGATGAGGACCGACACCGCCACCCACGTCCGGGTGACCGCTCGATTGACGTCGGTGGCATATCCGAGCCTCGCCCTTGCCCACGCAAACCCCAGCAGCGCGATGGCCGCGACGCCGGCGGCATCCTCGTATTTGAGAGACTCAGACCAGAGCGAGGCGGGGAGAAACAGTCGCACGGGCAACGCCGCGGCGTAGTGCCCGAAGACCATCGAAACGAGGCTGGCGAACAGAATGCGCTCGAGCAGCTGCGCCGCCGCCGCCGCGGCCGCCGCCCGGGGTCCGAACGCCAGACCGGCGCGGCCGACGAGCCCGCCAGGAATAAAGAATCCCCAGCCTTCGACGTCGAGCGTGCGGCAGGCCAGGCCCAGCAGCACGGCGGCGAGAACGAACCAAGGCGAAGCCGAGCCCGATCCGGCAGTGGCCACGCCGGCGATGAAGAACACGGCGATGCCCAGATCGGGAATCGCGAGAGCCGCCGCCCGCCACGCCGAGGCAAACTTCAAGAACGTCGTCGACACGAGGACGACTGGAATCCGGCTGCGGGTCCGCTGGATGATCGACGGCATCTGTCACGAAGCGCAGAAACATGCGCACCGCAACAGATACCACGAAACGAGGCGTGGCACGGCAGGCTTCAGCTGAAATTTGTGTCGGCGACTGCACAGGCATTGGGCGTCGAGCGCACGAATCGGTCGTGCCGGTCGCCGATCCGGGCGGCGCGACGGATTAGCCGGCTCCTGAGAGATCCGACGCGTGCGCAATGCGAAGCCGTTCGATGGCGCGGGCGCGGCCACTCCCCTTCAGATCGTCGTCCAGCATGCCGAGCGCTGCTGTGACGACGTCACGATGATGCAGGCCGGGACCGACCTCGCGAATGGCTTCGACCCACAGCCGGTGGATATGTTCGATGTCGTCTGGCGAGAGGTCGGGCAGGTGCGCCCCAAGCGAAAACCGTGAGACGCTGCCGTTCTTACACAGGACCACGAGCCGCGTCGCGAGATCCTGATCGCGCGGCGTGCGGTCCCACGCCTCCCCGAGAAGATGCGCCTGCTGAGCGGGAGTCATGACTTCCGACTCGCCGACGACAATCGAGCCTGCGGCCAGCTGGACGGCCGCCTGCGCAAGCGCGTCGAAGATGTTGGTGCCAGGTGCCACGAGCAGCATCACGTGGCGCCCGTGCCGTTCTGCGATCGCCACCACACGTGTGAACAGCGTCTGTTCGTAATCCGAGAACATCTGCTGGTCGTCGAGCCCCTGCGTACCGTGCCCTTGCCGCACGAGCCGGACGGTCAGCACGACGACGTCCCTGCCCTCTGAGTCGGCATGTGAGAGCACCCAGTCGAGGTGTTTGAGCGTGTTGTAGTCGCGGACCGGCACGAGCACACAACCAGGCCGCGAGCCAACCGCCTCCGGGCCGATATCCCGCGCCGAGCTGAGCTGAAAGTGATCGAGGTGATCGGCGTTGGCGCGGCGTCGCCGGGTCACGTGCTCAGACGCGACGAACAGCCCAAAGAACACTCCGGTGAAGGCGACCCCGGCGATGGTGGCCACTTGCTTGGTAAATAGATTTACGACGGCGCAGCCGAAGAGGACGATGGCGATGCCGATCAGGCCAATCGGCAGCTCACGGCCGCCGATGCGGGGATTGAGCGGCACCCGCCAGTCGCGAGGCGCGTCCGGACGGCGATAGCGCAGAATCAAAACCGCCACGGCGTTGAAGGCAAAGCTCCACACCACGCCAAAGGCGTAGGCTTCGCCGAGCACGAAGACATCGCCGCGGCTCAGGATGATCGTCGCCAGTTGCAGGCCGACGATCAGGTTGATGAGGCGGTAAGTCGTGCCGAAGCGCGTGTGGGGCCGTCGAAACCAATCGGTCAGCACGCCATCTTCGGCGACGCGATTGAGCACGCCGTTCGACCCGACGATGGCCGTATTTGCCGCACCAGCGAGAATCAGAAAGCCCACGACGACAACGAAGGCCTGAAAGAGCAGTTTCAGGGACTCGGGGCCGACGAGATGCATGGCGAGACCCGAGATCAAGTTGTCGTAAAAGCGCGGCCGCACGGCATCCGGAACGATCGCGGCGGCGAAGAAGCTCACGAGCGCAGTGAAAACGAGGCTGTACACGAAGATGACCATGCCCGCCCGTTGCAGGTTCTTCACCTTCGGCCGTTCGATTTCGCGGTAAACCTGCGCGAGAGACTCCTCGCCGCTCATCGCGAGAATGGAATGGCCGAAGCCGACGAAAATGGCCACCGCTGTGAACGTCGGCCAGACCGTGCCCTCGAGCCAGCCCAGCGCCCCATCGGAAAACTGCAGGTTGTGTGGCGTCGGAAGAGGTGGCAGCGTGCCGCCGCGTTGAAGGAGGGGCAGCAAGCACCACAGGATGAGGACCACGACCATCGCCGTGGTGATTTTCATGATGCGGAGCGCGTCGTCGCTCGATTCGTGCAGGCCCTTGGTGTTGCGCCGCCAGAAGTACAAGGTGATGACAATCGCAATGATGGACGCGACCAGGCCTTCCGGCAGGTGCAGGCCCACTCCCCCACGCGTCAGCAGGTCGTTGGCCAGACCGACGATATACCGGCCGGCTGAAACGCCGCTGATCGGGCCGGTCAGCACGTAATCGAAGAGCAGAGCCGACACTGACAGCTTGGCCAGCGTGCCGCCCATCGCCTCCTTGACCACGCGGTAGACGCCGGCGCGGACGAACATCGCGGAACTCTCGATGTACAGCGCCCGGACGGCGTAGGAGAAGAGCATCACTCCCAGCACGAACCACGGCGCTGAACGGCCAATGGCCTGCTCGACGATGCCGCCGACGTAAAACGCCGTCGACCCGAGATCGCTCAGGACAATCGCTGCTGCGCGCCAGAAGGAGATGAACGACAGGAGAACAGTGGTCGCGACAACGACGCGGACGCGACCGTCAGTCGAGACGGCGGGAGATTCCACAGGCACTTCCGCATGACGCCGACGGGGTTAGCTGACGGGCTCGGACTCGGAAGTGTCCTATGGCGTCGAGCGCCAATACGCCCCAACTGCGCGGGTCCCCCGTGCTCCGCGAGTGGCGCGGAGCTTAGGCATCATCGAGGCTACGCTCGTGCTATGCGGGTGTCAACCTTCCAGCGCGCTTTGGACGAACCAGGGGCTACTTGGCGCGGCGTCGGACCTGGACGCGGATCGGCGTGCCAACGAAGCCAAATCGATCGCGCAACTGATTGACTAGAAAGCGCTCGTACGAGAAGTGAAAGCTCGTGGCGACGTTGGTGAAGAACACGAACGATGGCGGGGCGACGCCGATCTGCGCAGCATAGAGAATCCGAACGTGTCGACGCCCGGGACTGATCGGCGGGTTTGCCCCGGTGACCTCGGCCAGGAACGCGTTCAAGGCGGGCGTCGGAACACGCTTGCGGCGCGTGGCCGCCACGCGATCGATCGTCTCGAGCACTTTCTGGGCGCGTTCTCCGGTCAGCGCCGAAATGTGGAGGATCGGCGCATAGTCGAGGAACTTCATCTTGCGCCGGAGCTCCTCGTCGAAGCGCTTCACGAACGCCGGGTCCGCGCTCTTCACCAGGTCCCACTTGTTCGCGACGACGACCACCCCGCGGCCAGCCCGGTCCGCCTCACCCCCGATGGCGGCGTCCTGATCCGTTGCGCCTTCCACCGAATCGATCACGAGCGCCACGACATCGGCATCCATCATCGATCTCTTGGCGCCGGCGACGCTGACGAGCTCGACTGGTCCGCCACCGCGCACACGACCGGGACGGCGCATGCCCGCCGTGTCGACAATCCGGAATCGGCGTCGATGCCACATAAGCGTCGCATCGATCGCATCCCTGGTCGTACCGGGCAGCTCGCTCACCAGCACGCGTTCCTGTCTGAGCAGCTTATTGAGCAGCGAAGACTTGCCGACGTTTGGCCGGCCGACGACCGCGACGGTGGTCTCGGTGGGCGGCGCCGCGGGAGTCCGCTCTGACGCCCGGTCTGACGCCGTTCCCTCGCTGCCGACGGACGCGGACCACGCGGATTCATTCCCGGCGCGCGCTGATGGAGATTGCAAGCGCGTCACAACCTCGTCCAGCAGGTCGCCGACGCCGGTACCATGCTCCGCCGAAATCTCCACAACTGGTTCAAATCCAAGCTGATAAAACTCTGTGGCGCCGTCCCGGGCGCGTTTGTCGTCGGTCTTGTTCACGGCAAGCAGCACCGGTTGACCCGTAGCGCGCAATTCCTGCGCGATCTCGGCGTCGCCGGGCAGTAGACCTTCGCGTCCGTCGACAACGAACACAAGCAGGTCAGCACCAGCGATGGCCCGTTGACCCTGGCGGACGACGAGATCGTGCAGAGGGTCTTCACTGGCACCGTACAGTCCGCCCGTGTCCGCGAGATCGAAATCGCAGCCGCGCCATGACGCAGGCCGGTGCAGCGAATCGCGGGTCGTACCGGCCACAGCGGCCACGATGGCGCGGCGAGAGCCGGTAATCCGGTTGAACAACGTGGATTTCCCCACGTTTGGCCGCCCGACCAGCACGACGGTAGGTGTTTTCTTCGGCATTGCTTCGATTAAGTTAGGCTCTGCCTTGACAGCGTAAGTCTCACAATCTATGATATTTAACAGTCCCTAGGAGACCCTAAGCATGATCAAGGTCGACATCGTGAACGAAGTGTCGAAGATCGCCGACATCACCAAGGTGAAGGCCGAGGTGGCCGTTGACGCGGTGTTCGACGCGATGCGAACCTCCATGCAGCGCGGCGAGCGCATCGAGCTCCGTGGCTTCGGGGTCTTTCAGGTGAAGCCGCGCAAACGCGGCATCGGCCGCAATCCCCGAACCGGAAAAGAAGTCAGGATTCCTCCCGGGCGCACCATCCGCTTCAAGCCGGGCAAAGACCTGCAAAACATCGGATAATCGATCCGAGCGGTCGGACGCCCATCGTGGATTCTGCACCTGTTTCTTCACCCTCACCCGAGCACCAGTTTCCGCATCCTCTGGATGTCCGCCCAGGGTCCGATTCATGGCAACCCGGCGTGAAATTTCAGGATCGGAAGGCGGTGCATCTCGCGCTGCTTCTCCTCACCGTTCTGTCGACGACGTACGCCGGAACGATTCATTACCTGGGATTCAAGGCCGGATTCGGACCGATCCCGTCTGACCTGTCGGGCTGGCAACTCGCGGCCGGCGGCCTCTGGTACAGCGGCACCATTCTCGCCATTCTCGGCTGCCATGAGCTCGGACACTATCTGGCTTGCCGCTATTATGACGTCGACGCGTCGCGGCCTTACTTTCTTCCGATGCCGCTGCTCCTGACGGGGACGCTGGGCGCGTTCATCCGTATCCGCGAGCCGATTCCATCGAAGCGCATGCTCTTCGACATCGGGCTCGCCGGCCCGCTCGCCGGCTTCCTCGTCGCCGTGCCGGCGCTCGTCCTCGGCTTTTCGCTCTCGAATGTCGTCCCGCTGCCCGATCCATTGCCCGAGGGCAGCTTCTGGCTGGGTGAGCCACTCCTCTACAAGGCCGTGGGATGGGCCATCTGGGGATCGGTGCCGGACGGCTCGACGATCAACATGCACCCGATGCTGTTCGGCGCATGGTTCGGGCTGATCGCCACGGCACTGAATCTGATCCCGATCGGCCAGCTCGATGGCGGGCACATCTCCTACGCGGTCCTCGGCCGGCGCTCGTCACTCGTGACGCTTGCGATGCTGGCGGGAGCGATCGTCCTGACCTTCTTCTCCACGAGCTGGATCGTCTGGACGCTCATCATGATCGCCATGCTGTCGTTCTTCGGTCGTCACCATCCCCCGACGTACGACGAGCAGGTGCCTCTCGATGGCCCACGGCTGGCGTTGGCGGCGCTCGCGCTGCTGATGCTCGTCGTGTGCTTCACACCCGTTCCCATCGAAGCGCTCGACGTCATAAGACGCTGATCGGATCGACGTCGACGGTCGTCCGTCGGGCGAGATCCGGTCGCGCCGCCAGCGCCGCGACCAGCGCCGTTCTCATCTCGCGACGATTTCGACTCTTCAGCAGAAACTGCACGCGATACTCACCGCGCAGTCGTCCGAGTGGCGCCGGCGCTGGTCCGAGAACCCGGAAGCCCGGCGGGCTGCCGTCGGTCGGTCGCAGATGGCTGGTCACCTCGGCCGCGTCGTCCATTGCCGCGCCGAAGGTCTTGGCGCGAACGATGGTGTTGATCAACGAGACGACCGGCGGATAGCGCATCGCCGTTCGAAACTGCAGCTCTCGTAGATAAAAGGCCGGATAATCCTGGCGGCACGCCAGCTGAATGCTGTAGTGCTCGGGATACAGCGTCTGGATGATGGCCTCCCCTGCCTGCTCACCGCGACCGGCGCGACCGGCGACTTGCGTCAAGAGCTGAAACGTCCGCTCGGCGGCTCGAAAATCTGCCATGCCAAGGCCGACATCCGCGGAGATGACGCCAACGAGCGTCACCCGCGGAAAGTCGTGGCCCTTGGCGATCATTTGCGTCCCGACAAGCACGTCGATCTCGCCCGCCCTGAATGCCATGAGCAGCCCTGTGAGCGCTCCACGGCGGCGAATCACGTCGCGATCCACTCGCGCCACACGAGCGGCCGGGAAATGTGACTTCAACTCCGCTTCGACACGCTCGGTGCCGAACCCGGCCTGCTCCAGGTACGGCGCGGCGCAAAGCGGGCAGACGCGCGGCACCCGTACTGCGTAGTTGCAGTAGTGGCAGCGGGCCCGCCGCGAGTCACTGCCTTCGCCGTGAACCACGAGCGAGACACTGCAGTTCGGACAGTCGACGGTGCCGGCACATTGACGGCAGAAGACCGCCGTCGAGTAGCCGCGGCGGTTCAACAGGACGACGACCTGTTCCCGCCGCTCGAGTCGGGTGGCGATACCAATCCGCAGCGCCCGGCTGAGGACGACGTCCGGGCCTTCCGCTGCGTACTCGAGCCTCATATCAACGATCGTCGCCGCTGCCAGCGGCCGATCCTGGACCCGGCGTTCGAGGACAATCCGTTCGTATTTCCCGTTCATCGCGTGGTGATAGGTCTCGAGTGACGGCGTCGCCGACCCGAGCACGACGAGCGCGCCGGCGCGCTGTCCCCGGACGATCGCCACGTCTCGTCCGTGGTACCGAGGGCTTTCGTCCTGTTTGTACGAACCGTCGTGTTCCTCGTCGACGATGATCAGGCCGACGTTCTCGATGGGCGCGTAAACAGCCGAGCGCGTGCCGACGACCACGCCAATTTCGCCCGCCCGAATTCGCTGCCATTGGTCATGCCGCTCGCCGTCGGACAATCCGCTGTGCTGAACGGCAACTTCACGGCCGAAGGTCTGTTGGAAGAGAGCGGCAACAGCCGGCGTGAGCGCGATTTCCGGGACCAGCATCAACACCCGCCGGCCGGCCTGACGGACGGCGGCGGCCAGCCGGAGGTACACCTCCGTCTTTCCACTTCCGGTAACGCCGTGCAAGAGCGCGACGCGAAACGCCTGCTGTGCGGCGAGCCGCGTCAACCGATCGAGGGCCGCCATTTGCTCGACCGTCAGGCGGCGGCGCTCGTCAGCCGGAGTCGCGACGAACGGTGAGGCCTCGAACGGATCGCGCTCCACGCGCTCCTGCCGAAGCGTCACCAAACCCCGCCGCGTCAGCCGCACCAACATGTCGGCGCCAAATCCGCGCGCGGCCAGCGCGCTGGTCGCCACGCCATCGCGGAATGATTTGAGCACCTCGAGCAGTTCTCGCTGCTTGGGCGTCACGTGATGCGAATCTGCGCCCGATGCCGGCGCGGCGTCGGAGCGAAACCCCGGGGAATCGCCGCGATTGCTCAAAAGCTCGAGGCCTGCGGCAGTGATGGCGGCGACGCGCCGTGTCTTGTGGGCATCGGCGCGGCCGTCGCGTGTCTTGGGAGGCAGCACCGCGGTGATCGCCTCGCCAGCGCCAGCGGCGTAGTACTCAGCCGTCCATCGGGCGAGTTCGACGACGTCGCGGGGAATGAACGAACGGTCGTCGAGCGCCTTCGTGATCGACTTGATCGTTTCCGGCTGGATGCCAGGCGGCTCCGCATCGAGATGCGAAACAACGATGCCGGTGACCGTGCGCGAACCCAGGGGCACGACGACCCGGGCGCCAATCGGCGGCTGCGGCCGGTCTGCGGGCACGGTGTAGGTGAGGAGATCGAGCGCGGGAACAGGAACCGCGACAGCGATATACGGCACGTCAGCCTGCGTCGTTCGCGTCCGCAAGCAGCTTTTTCACGAGCTTCATGTCCTCCCACACCTCGCGCTTCGAGCCCGGGTTGCGGAGCAGATACGCCGGGTGGAAGGTCGGCACGAGCTTCGCGCCGCGGTATTCGAACACACGCCCTCGCAAGCGAGAGATGGGATCGAGTGTCTTCAGAAGGGCCTGCGCGGCAAATTTCCCGAGGGCGACGATGACCTTCGGCTGAATGACCTCGATCTGCCGGAACAGAAAAGGCTCGCAGGTTTCGACT
>Ga0111538_10007458_pt1 | contig 14735 bp, 8 predicted proteins | sample SoiMethybrSBSTD1_FD_79669 | JGI IMG/M metagenome (GOLD analysis project Ga0111538, IMG submission 79669) | Bulk soil microbial communities from a Populus tree surrounding site in Tennessee, USA - Soil MetaG P. TD hybrid SBSTD1 (version 2)... | ecosystem: Environmental > Terrestrial > Soil > Tree... | reverse complement strand
TCTCTTTCTGCTGCTCGAGGAAGCGGACGGCACGCTCGGTGTACCGGGCCGTGAGCTCTTTCTGCTCTTCGGGAGTCACCTCGTCGTCGACCACTTTGTCGCCATCGATCAGCGGAAGCGGCGGGTAAGTCCCGGGCTTCGCTGCCGGATGATGCGGCCACATGTCGTTCGAGTACGGCAGCCCGAAGTACTCGTCGAAGCCGTGGCGGCACGGCAGGAACGCGGGCAGGTGCCCGAGGTGCCACTTGCCGAACGCCGCCGTGGAGTAGCCGCGACCGCGCAGCAGCTCGGCCAGCGTCGTCTCCGCCTCGTGGATCCCGTGCGTCGACTGCGGCCCGAGCGCGCCGTGGATCCCGAGACGGTTGGGGTAGCAGCCGGTGAGGAGGGCAGTGCGCGACGCGGAGCAGACCGCCTGCGCGACATGGAAGTTCGTGAAGCGGCGCCCCTCGCGCGCGAGGCGATCGAGATTCGGCGTGCGGATGCCGCGCGCGCCGTAGACACCGATGTCAGCGTAGCCGAGGTCGTCGGCGATGAAAATCACGACGCCGGGCGGCGGAGACTCATCTGTCCCGAAGCTCGGGGCGGCCGCTGCGAGAAGGATGCTCAGCGCGGCGTAAAAACGGCTGGAGCTGCCGAGCCGGCGGGCGATCGAGTGGGCCGGCAAGCCCATCTTATTCTTTCGGCGCCCGCAGGATCGTGGCCTCGTCGAAGACGGCGTGCCGCACGACCGTGCGCTCGTCCGACGTGTAGACGACGTGGATTTTCCCGTCCGCCGTCTGGATCGCGTAAGGGTACCCGAAGTCGCCGGGGCCTTCGGCGATGTTGCGCCGGTGGGGATACGTCTTGTCCGAGTCGCTCGATACGGCCACGGTCAGGGGGGTGCGTTCGGACATGGAGTCGTTGTAGACGAGCACGAGGTGCCCGTTCGCGAGCCGCAAGAGATCCACCGCGGCGTTGGGGTTCGGGAAGCGCGAGTCGGCGCCCTCGCTCCAGGTCCGCCCGCCGTCCGACGATTCCGACCGCACAATCCAGCCGTCTTTCGTGGGGTTGTAGTCGCCTCCACGGCGGCAGTACGCGACGAGCCGGCCAGGCGACAGCTCGGCGGGAGCCGGCTGAATGTTTCCTATCCGCGAGCGGATGCGTCCCGTCTCGCGCCACCGGCCCGCGTCTTTCGCGTCGTGCACGAGGAACGCCGAGGTGCAGTCTTTCGAGACCTGCTCCGGGTCGTCGCCGACCTCGTGGTAGATCGGCAGGAGGTAGTCTCCGCTCGAGAGCACGATCGGCTTGCCGCGCACCATCGTGCCGGCTTCGAAAGTGAGGATGACCGCGTCCGACCACGTCCGGGCGCCGTCACGGCTGACTTTCGCGTGGATGCGCGACGACGACCACGTGGGCCCGTAGCGGACCACGTAGAAGAGCCAGACGAGCTCGTCCGGCGCCTGCCAGATGACGGCGTTGCCGTCGCCATGGAACGGAGTGTCGGCGACGGGCTTCGGAGCCTCCCACGCGGAAGCCCCCGCGGGCCGGCGCGTACCCCACACCGCGGTGTCGTCGGAGTACTCCCCGGTGCCGGCGTGGTAGACGATGTAGAGGTCGCCTCCGCGGAGCTCCGTGATGGCCGCGGGGTGCTTGTACTTCCCTGGCGCTTCCGGGCCGAGGATGCGCTCCACGCGGATCTCCTCGGGCGCGTCCGCCGTGCGGCCCGCGGCAGGCAGCAGTCCGGCGAGCGCGAGCATCAGCAGCCACGGGAGGGTGTCTCGTGCCGGCGCGAAGAGCAAAAAAAAGTACGGAGAGGCGCCGGACGAAGGGCGGACTCGAATCATGCACTCCCTTCGGGCTTCGAGCTCTTGCGACGGCCCCTCAGGATGAGTCGGATGCGGTGCGGGAGCTTTCGATCCATGCGATTCAAATACGCCCGGCCCCGGGGGCTCGCGGCGGCGAGCATGGCCGCGCCCGCGATATAAAACGGGATGCCCGTGACGATCGGGATGATCCAGCCCACGAAGCCCAAGGCGAGGCACATCACACCGCCCACGCCGAGGAGCACTCGCTTCCAGAGCGGAGGCGGCGGTCGTCCCTCCGGGAACAGATCCGGCAGCTCCTCCTCGGGAGCCGAAGCGGTGTGTGTGGCTTGGTCTGGCTGAACGATCATGGCTTTTTCTCGAGTGTCAGGACGAGGATCCCGTGCCCCACGCCCGCGGGCTCGTTCGAACGCGCTTCCTGGAACGCGATCCGCGCGCCGTCCGGGCTGACCACCGGGTTCGAGGCCTTGTAGGGCTCGCGGTCGGAGAAAAACGTCAGTCGCTCCGTCACGCCCGTGCCGTCGAGAGCCAACCGGTAGAGGTCGACGTGGCCGGAGCCTTTGAGGCAGTGCTTGTCGCACTCGACGAGCGTGTGACGGCCGTCAGGGAAGACGCCTTCGGGCTCGTCGTACTGGCCGGGAGCCGACGAATAATTGATGACCTTGCCGGTCTCGAGGCTCACCCCCATGACCTCCGTGCCCTGGTACCCATACGCGCTGAAAATCAGCTCCTTCTCGTCGGGCGGCCGGAAGTCCTGCGTCTCGAGATTGCAGCGAAACGGCAGGTCGCGGCTGTCGAGAATCAAGCGCTCGTGAGCGAGCCGCGGCGGCCCGCCTTCCTTTCCGCCGCCTTCTTTTATGATGTCCGCCGCCCACATCTGCGACACGCCCTCGGGAAGGCGGCTGGGGTAATCGCCGTGGTCGATGGTCCAGGCGATGCGCATGTGGCTCCGCGAGACCGCGGGCCCCTCGGAGCACTTCGTTCCGAGCCTCACCGGGGGGCTTTCGAACGGCTTCTCGAGGATCCAGAGCTCCGCCGTCTCGTTCCGGCTCTTCCAGGGCTTCCCCGCGTCGAATTTCGACGCCCCGGAGAGCAGGATGTCGCCGTCGGCGAGGTGGAGAGCGCGCGTATAGCCCTCGTGAAAGTAGTGATGCGTCAGGGGGCGAAGCGTTTTCTTCGCGACGTCGACCTCGAAAACGTCCCCGAAAGTTTTCTCGAGAAAAATGATCCGGCGGCCGTCGCTCGACCAGTCCGCGCGCTCGCCGAACGTCGTGAGGCGCTCCACTCCGGCCGGCAGGGGCTCGTACGGGGGCGCCCTTCGCGGCTCTTCCGCGCGCAAGGCCCCCAGCGCGGCGGTGCCAAGGATGATGATGACGGCATGAGCTGTCGGGTTCATATCAGGTCCTGTCCGGCGGCAATTCTCGCCTTCTCTAGCTCCGAAGAGGGCTCGGGTATGATACGTCCGGAAGGAAGGAACTTCACGGTGGGCCCGCGCGCGGCGCGCAACGGTCCCCCACGCGACGCGAGCCGAACGTATCCACGAAGCTGCTCATGCGCACAGCCCTTTCCTGCATTCTCTCGCTCCTGCCGGCGGCAGCTTTCGGTGCGCCGTGGATCGTGATCTCGGAGATCCACTTCCACCCGCCCGGCGCCGCCGAGGAGGCCGCCAAGGAGGAGTTCGTCGAGATCGTCTGCCGCGAGGCGCCTCGCGTTGACTTGACCGCCTGGACGATTGGCGGAGAGGTCGAGTTCCAGTTTCCGGCCGGCACGTGGATCCAACCGGGCGAGTACATGGTCATCGCCCGGGACCCCAAAGCTTTTGCAGAGCGGCACCCCGGCGCGGGGAGAATTCTGGGGCCTTTCCAGGGTGCGCTCGACAACAAAGGCGGCAGCGTGATCCTCCACAACCGCTCGGGCGCCATCGCCTGCGCTGCGCGCTACGGGGAGGACGGCCGCTGGCCGGCATCCGTCGGCGGCACGGGGCACACGCTATCGATTCGGGACACTTTCCTCGACTCCGCTCGGCCCGAGAGCTGGGCCCCCAGCCGCCGCATCGGCGGCACGCCGGGCGCCGAGAACTTCCCCACGATCGAGGTGCCGTCGACTCCGATCGTCCCGAAAGGCGCTGCCTGGCGGTACCTGAAAGGCACCGCGCCGCCTCCTGCCAACTGGAAGCGCGCCGACTTCGACGACAGCCCCTGGCTCGAGGGCACGAGCGGCTTCGGGTACGGAGACGGCGACGATGCCACCGAGCTCCCCGACATGCGGGGAGGCTACGCCACGCTCTACACGCGCCGCGTGTTTGAGGTCGCGGACCCGGCGAAGCTGCGCCGCCTCCTCCTGCGAGTCGACTACGACGATGGCTTTGCCGCCTACTTGAACGGACAAGAAGTCGCGCGCGCCAATCTCGGCGCCGAGGGCTCCGAGGTTGGCCCAGGAGAATTCGCGTCGGGTCATCACGAGGCCGGCGTCCCCGCCGAGTTCGACCTGGGGCTTGCCGCGGAGCGTCTCGTCGCAGGCAAGAACGTGATCGCGGTCGAAGTGCACAACGATGACCTCAACTCGAGCGATGTGAGTCTCATCGTCGAGCTCGAAGGGCGCGCGCCCCCACCGGCAGCCGCCGGCGCCGTCCGACTGCTCATCAACGAAGCCTCGGCAGGGCGCAATGGCGCAGGAGCGTTCGTCGAGATCTACAACGCCGGCTCCAGCGACGTGAACCTCGAGGGGCACTGGTTGACGGATGACGGCTCGAACTTGAAGAAGCTCCGCATCTCTGGACCCGCCGTGCTCCGGCCGCACGCTTTCCACGTCGTCGACGGCAAAGATTTCGACTCGAAATTCAAGCTCTCCGGTCCCGAGGTCTTCTTGGCTCTCGCCGAGCCGGGCGGCACGGCCGTGCTCGATGCGGTCAGGCTCCGATCGCGACGATCCGCACCGGACGGCAAAGCCAAGGAGAAGGACAAGACCCCGGCGGCGCGGTCCACCGGCCCCAAAGCGAAAGACGCCTCGAAAGACGCCGCAAAGAAAAAGAAAGAGGACGCCGACGACGACGCGCGGGAGCCGGCGCTCGCGGCGCCCCGCGGCCGAGTCCCGGACGGCTCCGCGGACTGGGCGTTCCTCGACGCGCCGACTCCGTCGAAGCCGAACCAGGCTCGCATCGCGCGCGACGTCGTCATCAACGAGATCCTGTACCACTCGATCTCCGGATCCGAGGACGACGAGTTCGTCGAGCTCCACAACAAGGGCAAAGAGCCCGCCACGCTGAGCGGATATCGCCTGCGCGGGGCTGTGCAGCTCGACTTCCCGCAGGGCACCGTGATCGCCCCCGGCGGCTTCGTCGTCGCCGCGAAAAACCCCAAGTCCCTGGCCGCGAAGTACGGCCTGGCGGCGGCGGGCGTGCTCGGACCCTACGAAGGGAGCCTCTCCGGGCGCGGGGAGGAGATCGTGCTGCGCGACCCCGCGGGCAATGCGGCCGACCGCGTGGTCTACGCCGACCGCGATCCGTGGCCGCACTGGCCCGACGGCCTCGGCTCGAGCCTCGAGCTGATCGACCCCGAGCTCGATAACTCCCTGCCGCAATCCTGGGCCGCGAGCGACTCGAGCTCTCAGGCGAAATGGGAAGGGTTCACCTACCGGAAAAAGCACCGCGTCTTCGAAGGGCGCAACTTCTCGGAGCTGCAGTTCATGCTCCTCCAGCAAGGGGAGTGCCTCATCGACGACGTTCGCGTGAGCGGCGCGGTCGCCGACACGTTCGAGAAAGGCGCCAACGATTGGACGGCGCTCGGGACGCACGAGCGGTCGGGCCTCTCGCAGGGAGACGCAGCCTCGGGCAAGAGCTGCTACCGCATCGTCGCCGACGGCCGCGGCAACGCGCGCACGAACTACGTTTCGCGCGCCATTCCAGGCGGACTGTCGCCCTCGATGACCTACACGATCACTTTCCGGGCCAAATGGGTGCGCGGGTCCCCCATGCTCCTCACGCGCACGCCGGGGCAGGGCATCGCGCTCGCCCATCGCCTTTTCGTGCCCTCGAAAATCGGCACGCCGGGCGCCGTGAACTCGACGCGAAATTCGAACGCCCTGCCGTCCCTTGGGACTCCCTCCCAGACTCCGATCGCACCCGCCGCCAACGAGCCCGTGACGATGGCGGTGCGGATCTCCGCACGCACGGCCGTGCGCACCGCATCGATCCATTACCGTTCGGGGGACGCGGCTGCCGACGCGACGGCTCCCCTGCGCGACGACGGCGCCGACCCGGACCTCACGGCCGGCGACGGCGTCTTTACTGGGCGGATCCCTGGCCAGGGCTCCGGGAAAGTGTCCTTCTATCTGTCCGCGGCGGACGAGGCCGGCGCCGAAGGCTTTTTCCCTGTCGGCGCGCCGCGCCGCATGGCGCTCTACGGCGTGGGCATCCTGCCGTCGAAGAAGTTCCCGACGTACACGCTGCTCGTCACCGACGCACAGTGGGAGGCGCTGCAGCAACGGCCGCGCATGTCGAACCGCCTCCTCGATGCCACGCTGGTCGACGGAACCTCGAGGATCTTCTACAACGTCGGGTTGCGGCGGCGCGGCAGCCCGTTCACGCGCTCGACGCGCAACTGGCGCGTCGTGTTCGGCGATGAGTCGGTCGACGGCAGGACTACGCTGACGCTCGATGGTCAGGGAGGCGACGGCACGCGCCTGAACGAGCGCCTCACGCACTGGCTAGCCGACCAGCTCGCCACGCCGAACGCGCGGCAGCAGTACGTGTACTTCCGGCTGCTCGGCCACGAGGAAGGCGTCTACGAGGACGTCGAGAAAATCGACAAGAACTACATCGAGCGGTGGTTCACGATGCCTTTCGAGGAGAGCGAAGCCGTCGCAGCAGCCGCTGCGGGCGACGCGGCCAAACGGGCCGCCGCGGAGCGCGCCACACGGCGCAAGCGGGCCGCGGAAGCTCGGCTGCACAAGATCGACGACTACTGGGAGCTCTCGACGCAGGGGGAGCAGGCCTATCGGGAGGCTCAATTCACCGCGGTTTCCGCAGACCCGGAGGACTACCGCTGGAACTTCCCTCCGCGCGGCGACTCGGTCGACCTCACGGCTCTCGTGAAGCTCGTGCAGCTCCTCGATCCGAAGGCCACCCCGGACAAAGCTTTCGACGAGCGTTGCGGCAAAGCGCTCGACGCCGACGAGTGGCTGCGCGTCCTTGCGGCTCGAGCGATGGCGGACGACTGGGACACCATCGGCCGCACGCGCGGAAAAAACGCGCTCCTCTACCTTGCTCCCGAGGACGGGCGCTGGAGGCTCCTCCCGTGGGACTGCGACCTCGCGTGGCAGCAAAACCCCAGGTCTCCGCTCTTTACGGGCAAGTTCCCCGGGGTGGAGCGGCTCCTCAACCGCCCCATCCACCGGCGCAAATACCTCGGCTACCTCTATTACCTCGCCGCTCGGAGCCTCGAGCCCGAAAGCTTCGGCTCGCTTCTCGGCGACCTCCACGCGAGGACCGGCGCGGAGACGCGGCAGTACGCCAATTTCGCCTCGGCGCGAAGAACTTATGTGTTGTCCCAGATGCCACGCCAGACGTTCCAGGTCGCCGATTCGCGCCGCGTGGAGCGCTCGAGCGCGCACGATATCCTGCGGGCCGGGGGGCTCGCACCGCCGAGCGTCCTCCGCATCCGGTTGAACGGCCGCGAAGGGAGCCTACGCCTCGTGGGCGAGGATCGCTGGATCGCCGAGCTGCCGCTCGGCCCCGACGGCGGAGACTTCCAGCTCGAGGGTCTGGATTTCGGGGGCAACGTTGTCGGAACGGTCGCCGTGAAAGTGCGCGCTCGCCCGCAAGCCGCGCCTTTGCCGCCCGTGAGCGAGATCGTGTCGATCGCCCGCGCCCCGACGCTCCTCTCTGAGCCGCCCGACAGCCTGGAAGCGGATGCGCCTGCGGACTCCGGCGCATCCCCGGCGTCGAAGAACGCCACCGTACCGAGCGGCGCGGCGGACTCGGCGACCCAGAAGAGCCGCGCGACGGGAGCTGCGGCGGAGGCGCGGCGCACGGGCGATGACCCGAGCACGATCGAGGTCGTCGCGAAGAGGCTCGCGGAGTCCGGCAGGGAGATCCGCGGCGAGAATGCCGGCGACAGTCCCGGCGCAGCGAAGGGTACTGCGAGCCCCGATGCGTCCGAGGCGGCGGGCCGGCACGAGGCGGAAAGCGATGGAGTCCTTGGCGACGTAGACGAGGAAGGCCGGCTCGAGCCATCCTCCCGCGCGGACCTCCGCAGCGAGGCCCAACCCGTCGGGCCCGCTGGTGCTCCCGGCTCCAGCCAAGTCGGCGGCGCGCCGGCAGCGGGCAGCACCGGCTGGTGGCGCATCGTGGCAGTGGGCGCACTCGCGCTCGGTGCGCTCCAGATCGGGCTCGTGGTGATTTCACGGAAGCTGCAGCGACCGGTCGGGAAGCGCCGGGCTCGAGCGGCCAGCACGGTCGTCGTGCCCCCGCCCGATGCTCGGCAGGAACCGGCAGTGCCGGCGCCGCAACACGAGACCGCCGAGCCCGAAGCTCGCAAGGGCGCCGCGCCCGCGAGCGCCGCCGATGCGCTGCGTCAGGTCGCGTCGCGGGACTATTCGACGGCGGAAGCTGCGCTCCGGCGACTCTCCACAGCCTCGGAGAAAGACGTGCCGGCGTTCATCGCTGCGCTGGAGGACATCCGTCCGACGCCGTTCTTCAAGATCCGACGCGGGCCGTCGGGGCTCTCCGCCGCCCCGTGCGAGGGGCCGTCGCGCATTCAGGTTCGCCACGTCGCAACGCTGCTCCTCGAGCTCATCCTTGGCAAGCCTCCCGGAGTCGAACGCCCGGGCCCCCGGGAGTGGGCGTCCTGGTGGAAAGACCCGCGACGGAGTCCGGGCAGGATCTGAACAGCGGCAGGGGAAGCCGCGTTTGGGGGCGCTGCGTTCGAAGTGATACTATGGAACCTCCGGCGCGCTGGCAGTGACCGCAGCGCCGGCCTGGGTCTTGGAAGAACGAAGGGACTTCAGCAGAAAGGTCATCATGACGGCTCGCCGCGGGACGCACGGGGAAGTGGGGACGAAGGACTCGGGACGGCCGATCGCCGGTTCCATCGCGTGGAGCGGCGCGGATCGGGCCCACGGTTGGATCATCGCCGCCGCGGTACTCGGTGTTGCATTGTCCGCCGGCCGCCCGCGCGCCCAGCAATTCGACTGCGTCCACCTGAACGACGACAACACCAACATCTTCGTCACGCCCGACGAGTGCTTCCTTTTCGAGGAGCACCAGATCTGGTGTGACTGCGCGTCAAGCCTCTTCACGAACCCCGTCAAGGGGCAAAAGAGCGGCTTTAACCAGGCCGTGCAGTGGATCCTCGACCAGCCAGGGATCGGCAACCACCGCGTGGAAGTCTCGAGCGGAACGCTCGACCTTTCCGGCCTTCAGGTCGGCGACCAGATCGGTGAGACGGTCCTGCATGAGCTCATCCCCCAAAGCGTGGGTGTCCCGCCCAACGCCTACTTCACCGTGCGATCGAGAGTGCGGGTGACGGCCGTGCGGCCCGACGCGATCGACTTCTCGATCGTCGTGCCGGACATGGCCACGGACCCCACTGCGGTGAGCACCTGGGCGATCCTCATCCTGACTTACGATCCGCGGGGCGCGTGCCACTCGAACGGCGTCCAGTACAAGGGCACGCTGCGGTCGAAAGGGCCGGACCAGGGCTTCGTGCTCGAGTACCGCTATCCCAAGGACCTCATCGTGGAGCAGAACAGCTGCTTCAATGCCGACCACTCCGCTTACCAGCACCCGGCAATCGACCCCACGGACGCCGACTCTCCCGGCTTCACGGTGCGCTTCCTCATGAAGTTCTTCACGACGGAGTCCGCCATTTACACGCTGCCGACCACGGCTTCGATCGCAGTCGACACGACGCTCCGGCGGTTCACTTTCCAGGGCGAGACCTCCCCGAGCCTCGACGAGATCCTCGATTTGGGCGCCGAGGACCTCTGCGTCGTGCGGGACGCCCCGGAGGCGGATCAGAACCCCTGCAAAGAGATGGTCGAAACGCTCCAGCTCAAGAATGACGCGGGCGAAAACAGCTCTCCCACGGCGCGGATCGTCATGCTCGATCCATTCAACGTCACGCGCGTCGATGACCCCGCGATCATCGACCTCTTGTGCGGAGAAGCCCGACTGATTCTGCGCGGCGGCAACTCGGACGACGGCGACGGCGGCACGCAGACTATCAGCTACCACTGGCTCGTGAAGGAGGGGCCCGAAGGCGGTGCGGCGATCCCGGAGTCCACCGTGGACTTCAAGGACACCGAAGTCTCCTTCACGCTGCCCGGGCACTACGTCATCGGCCTCCAGATCGACGACGGCGGTGCCGAGAACAACACGGACGAGACGACCGTCGTGATCAACGTGAACCCTGGGCTCGACGTCAACACGCCGCCCACCGCGGTCGTGAAGACGGAGCCGGACCCTCCCGTGCTCGAGCTCGTCGATGGCAAAGCGGAGCTACGCCTCGACGGCGGCGACTCGTCGAACGGCACTCCCGGGATCGACGACTGCATGCAGTCGCTCAGCTATGTCTGGCGCCTCGTGGGTGGCCCCCCGGGCGGCGCGACCATCCAGGCGCCGGAGGGTGAGGAGACCCTTGTCGATTTCACGCTGCCGGGCAGCTACGACTTCGAGCTCGAGGTCGACGACGGCGCACCGGAAGACAACACCGCGACCGCGGACGTGACCGTCACGGTCACGGGCGAGCCGGCGAAGACGCGATTTCGCCGCGGCGACTCCGACGCGAACGGCAAGCTGGAGATCACCGACGCCATCCGCACGCTCGGCTGGCTGTTCAGCGGAGGCATCGAGCCGAGCTGCCTGGACGCGGCCGATTCAGATGACTCCGGCAGGATCGACATCTCCGACCCGATCAAGGCGCTCAACTATCTCTTTCTCGGCTCCGGCCCCCCGGAGCCGCCGGGCCCCGACGTCTGCGGCGAGGACGTGCGGCCGGACGAGCTTGCGGAGTGCGTCTACGAGAAGTGCTGAGATCACCGCCCGGCGCGCCGCAGGGCTTCGTTCTCTGAGCATCGTGCCGATCAAGACCAAGCGCTGGAACGACCCGATCGAGCCGGACGACGGCTTTCGCCTCCTCGTGTGTCGCTACCGCCCCCGCGCGCTGCCCAAGAAAGACGAGACCTGGGCGGAATGGCGGAAGGACCTCGGGCCTTCGAAGGCGCTTCACGCGGATTTCTACGGAAAAAACGGCCCCCCGATCTCGTGGGGCGAGTACCGGATGCGCTACTTGGCCGAGATGAAGACGCAGAAAGACGCAGTGCGCGAGCTGGCCCGCCGGTCGCGCTCGGGCGAAACGATCACGCTCCTCTGCTCGTCCGCCTGCGTCGACGAGGCGAAATGTCATCGGACGTTGCTGCGGAAGCTGATCGAGGAAGCTCCAGCGTAGCCTGAAGAGCCGGCTCGTCTCGGCGAGGGATTCGGACGTTGCTGTGGCGGCTCACGCCGTCTCGAAAATCTCTCGGGCACGCGCCAACCGGCGCAGGCAGACGTCTCTGCCGAGGACGCTCATCACCTCGAAAAGGCCTGGGGTCGCGCTCCGCCCCGTCAGCACTGCGCGCACGGGCTGCGCCAGGTCGCCGAGAGACATGCCTTCCCGCGCCGTGAACTCCTTGGCGTGCGCTTCGAGCGCGGCGGGCTGGCCGAGCGTCCACGAATCTTCCGGAAGGGACGACGCGAGCGACGCAGCGTACCGCTCGAGCGCAGGCAGAATCTCTTTTTTCTTCCGGACGACTTTGAGCGCGCCTTCGTCGAGGGCGGCGGGCTCCTCGTAGAAGTAGCGGGCTTTCTCGACGAGCTGCGAGAGGCACTCGATGCGCTCTTTCTCGAGCTCGACGATCTTCTCGATCCGGGGGCGCTCGCTTTCGAAGTGGGCTGCGCCGACGAGGCCGGCTTTCACGAAGTACGGAGCCGCGAGCGCCAGCACGTCCGCAAGCGGACGCTGCCGCATGTAGTGCGCTCCGAGGTGGTTGAGCTTCTTAAGGTCGTACGTAGCTCCCGATTTCGAGACGCTCGCGAGCGAGAACTTCTCGATCAGCTCGCCGAGCGTGAAAAGCTCCTGCTTGTCGTCGTAGGACCAGCCCATGCGGGCGAGGAAATTGATCATCGCCTCGGGGAGATAGCCTCGCTCTTCGTACTCCGTGACGCTCACGGCGCCATGCCGCTTCGAGAGCTTGCCACCGCCCGGCGCAAGGATGAGCGGTATGTGGGCGTAACGCGGGACCGGAAACCCGAGCGCCTGGAAGAGCAGAATCTGCTTCGGCGTGTTCGAGAGGTGGTCCTCGCCGCGGATCACGTGAGTGATGGCCATCTCGTGGTCGTCGCCCACGACGGCGAAGTTGTATACGCAGGTGCCGTCGCCGCGCTGGATGATGAGGTCCTCGATCTCCTTGTGCTCCACGCGGACCGACCCGCGGATCTCGTCCTCGAGCACGGTGGCCCCTTCGGGGACGCGAAAGCGCACGACGCTGGGCTCTCCCGCGGCGCGGCGGCGCTCCACTTCGCGGGGCTCGAGGCGAAGGCAGGTGCGGTCGTACTGGATGCGCTCTTTCGCGGCTTGCTGGCGCTGGCGGAGCTCGTCGAGCCGCTCTCGCGTGCAGAAACAGTGGTAGGCCTTCCCTTCGCGCACGAGCTGCTCCACGTAGCTCGTATAACGAGGCAGCCGCTCACTCTGGAAGTAGGGGCCGTGGTTACCGCCTTTTTCGGGCCCCTCATCCCAGTCGAGCCCAAGGTAACGCAGGCCCTCGAAAATGGCGCGGATCGCCTGCGGCGTTGACCGCTCGCGGTCCGTGTCCTCGATCCGCAGCACGAAAGTGCCTTGGTTCTGGCGGGCGTACAGGTAGTTGAAGAGCGCGGTGCGGGCGCCGCCGATGTGGAGGTATCCCGTCGGCGACGGCGCGAAGCGGACGCGAATCCCGCTGGCAGGGGGTGACGAGCTCATGGCAGGGGCGGGATCCTCCCCGGCGGCGGGGATGGTGTCAATCGTCTCCGGCGGCTGCTCACACCACGGGCCCGAAACGCGGGCCCCATTCCTGCGCGATGCGCTTCCCTGTCGCCTCGAGCGCGGCGACCTCGCTGGGGGAGAGCGGCGGGGCGTTGAGGACGAAGCGGATGTTCTGGCGGAGCTCTTCGGCGTCGTGGACGCCGAGCACGACCCCCGTGACTCCGGGGAGGTTTAAGGAGTACCGCACGGCGATGTGGTGGTGAATAGGATCCATTTGAGAAGGTCGCCGCTGCCGATTGAATGCGAAGCCGCCCCGGATGCCGCCGTAGACTTTCATCGCCATGACCCCGGCCTTGCGACGGAGCGCCTCGGGGCGCACTTTTTCCTCGAAGCCGTACGTGTAGCGATCGACGAAGTTCATTGCGACCATGACCACGTCCACTTGATCGGTCGCGAGGACGCGAAGGAACTTCTCGGGCATGGAGTGCCCTGTGATACCCACGAAGCGCGCCTTGCCGTCTTTTTTCATCCGGACTATGTACTCCCACGCCCCACCCGGGCCGAGTGCCTGATCGATGTCCCGGTCCCCGGTGGCGTGAAGGTGAAGGACGTCGACGTGGTCGACCTGGAGCTGCCGCAGCGACTCCTCGAACGACTTCTGCGCGTCGGCCGCGGAGTTCGTCATGCACTTCGTGACGAGGAACACCTTGTCCCGGCGAGTCTTCAGCACGCTGCCGAGAGCGGTCTCCGCGTCGCCGTAGATCCGCGCCGTGTCCACGTAGTTGATCCCGCGGTCGATCGCCTCGCTGAAAACGGCCGCGCACTCCTCCACGTTCTGAGGGCCCTCGCCCATGCACGCCGTGCCGAGACCGAGAATGCTCACCGGCACTCCCGTGCGCCCGAGAACTCGGCGCGGGATCGTGCCGAGGTCTTCGCTCCCATCGCCGCGCGCGGCTTCGGGGGGGCTCGCTGCAGGCCCGCCGGACCCCGCGCATCCCCCAGAAACGAGGCCGAGCGCTGCTGCGCTTGCGAAAAGACTGCCCCCTTCCAGGAAGCGGCGCCGGCTGAGCGGCTCTTCGGAGGCGGAGGGCGAATTGTTCGGGTCGTTCGCGGATGCGTGCGCGGCCATGGCGGAAGTCCTCCAGGGGGCTCGTTCGGGTCGGAAGGCGAGGTCGCGGTCGGCGCACGGCGCTGTGCGGAAGGGCACGGCGTCCTGCGGGAAGAGCGGTCCAGAGTACCCTCCGAGGTGTTGGCCGAACAGCGGATATCCTTTCCGGGGCCTGACCTGCGGAATTCCGGTGCGGGCACCCTTAGAATGGCGGGAGCCTTTCTCCGCAGGATCGAGAAACAGGAGAGTATGATGAGCCCCGACGCGCGGCGTTCCCTTGCCCACGTTTCGCGCCCCGACCGCTCCACCCCTCTAGCCGCGGCACGGAGCCTGCCCTCCGTGGCGATCCTGGCCAGCTGCGTGGCGGTTTTTCTTGTAAGGCCTTCGGCCGACGCCTCGCTCGTCCTGCCGATGGACTTCCTCGCGCTGCACCAGCGCGCGGGGTCGATTTTCCACGGCCGCTGCGTGGAGAAGCGGGAGGTGGCGGACGCCCAACCTCTCCCGTACACCGAGTACACGTTCGAAGTCATCGACGCCGCGAAAGGAGTGGCCGAGTCGTCCAGCTCGGCGCCGCGTCGGGTGACGATCCGGCACGTGGGCACGAGCACCGCCCGCCCGCGCGCCGACGGCCTTGAGGAGGCTCCTCTCCGCTGGGGGATGCCGCGCTACGAGGTGGGCCAGGAGTGGGTGCTCTTTCTCACGCGGGAGTCGAAGCTCGGCCTCTGTTCACCGGTCGGCCTGACCCAAGGCGCCTTTCAGGTGGTCCGGGAGCACGGGAAAGCGCTCGTCAAGAACCCCCGAGGGGCCGCGTTATTCTCCGGCGTG
>Ga0111538_10007457_pt1 | contig 14735 bp, 13 predicted proteins | sample SoiMethybrSBSTD1_FD_79669 | JGI IMG/M metagenome (GOLD analysis project Ga0111538, IMG submission 79669) | Bulk soil microbial communities from a Populus tree surrounding site in Tennessee, USA - Soil MetaG P. TD hybrid SBSTD1 (version 2)... | ecosystem: Environmental > Terrestrial > Soil >... | reverse complement strand
GGCAAGACCACCATCACACGGCTCCTGCTCCGATTCAAGGACGTCGAGCGCGGCCAGATTCTCGTCGGCGGCCAGTCGATCGCCGACATCTCTCAATCGTCACTCCGGGAGGTCATCGCGTATGTGCCACAGGATCCGGCGATGTTCCACCGCACGATCGCGGACAACATCCGCTTCGCGCGGCCGCACGCCACCGACGAGGAGGTCCGCCGTGCCGCGGCGCTCGCGCACGCCGCGGAGTTCGTCGAGTCGCTGCCGGAGAGCTACGACACGCTCGTCGGTGAGCGCGGCATCAAGCTCTCAGGCGGCCAGCGCCAACGCATCGCGATCGCACGCGCGATCCTGAAGGACGCGCCGATTCTGATCCTGGACGAGGCCACGAGCTCGCTCGACTCCGAGAGCGAAGCGCTCATTCAGGACGCGCTCTGGACGCTGATGGCCGGACGGACGGCGATCGTCATCGCGCACCGGTTGTCCACGGTCCGGCGAATGGACTCGCTCGTCGTCCTCGACGGGGGCCGCATCGTCGAGCAGGGATCGCACGAGAACCTGCTCGCGCTCGGCGGCATCTATGCGTCGCTCTGGTCCCACCAGTCGGGCGGGTTCCTGCCGGCGACAGACGTCGAGACGACCGGCCCGGCGGACGATCAGGAGCAACCGATCGAAGAGTCCCGTGCTGGCCGCCTGACGGTCAGAGCGCCAAACCCTCGAAAATCTCGCGTCTAGCCAATCGCGGCGCCTCTTCGAGGGTAACGCGCGCTCGCAGGCTAAGCGGATACTGGACTCGGATCCATCAATGGCGGGCGACATCGAACACGAAGCGGCGTTCGTCCGTGCGTTCATCATCGCGCGAAAGCAGGAGCGGCTCGCGGAACTCCTTGCGAAGCCCAAGCGCCGTCGCGATGTACTGAGAACGCTTGCCATTTTAAGGACCTGGATCCGCGATTCATGACCAAGGTCCCTCCGGCCGAGCAGACCGCCGACAGGATCGAGAGTCTCCTACGGGCGAGAGGCGCGCCCGAACAGTGCTACGCCATCTCCACCGATGAATACCTCGATGGGAGGACCGTTACGCTTCGTGACGCCCTCACCCGGATCATCGGTGTGGGGCACGGAACGTTACTCTCATGCGTACCTGGGCATCTCGGATACTTCGAGGGCGAAGAAGGCGGTACGCGCTACCTGCTTGCACGTAAGGACCGCTCCACAAAGCGCTGAGCCTGAAGGGCGCGCAACCCGACGTGTCGTCGGTTTGAACCAGGAATGGAGGTTTTGCAGATTAAGCAAGGAAATCTATGTTGTTGACTCGTCTTGCTTTCTGGTATCTGCCAAACCCTTGTTTTACCCGTGTTGGGTGTTTTTGGACCCACGTTTCCCTGGAGGTCTTTTTTAGGTCTTCTCCCTCGGCAGCGCAGTGTTCTTGGTCAGGAAGCCCGCGGCGGGGACCTCGGTCGCAATCCATTTCACAGTCTCGATCACTCCCTGATCGCAGATTCTGTGAGTGCATGTGTGCCTGTGCTGCCGCCTGCCATACCGTTCATTGCCGCCCAAAAACCAGTTTCAGCACCCGGTCGTCCCCGCCGCCTTCGCTGATCGTTCTGACGTCGGTCATCGTCTTCCCATCAGGTGAAAGGGTACGCACATCCTTCTGCACTCCATCGCTCCATCGGAACTCAGACACGAGGGCTTGGCCCTCCCACCGGTATTTCACGGTCCCCGTGCCGCAGCACCTGGACTCAACCGTCACCTCTTTCCCACCGATCTCAACATGTGTGGGCTCAAGCTCTTTCCCATCCCTCGAGCCGGTCATCTCCAGGGTCGGCTCCTTGTGCTTGATGCGCAAGACCCACGATGACGGAGGGGGCAGTCCACCCGTGTCGCTCTTGTCGGCGATCAGTGTCCACGTGCCCGTCAAATCAGGTTTTGCGACGTTGGTTTGCGTCAAGGCTCTGACGGCGATCGACGCCGCTAGCGACACCGCCAACGCGATGTTCATGACGACCTCCCTGGTCTCTAGCCATGACCTCCCCGGGCCATTCGTATGCCGACGGGTCGGTGACAGCCTCGGCAGTGATTGGATATGTCGCGCCGCCAAACGCGGCGACGCCGCCGAATGCATCTCCCGGTGACAGGAGACGGAGCAAGACCTGGTGGCCCTCAGGCGTGAGCTGGGTGAGCTTCACCGAGTCCCTATCCAGCACGAAGAATGCAGCCGCCGGGTCGCCCTCGCGGAAGAACGTCTATCTTGCCTCGATCGCCTTCGTTCGCGCCGCGGCCCGCACCGCGTTAAGAGTAATCGAATCGAGCGTCGCGAATAACGCGACCGGCTTCGCGAATGCCGCGTCCGTCACGGTTGCAGCATATCAGCGCGTGATCGCCTCAGCCGTCCGACGCACACCCTGGTCACCCGCGTGCTCCTTCAAGACGAGGAGGGGCTCGGCAAGGACGTCAGCGGACGCGCCCTTGCCACCCTGTTATGAGATGGAGCGGTGTCGAGTCCGGCTCCTCACTGAGGGGCAGGACCAGGAATCGCTCGCCGCGAGCGTCAGGTTCGAAGTGCCAGACTTCTTCGCCCGCCCGACCGCCGAACAACCGCACCGGCCGACCTGGCACTAGTTCATTCGGTCGAATGTCGAGCGGCACCGCCATCAGCGCACGTTCTTTTGAGATGTAGTAAAGCTCGCGGCCGTCCTCCCGCCATCGAGGCTCTCCGGCTTCTCCATCGGAAACCAGAATACGGGGTCCGCGTTCTGGTTGAAACCGCATCACATAGACGCGACTTTCGCCGCTATCGTCGCTCTGGTACGCGATGAAACGGCCGTCGGGTGAGAAGCGCGCCTCATTATCCTTGCCGGGCCCGCGCACCACCGGGATTGGGGTGCGGTCGGCCCCGGTCATCCGTACTGCCCATATGTCAAACCGTCTGGCAGGTTCGACCTGAGCAAACAGTAGGAACGCTCCGTCACGCGACCAGTCGAGCGGCCAGCGAATCGCTCCTCCCGGCAGCACGCTTCGGGGCTCCTCTGAGGCACTGAGATCCACCACGTAAACGTTCGGATGCTCCTCACCCCTCGCCCACGCGACGGCCATGTGCTCCCCGTCCGGCGCCCAGACGGCACTGCTCGCCCTGCCACCCAAAGGCACGCGGCTATTGAGATTGCGCTCGAAATCGAAGACCCACAGGCCAATCGTGCCAGCATCATCCGCGGCACGCCCGGCAACGAGCTTCCGCCGATCGGGCGACAAGGCGATCGTGTCGTAGCTTCCTGGTTCCCCCGCCAGACCGAGCGGCTGACCCGTACGTCCAATCCAGCGCGGCTGATGGCGTCGCGGCGCGAGCATGACGTAGACGATGGCGCCAGTATTGGCAACCGAGAACAGTCCGCCGGCAGGGTCGGCCGAACGCGCGCCTCCCGAAAGTACGGTTGGCTCGCCTGATACCGTCCCGGACTCATCGTCGAACCGCTGGGCGATGAGATCGCGATTCCTCAGGTAGATCAAGTACCCCGGTTGCCGATCGACGCTGTTCACGTAGGCGGCACCGGATACGACTCCCCCGTCGATCACGAGAGGCCCGGCCGCTGCCGGCGGATCGAGCGACCCGATCCGAACGGCGTTGCGTGACGAGTGGCGGCTCTGCGCAAAATACGTAAACCGCCGACCGTTCGCGAGGAAAAACGGCGAACGGTGAGAGTCTTCCTGACGTGCATCTTCCAACGCCGTGACCGGTGAAGTGTCACCACCTCTGGCAGCTACTCGCACGAGCGGACCGAGGGCCGTCGGCGCGAACACGATCACGCCCACTGAGCTCCAAGCGCCCCCCCGGGCGTTCGGCGCGTCCGCCAGAATCACTGGTGCGCCTTCAGGCAAGTCCAGACGTTTCAGCTTGCCTTCCGCGAAGAACGCAATGGCCTTGTTATCCGGGGACCAGAACGGAAGGTAGGCACCGGCGGTTCCCGGCAGGTGCCGGAGCGTGCTGTCCTCGAGTGATCGTAACCAGAGGCCGCGTCCCGTGGCGATTGCGAGCCATCGACCATCGGGCGACAGTGCGAACGTCGAATCAAATCCGAGATTCATCATTCGCGGCACGTCTATATCGCTGCGCACCAGCGGCGCGTGCACAGCAGGCGCGGTGATTACGCGGCTGACCATCCATGTGCCGGAGACGAGCGCCAGCCCGAGTGCCACGGTTGCAACTGTTCGCCAGCGTCCACTGACCGACTGATCAGCAGTGGCGGGGATCTTCATCTCGTCAGCCCATTTGAGGACGCCGCGCATCGCCTCCATGCCCTGCCAGCGTCGCCCCGGGTCCTTTTCAAGACACTTGCTTATGGCCGCGTCCACGAGTGCGGGGACGTCCGGAATCTCATGACGTGGTGAAGGCGCCGGCTCCCGCATGATGGCGGCGACGATACCTGCTGCTGTCTTCGCCCGGTGCGGGCCGTGGCCGGTAAGCATCTCGTACAGGACGGTGCCAAACGCGAAGATGTCCGACCTGGCATCAGCCTCCAAACCCTCCAACTGCTCCGGAGCCATGTATTGCAGCGTGCCGACGATGGTCCCTGCGCGTGTGAGCCCACGGTCGGTGATGGTCTCCGTCGAACCAGCGAACGCACCCGGCTGCCGCGGTTTCGCGAGCCCGAAGTCGAGCAACTTCGCACCCGCCTTGGTGATCATGATGTTGCTCGGCTTCAGATCACGATGGATGATCCCCGCCTTGTGCGCCGCCTCCAGAGCATCAGCAATTTGATCGGCGTACATGAGCGCCCGATTGGGAGGGAGTCTGCCACGAGTCAGCACATCGGCGAGCGTTTCCCCGTCGAGGAACTCCATGACCAGGAATTCGGTGCCGTTCTCGTCGCCGACGTCGAACAGCGGGCAGATGTGGGGGTGGCTCAGTGCAGCGATCGAGCGCGCTTCTCGATCAAACCGCTCCCTCGCTGCGGGATCAGTGGTAAGGCTCGAAGGCAGGACCTTAATGGCGACGGTCCGATCCAGGCGCGTGTCGCGGGCACGATAGACCTCGCCCATGCCGCCGGCACCGACCATTGACACGACCTCGTAGGAGCCGATTCGGGTGCCAGCCGCGAGACTCATTGGAGGAGATGTGGGCGCATTATACGGCCGGCACGACGGGTGCCCGACTCCCCGTGGGCGCTGCTGAGCTCGTTTTCAGCTCCTACTCCCCATCCTCCCCCGCTCCCGCCACCGTCCCCTTGCCTCCACTGAGGGAAGCGCGACACAAAAAGTCCATAAAACTGGGGTGCGGCTCTGGACCGCTTCCAGCAGCCTACTACTTCATCGGATATTCAGAATCTGCCTGACCCGCGTTCGCAGCAATTCTGCTGTCGATGGATCTCGAAACGTCGCCCGTTCCTTGCCCCCCGGCACCGTCATTGGATGCAATCGTCCCCGCAAGATCGGGAGATGCGCTTCTGTATCAGCCAACCAGACGGCCTCCCCTCCTTTCCGCGTAAACTGTGCTCTCGAGTACATGATGAAGTGAGTCCGCGGGTTCTCCGCCGCCAAATAGGCGAAGAAAAGCAACAAGCGGTACTCGGCGACGTCCAAAAGATGTTCGGCGATAACCGAATCGCCGCCTGCGACTCGCTCGTCCATAAGAGCCGAGAGATGGCTGACGACGAGATCAGGGTTTTCGAGGCGCACCTGCTCCTCGCGATGCCACACCGCGCTGGTGTTTTCCTTCCTGATCGCCACCGGCAGCCCGCGCAGCGCATCCGTCACATCATCCGCATTGGTGCCTCCCTCAGCCTCGGTTCGCGGATCGTAGACACGGCCTGGGAGGGGGGAGTCGAGCAGGACGATGACCGGTTGCGGGTTGCGCGGCGGCGCTGCGTCTCTCGCCGACCACCAAAGAAGTCCAAGTGGTACGCAGACACTGAGCAACGCCGCGGACCAGTATCCGTGCACAGCCCTCGAACGACGCCGATGTACAGCGACAGTGCCACCCTCGCGTTCGTCTTCCGCTGTCCACCGAAGTTCGCGCAGCAAGTCAGCGGCGTGCTGCCAGCGGTCGTCGGGATCTCGCGCGAGGCACGCTGAGATGATTCGATCGAGTGCTGGTGGAATGTCAGGACGTTGGCGTAACGCCTGTGGCCTCGTATCCGCGAGAATAGCGGCCACCTGAGATGCGGGGGAGGCGCCTCCGAACGCTCGCTGGCCAGTAACCATCTCGAACAACATCGCTCCGAATGCGAACATGTCGGTGCGGGCATCCGTCCGTGCCCCTTCCAACTGCTCGGGGGCCATGTAAGGAATCGTTCCAACAATCCGTCCTGTGATCGTGGACGGGCCGGTAACGGTCTGGTCGGTCTCCTTCTCGTTGGCGACCGGCCCGATAACAGTCTGCTTGGCGATTCCGAAGTCGAGCAGCTTCGGACCGTCCCGCGTAAGCATTACGTTCGCGGGTTTGAGGTCGCGGTGGATAATCCCGGCCCGGTGAGCTGCAACCAGCCCTTCAACAACAGCGATGGCAATAGTGAACAGTTCATCAAGCCGGAGCGGGCCGCGTCGGAGCCGATGCTCGAGCGTTTCGCCGTCCAGCCACTCCATCACGAGGTAGCCCTGAGACGCGAAACTACCGACGTCGTAGACGCTGCAGATTCGAGGGTGATTCAACGCCGCGATCGCACGGCCTTCGCGTTCAAACAGAGCGCGGGCTTCGGCGGCTTCGGCACTGTCGCTGCGCGTGAGCTTGATGGCAACCGTCCGGCCAAGGCGCGTGTCGCGGCCGCGATACACCTCGCCCATTCCGCCCGCACCGACCATTGAGACGATCTCGTAAGGGCCGATCCGGGTGCCAGGGGCGAGGCTCATATTCCGTGGGAGGTCCGCGGATTATATGGCAGCCCGGGGCAGCTCCAGGCCAGCTGACTTGCTGCCGAGGTCGTTCTCAGGTCCTTCTGCCGATCCTCCCCCGCTCTCTCCACCTCCCTGTCGGTGTCACCGACGGCAGCGCCACAGAAAACCTCAATGAAATTGGGGTGCGGTTGTGGACCGATTGCTCCTTCCTCCACGATTTTTGAGGGTGGCGCGCTGCTCGCGCGAACGGTCCCAAATTCATCGCGAGGAGCGTGGACGGATGGGGGGGAAGGTCGGAAGCGGCTTCAGCGCGAATCGGGAGGCGCCGTGCGCCGCTTTCTGAAGCGGAGCAACCCGACGAGTCCTCCCCCGACCAGGACCAGCGTTGCCGGTTCCGGTACTGGTGTTGGTGTCTGAAAGTCGTAGCGGAGCTGACTGAACTCCCACACGGGTAGGGAGGGGTTTGCGTGCAGCGTCAGCGTCACCACGCCCCTTCCGCGAAGAGGCACGCTTGCGCCGGGATCAAAGACTTCGAAGAGTGACCGTTCGTTGACCACGAACGGCTTGGTGATGACAATGGACGATCCCCTCACGTCCGGCAACGTGGTCATCCCGTCGAGCTCCAAAGAAACGAACACATTGGACGCAGCGGACCCAAAATTAGGATAGGTCTGGCCATCGAGGGTTGCGTCGGCAATGAACCCGGAGCCCGTCAGCTGGGCGCCGAGGCCGAATGGTATCCCCGGAGTACACGGGAAGCACTGCGCGATCGGATCGATGCGAGGGTTTTCGCCGGTATCTATCACCCCCTTGATTGAAAAACCACGGGTTCCGACGATTGAAATCGGACCGGCTTGAACGATGGCTGCCTGGGGAAACACGATCGATCCGCCGGTGATCGTGATGGGGTCAGCGGAGGTGGGTGAGACGACGCCAAGGCATAAGACACCCGCGCACGCCACAAAGAAGGCCCCTCTGGTCATGGTTCCCTCCCTTCCGAACCCAAGATGATCAACTGAGCAAGGATGGTGCCTGCTGTCGGACCCGCCACCTGCGCCTCACCATGAAGGTGTTGACAGTCCAGTTGAACAGGAGGCGCAAGACCGGGAAGTCACCTTGGGTAGGGACTCGGTCGGACTGGGCTTTTCGGCGCTCTCGCTCTCCAGCTGCTTTTTGCGGCAGCAGGAACTGATGGGCTCGCGTTCTTCCGGTCAGATGGGCAGGAATCGAATCTGTCCTCGACGCACGACTGGGCCGCTAACGTGGGAGTTCGGAACGCCAACGACTTATCGGTATCGAATCGGATCAGGCCTCGGGCAACTTTCCGGGCGCGAAGGGGCGAGATCATCGTCCCTACGTCAGAAGAATGGCCCGAATCGCGGAGGTGGATTTCTGGGGTTTCCTGACTTGTCCCAGCGGAAGCTCGAAACAGAGCTCATTTCTTCGACCCGTTGGTCCAGTTCAACACCACCGTAATTGGGACGGGCACGAGGTCACCGCTCCGCGTGTGCACCAGGAAGCGCGTGCCGGCGCGATTGGGCACGTAGTGTGTGCGGAGCATGTAGACGCCGGCGTGGACCTCGGTCTGGAAGAGAGCCTTGGGAACGCCAAACGGTGCCGCGCCCGTGGAGACCAGAACCGCCATGAGCTTTCGGTCTTCGGACAGGTAGTAGATCTCCCGTCCGTCGGCTCGCCAGCGTGGTTCGTATCCACCGTCGGTCGAGATCGTCCACTTCCGATCGGATTGCGGGAGCGTCTGGGCATACACCTCATAACGTCCGGACTCGTTCGACGTGTAAGCGACGAAACGGCCGTCGGGCGAGAAGTTGGCGTGTAACTCGGCGGATGGGGAGCGGGTGAGCCTGACCGGGTTCTTCTTGCCGGCAGCGGGCAGCAGCCAGAGATCGGTCGGGATGCCAGTGGCGACGGCGATGTATTGTCCGTCGGAGGACCAATCCGACGGCAGCAGATTGGAACTGCCCACGCCCATTGCGCGAACAGCATCCTCTACCAGCAGGGGCTGATCGTCACCGCCGCCGGCTGCACTCCTCTGATAAAGCTCTACCAGACCCTTCCGATTGGTCCGAAAAGCAATCCGCCCGTTATCCGGCGACCAGACCGCCGCCGAGTTCAGCGCGGGGCCAAACGTGAATCGGGATGTATTGCCACGCACCAGGTCGATCAACCAGATATCAGGAAGGGCCACTTTCGGATCGAGCAGCGACGCCGCCAGACGCGTTTCGTCGGGCGAGAGCCGGAAGTCCGCGTAGTCGTGATCGCCGTCCGGGCCAACCTCACCCAGTGACCTTCCACTGCGGTCGAACCAGGTCAGGCGTCCTGGCTGCAGGGTGTTGGAACCCGCATAGGCCAGCGTCCCTTTGCTCGAAGAGGAAAACGCCCCGTCGCCTCTGCTGGAACGACCGACTCGCGCCGCAATCGCAATCGGCTGGCCCTCAAGCGCGAGACGCGCCAGATCGAACGACTGGCCGAGCAGCGTGTCTTCATTCAGAAACAGGACGTAGCCTGGGGCCACGTACTGCATATTGCCGTCAGAGCGAAGCAGAAAAACCTTGGCCTTGTCGGCAAGACTGCCGACGTACACTCCCCGCTGCTCGGAGAGGCCGCTTCGCACGGTGTAAAAGAAGTGCCTGCCGTCCGGCAGGAAATGCGGCCAGCGGTGTGACCCTTCTTGCCCGGATGCGTCCAGGTCGGTCACGGCCTGGGGAGTTCCACCCTTTGCCGGAACTCGCTGTAAACCGCCATAGCCTGTTCCGAACAAGATCGTGTCGTCTGCGGCCCATGAGCCGCCACGGGGATCAAAGGCACTATCGGTGATCGTCTGGACGGGCCCTCCCGGCCCGGCAACCTTCCTCAGCCTGCCTTGTCCGTCGAAGAACGCAAGCCAGCGGCTGTCAGGTGACCAGAACGGCTCAGACGCATCTTCCGTCCCTGGCAACACTCGGGCGTCAACATCATCCAACGACCGCAGCCAGATCGTTGGTCTGTGTGCGGGTGACGCGGCGACAAACGCGATCGAGCGCCCGTCGGGCGACACGGCAAACTGAGGGGTGGGGACCGTGGCGTTGATATGCGCGGCGAACATCAACCGATTGGGTGGGTTCACGGACAGGCGAACGAGGTCGCCCGTTTGCACAACCGGCCGGCGCCAGACGCTGACGTACGCCAGCGCGATCGACATCAGTACGGTCACCGCGATCCACGCGAGGCGCTCCTTCGATCCGCCGCGAGGTGGAGCGCGCTTCGCCGAGTCAGCCTTCTGATTCGATGCAATGTCCTGGAGAATACGACCGACGTCCGCGATGCTCTGCCAGCGTTCATCCGGGTCTTTCGCAAGGCAGCGCTCGACGACGTCGTTGAGCGCCGGCGGTGCAAGCGGCTGGCGCGTCGAGATGGAAGCGGGCGTGTCCTTCAGGATGGCGCCAATCACGCTGGCAGGAGTGTCACCGTCAAACGGCCGCGTCCCGGTCGTCATCTCGTAGATGACCGCGCCCAGTGCCCAGATGTCGCTGCGGGGATCGGCGTCCTTGCCCTCCACCTGCTCCGGCGCCATGTACTGCACCGTGCCGAGAATCGTTCCCTGTACCGTCTCCAGCGTCGTCTGCACCCGCGCCATTCCCGAGGTCGAGATCGGTCCGTTCGGTGCCCGAAGCTTGGCGAGGCCGAAGTCCAGCAACTTCGACCCCGACTTCGTCAACATGATGTTGGCGGGCTTGAGATCGCGATGGACGATGCCCTGGCGGTGCGCCTTGTCGAGCGCGTCGGCGATCTCGGCCGCGAGCGTCAACGCCTGGTCGACCGGCAGCGGCCCCTTTTCCAAGTGCGCCGTCAGTGTCTGACCTTCCAGGAGGGGCATGACGAGGAAGAACGTACCGTCGGCGACGCCGACGTCGAAGATACTGCAGATGTGAGGGTGGTCGAACGCGGCGACCGTGCGGGCCTCGCGCTCGAACCGGGCACGTCCATCGGAGTCCGCAGCGAACAGGGGACCCAGAATCTTGATCGCTACGCTCCGATCGAGGCGCGTGTCGCGTGCCTTGTAAACCTCACCCATCCCACCGGCGCCAATATGGGCGGTCACTTCATACGGGCGAGGCGAGTGCCAGCTGTCAACGCCACAGGAAACGGCTGAGATTAGAGGGGATGCGTATCGAACGCCGTAGTGTTTAAGATGAAAGACCTCCGGATGGGGAGAATGGACCACGTGGAGAGCCTGTCAACCCACGGACCGCGGGTGGAATTATAGTCTGCGACCTAATAAGCACATACCGTCACCTCCGTCCCATCCTCCCCGCTCCCGCCACCTCCCCGTCGCCTCAACCGAGGGCAAGGACAAAGAAAACCCCCATAAAACCGGGGTGCGGTTCTGGACCGATTGCTCCGATCAGCTGGGAATCGACGCGGCCGCGGCCGTTAAGGTGGGCAATTCGTGAACACTTGGCTAAGATCGGCAACCGTCAAGAAAGGACCCCGCGTGATGGCAAACAGCCCCCAGGCGTACCGAAATACAAGAGATGACCTGCCCTTCCAGTTCTTGGGTGTCACGACGCTCCTGAGAGCGACGGCCGACAGCACGAACGGCGCCTTCGGACTCATTGAGCACCCGATACTGCCGCCCGGATTCGAATCTCCGTACCATGTTCATCACCGTGAAGACGAGTCCTTTTATGTACTCCAGGGACGCGTGGCATTCGTGTGTGACGGCAAGTGGCTCACCGCCGGACCGGGCGACTTCGTGTTCGGCCCCAAGAATATTCCGCACGGCTTCAAGGTTACAGGTACGACGCCCGCTCAGATGCTGCTGCTGGTCTCGCCCGGCGGCTTTGAGCGATTCACGAAAGATCTCAGCGAACCAGCTGGTACATCCGCCTCGCCTCCGGACATCGCAAAGCTCGTGGCGGTGGCAGCCAACTACGGGGTTGACATACTCGGCCCATTGCCTGAAGGAGCACCCTAGTTCCTGGACCCTCTCGGGCCGCGGCCCCGCCGAGTCAGGTTATGGTCTCCGACCTAATCCGCTCTTACGGTCAACGCCCGCCATTCTCCCCCGCTCCCGCCAGCGTCCGGTTGCGGTCACGGAGGGGAGGGTCACACAAACCCCAATAAAACCGGGTGCGGCTGTGGACCGATTGCGCCAGAACAAGGGCCACACCCGCCGCGCGTGTTGATCCTGTTACGCGCCGAATCAGCGAGTGGGCGCCTGATCGCTGTTGTAGATCGCGTAGGCCACCCTCCACGCGCCCTGGCTGCGCCTCAGGATTACGACGTATTTGCCCGTGTCGCTGGTGGCGGTAGTCTGACCCGGCGGATTCATGCTTTGCTTGTAGGTTCCGACATCGTACCCGGTGTCGCCGACGGCACGGGATTCGAGATGGGTGAGTGCGAATTGACCCACCTTCGTGTCGCCCGAGAACAACTTCACGTAATACTGCTCAATTGCCGCGCGCCCTTTGACACTCGGTACATTCGGCGGCATCTCCACGGCATCTTCGGTGTAAAGGGCGGCGATCGCCTTTGCGTCACCGGCCAGGGTAGCCTTAACGTAGGCCTCGGCCACCTGTTTGATCGCCGCCTCTTCCGCGCTGGTGCTCTGCGCCTTCGCGGCGCCAGTTGCTTGCGCCCCGCCGCCGTGCGCTCCTCCAGTGATCGCCCAGAACAGCGCCAAGCCCACAATTGCGCCAATCCTCATAGGTCGCCTCCTTTTCCGACGCCTATTGTGGCGATGGGCTCGAAGCAGGGCAAGTGTCAGAATGGCAGGCCGAAAACGCGACTGAGGCTGCCGCTTGAGCTACGAATCGAGCGGCCGCCCATCGTAGGTCTGGTCGCCCGAGATGGACGGCGTCCTTCACAGCCTACGGGAACCGGAGTCGAACGGCCTAGCCTTGGGCCCTCCCTGGTGGCCATCCTCCCCCTGCACTCGCCACCTTCCCGTCGCGCCCACAGACGGCAGCTCCACACGAGACCTTAACAAAACTGGGTGCGGCTGTGGACCGCTTGCTCCCGACGACCGCGCTGGCTTCGACTTGGGCATTCAGCAAACACAAGGCGCCTACATAAGGAGTATTCTCACCGGCAGATCAACCACACAAACGGACAGATAAGGAGGCGTCAGATGCGGGCACGCTCAACGGCGTCGACTTTCGGCGTGATTCTCGTGGCGGCGGTTGCGGTTGTTTCGGCGCAGGGGGCCAACCGTCGGATCGGGACGTGGCACCTCAACGTGGCGAAGTCCACATACAGTCCTGGGCCTGCGCCCAAAAGTCAGGTTCTGACGATCGAGGCGGCGGGAGCGGGCGAGAAGGTGACGAGCGAATCGGTGTCCGCGACCGGGTCAAAAACCGTCTCCGTCTACACCGCCAACTACGACGGAAAGCCGTATCCGATCACGGGCTCCGAAACCGCTGACACGGTGACCCTGAAGCGCGTCGACGCGAACACGTCCGAGCGCACGGACAGCAAGGGTGGGAAAGCGGTGCAGACGTTCATTCGCGTCGTGTCAAAAGACGGAAAGACGATGACTGTCACGATCAAGGGCACGAATGCGCAGGGGCAGGCGGTCAACAACGTGGTCGTCTTCGAGAAGCACTGACCGGCAATCTGGCGGCGGCGCGGCACCCGCGGGGAAGACCGCCGGGTGTCGTTCGCCAAAATCACCACGGGGTCACGCGGCTATGATGAAGCCCGCGGTCGGTTATGGAAGTGGCAACGAGAGATAGGCACATGCGTATCGCGACGAGCGGTGGCTCCGGTTGTGCCAGATGTCCGGGCACACAGCTGTTGCTAATACCAAGGAGGTAAAACATGCCAAAGGTCGTAGTCACGGCGCAGGTCGAGGATCCTGTCAAATGGGAAAAGAATTTCCGGACACACGGTAGCCTCTTCAGGAGTCAAACCGTCAACAAACTCGTTAGTTTCGCGACAGTTCAAGGCAATCACGTTGCGGTGTGTCTCGAGCCGGATGACCTGGACACTTGCATGAAGATCCTGGATTCCCCGGCGACAGTGGAGGCCATGACATTTGATGGCGTCAAGCGAGAGACCGTGAAGGTGTTCGTCTTGGACAAGGAGCTGAAAGTCTAGAGCACGCTGGCGGCGGGGGCTGAACCGGACAGGCGGCTACGGCCGCCGCGCTCATCGCTGATCCGTTACTAACGATCAACGCTGCAGTGCTTGCGAATCGAACGCCGTACATTCGAGGTCTAGTCGCACGGGCTGGTACGGGCAGGGCTGTAGTTACACTTTGTCCGCCGGATCAGGGGCCGGGGTGATAGCCTCTCCGGCTCAGAACGACTCGCCGTGTTGAACGCTCCCGGCGGGAATCCCCGGCCTGACGCGAAGGCGGGATGGCGGCTGCACACCGGACAGGCGGCTAACCGGTGGCCCTCCTGGCCATCCTCCCTCGCTCTCTTCATCTCCCGCGGGCCTCAACGGAGGGGAGCTGGACGAGACACTCAATAAAATTAGGGTGCGGTTTCGGACCGATCTCTCGTGTCTCTAGTCCTGCACGCTCGACCCTTGTGAAGCTGCGGCGGGATGTGTACGTCCGCCTCAACGTTGAATCGGCAGGACGATCCGTCGAATTACACCTTCCCAGCCAGCGAGGAGCAAGTGGGAGTCGTCCGGCGTGAATGCGACGGCACACGCGATGTCGCCGTCCACCCCCTCAGGTTCTGGCCCGCCTTGGCCTTGGCCGTTCGGGCTAAGCTGAGGCCACCTTTGCTCACGAAAGAAGTGCGCGCGCCTCAAGGAGGATCAAGTGGCTCGAGTATCGGTTCGGTATTGCGCGTTCTGAGTGTCGGGCCTACATGCCGTCCGTGTGGCGGCACGGCTCCGTCGTGAACTCGGAATCGAGGTGGAAACGATCCGTGGCAGCTACGGTGAGTACAAAGTTCTCG
>Ga0111538_10007456_pt1 | contig 14736 bp, 12 predicted proteins | sample SoiMethybrSBSTD1_FD_79669 | JGI IMG/M metagenome (GOLD analysis project Ga0111538, IMG submission 79669) | Bulk soil microbial communities from a Populus tree surrounding site in Tennessee, USA - Soil MetaG P. TD hybrid SBSTD1 (version 2)... | ecosystem: Environmental > Terrestrial > Soil >... | reverse complement strand
CGACCGGCGCTTCTACTTCGCGGGCGACACCGGAACGTTCGCCGGCTTCGAGGAAATCGGCCGGCGGCTCTCGATCACGCGCGAGCGCGTACGTCAGCTCGAAAACCGGGCGCTCGCCAAGCTGCGCGCCGCGCGAGGATACGCGGCATAGCGACGCAACGGGCCGAGACGACAGGCCTCGGCGGTTGCAGATGCTACAAACCTTGCACAGCCTACAAGGCGCGGAACTGGGCGATCGCTGCCGGCTCTTTCATTTCCAAGGCCGCCGCCGCGCGGCCGGGCACGCGTCGAACGCACCGTTCGATGGCGGCCCGCATTCGTTACCCGTCATAATCGACGGGGTTGAGGGTGCCGCTCGATCACGCGTTCTGTCCAAGCGCGGGTGCTGGCAGAGGAGCGCGCCGAAGGTGACGGGGTGGCAGAGACAGCACGAATGCGAGACGGCGGTTAGGGACGGAGACTCTCATGGGTTACGCCGTCAAGGAGATCTACTACACGCTCCAGGGAGAAGGCGCCAACGCCGGCCGGCCGGCGGTATTCTGCCGGTTCTCGGGCTGTAATCTCTGGTCGGGGCGAGAGCAGGATCGCGCCGACGCGGTGTGCCGGTTTTGCGATACCGATTTCGTCGGTGTTGACGGCCTCAACGGCGGCCGTTTCGACGAGCCCGGCGCTCTTGCCGATGCCGTCCTTCGCCAGTGGCCCGCCGACGCGGCCATCGATTCGAGGTTCGTCGTCTGCACGGGGGGCGAACCGCTGCTGCAAATGGATCGACAGTTGACCGACGCTCTGCATCAGTGCGGGTTCCTCGTTGCCGTGGAGACGAACGGCACGATCGAGCCCTGCCCCGGCCTCGACTGGATCTGCGTCAGCCCCAAGGCGGGGTCGGACCTCGTGGTCACGTCGGGCGACGAGCTGAAGGTCGTTTTCCCGCAAGAGGGCGCCGAACCCGAGCGCTTCGAGGGGCTGGCGTTCCGGCACTTCTTCCTCCAGCCGATGGACGGGCCGCGACGCGACGCGAATACGCGGCTGGCCATTCAATACTGTCTCGCTCATCCACGCTGGCGCCTCAGCCTGCAGACGCACAAACTGCTTGGCATCCCGTAGCAGTCGCTGAAACGTCAACTCCCAATCTCCAGCTCCCAACGACCAAGGCATCCAGCCGCCGTCTCTAGGCGCAGCCTCGCTGGTAATAGAATGGCGCGGACCCGACTCGGTCCGCTGCGGCGAGGATGCGTCAGGAGACGATGGCCAAAAAACGACCTTCGAAAGATGATGACGGTGCGCCCAAGCCGCCAAGGCGGCCGCGGCGGGGGTCTTCGCCCTCGGACGCGCAATACCGGATCGACCTGGCGCGTGCCACGTTTCCGCGCGGGCTTTACGATCGAAAGACGCGCCAACGCCTGGGGCTGCCGAACGATCCTGACGAGTACGCCTCGTACGTCATCGAGTTGAACCTCCTGAAGCACGGCGGCCTCGCCGCTGCCGACAATGCATTCAAGGACCTGTACCGCCGCAACATCGTCGAGAACGCGGACGACCGGCCTCCCGTCCGCGTCTCGAAGACGTATTACAGCTGTTTCATCAGCATGAACGAAGCCCGTCGGCTGGTGAAGGCGGACGAGGCGAAAGGAGGAGTGAGGCAACGTTCGATCTACCGGATCTGGCCGGACTTCAAGGTCAATGCGCAGATCGATCGCTCCGTCTCGACCGTCAAAGGCGACGCCGCACTCAAGTCCTACGCGGCATCGGGAGACGGCGTCATCTGGGCCGTCATCGACTCGGGCATCACCGCGTCACATCCGCATTTCGGCAACTTCGAGGCGGCACAGCGCGCCAACCGCGCCGCCGCCGCCGAGGCCGCGGCGGCCGAGGCGAGCGAGTCGGCGGATACAGCGAAATCGATGGGGGCCGCCGACGCCGAGGCGCGGACGAGCGCCGCAGCGGCGGCGGTCGAAGCTGCGCGACAGGCGGCCGAATCGGTGACGCGCCGCGAGCAGGACGCACAACGACAGCACACGCTGCTCGCACCGGAAGTGGCAACACTGCACCGGTTTTTCGGCCGCGAGCTGAAGGGCAAGTTGAAGATTCCCACGCCGCTCGGCGACCCGGATGCGGACCCCGACATGGATCCTGAGGTGCGCCACAGGCTCGTCGCGCGGCACGTGGAACTGGCGCTCGCCGACGACTTCGGCCACGGTACCCACGTCGCGGGGATCATCTCCGGTGGACTCGTCGAGCAGACCGCCAGCGCCCAGGTGTTCGAGCGCAAGTTCAAGACGGACACCGAGGGTATGGACAAGGTCGAAATCACCGTTGTCGAGCGGACGGTACGGGATCCGCGCGCGTTTCGCGGCGTGGCGCCGCAGTGCAAGCTGGTCAGCCTGAGAGTGCTCGACGAGCACGGCGACGGGTTCGCAAGCGACATCATTCGCGCGCTCGATTACGTTCGCGAGCGGCTCAACGGCGACCCGAAGATGCTGGTGGTGCACGGCGTCAACCTCAGCGTCGGCTACGAGTTCGACGCGGAGATGTTTGCGTGTGGAGGCAGCCCGCTGTGCGTCGAAGTCGATCGGCTCGTGCAGGCGGGCGTGGTGGTGGTGGCGGCGGCGGGAAACACCGGGTACGGCACCCTGTCGGCGGCCGAACGCAACACCAAGGTCGGCCTGGCGAACACCATCAACGATCCGGGCAATGCGCGGAACGCCATTACAGTGGGCGCCACTCACCGCGATTCGCCGCACACCTACGGCGTCTCGTTCTTCTCGTCGAAGGGGCCGACCGGCGACGGGCGTCTCAAGCCCGATCTCGTCGCTCCCGGAGAGCGGATCACGTCCTGCGCGGCGGGGAAGAAGCTGCGCGAGGTGTTGCACGACCGTGCCGAACAGGCCGGTGCGGCCTACTACGTGGACGACAGCGGCACCAGCATGGCCGCTCCCCACGTCTCCGGCGCGATTGCCGCGTTCCTGTCGATTCGGCAGGAGTTCATGGGAAAGCCGCTCGACGTCAAGAGCATCTTCCTCAAGACGGCGACGTCGTTGGGACGAGAGCGATACTTCGAGGGCTGCGGGCTGGTGGACTTGATGCGCGCGATCCAGTCGGTGTAGCAGCCTCCGATCGTTCGGGAGTTGGAAGTTTGGGAGTTGGGAGTTGACGAAGGGAGCGTCCCAGTGGCAGCCATGCCCCGCTTCGAAATCGAGTTCACAAAGGACGGCAAGGTGTTCGATGCGGCCCAGGTCGACGCCGTCGAGCAGGCGTTGCCCGATCTCACCGACCTGCTGTTCTTCTGCCACGGCTGGAACAACGACATCGCCGACGCCCGGGCGCTGTCCGGTCAGTTCCTGGAACGGGTCGAAGACGTCCTGGACGGCGGCATCGTGCCCGAAGTCACGGATCGGACCTTCGGGGCCGTCGTGGTGCTGTGGCCGAGCAAGAAGTTCACCGAAGAGGAACTCATCCCTGGCGGCGGGGCGGCGAGCCTCGGCGCCGAGGCCGACACCGCGCCGCTCGAACGCGTCCTCGCCGACCTCAAGAACGATCCGGAGCGCCTCGGCGAGGTCCTCGTACCGCCCGAGCGGAGGAAGATCGTGGACCGGGCGCTGGAACTCGTCCCCGAGCTCGAGACGAACCCCGAGGCGCGAAAAGAATTCGTCTCGCTCCTGCGATCGCTCGTCAGCAACGCCGACGCACATGCGGAGGACGGCTCGGAGGAATTCTTCTCGCGAGACGAGGCTGAGATCTTCCAGGAGATGGACAAGACCGTGGTGGCGCCGCTTGGACCGACCCCGGGCGGCAGTGCCGGGCTGCGCAGGAACGCTGGGGGAGCAGCAGGTCTCAGCGACGCCATCGGCGGCGTCATCGGCGCCGCCCGGCGGATTGCGAACTTCACCACCTACTATCAAATGAAACAGCGTGCGGGAACGGTGGGGCGCACCGGGCTGAGCCAGGTTCTCCGCCGGCTGCGCACGCGCAAGCCGGCGCTGCGGCTGCATCTGATCGGTCACAGCTTCGGCGCGCGCGTCGTCACCGCCGCCGCCGACGCGCTGGACACCGGCACGCCCGCACTGACACTGACGCTGCTCCAGGCTGCCTACTCGCACAACGGGCTGGCGGCACAGTTCGACGGAAAAAACGACGGCTTCTTCCGGAAAGTCATTTCCGAAAAGCGCGCGTCGGGTCCCATCCTCATCACCCACACGAAGAACGACACTGCCGTGGGCATTGCCTATCCGCTCGCGTCGCGGTTGTCGCGCACGAAGGCATCTGCCTTCGGCGACGAGAACGACCCCTACGGCGGGCTGGGCCGCAACGGCGCGCAGTTCACGCCAGAGTCGAAGGGGATCGCACAGGCGCTTGCCGAACTGACCGAGGCACAGCCGGGGCCGTACCACTTCGCACCGGGCAAGGTGTACAACTTGAAGAGCGACGTCATCTCCGAACACAGCGATATCTGCAAGCACCAGGTGGCGTATGCGATGCTGAAGGCGGCAGCGGCCGTGTAGTCGCTGCGAATCGGGAGCGGCACAGCCCCGGCGCGATGCCGGCGGCGCCGAGGGGGGCGATTCCGATGAGCGATCGCGGCCAGTACATCAAGAAGGCTTCGCAGATCGTGGCGGCGGTACAACTCGATCTGGAGACGCCTGGATTCACTTACGAGAAGTGGGGCGATACGCAGCAGTGCAAGCGCGGCGACTGGCTCGTCAACAACGACGGCGACACCTACACCGTAGACCGCGACACCTTCGCACGAACATACCGGCCCGCGGGTGTCGGCACGTACGTGAAAGTGGCGCCGGTGTGGGCGGAGCAAGCGTCCTCGGCCGGAGAGATCCCGACGAAGGAAGGTGTGACGCACTACGAATCCGGCGATTACCTCGTGTACAACGAACCCGGGTCGCGCGACGGCTACGCCGTCGCGAAGGATGCCTTCGAGCGGATGTACGAGCCGTACCGCGAGGACAGCGCCGATCGATCTACTGCGCGTTGAAGATGGGGTTGCAACTGCCGTCGATGTCGCTGGATGTCGTCTTCTCCCCCGCCAGCCCCTTGTTCATCGCCAGTTTGACCTGGTCCGCGTAGGTGCGATAGACGTTCCGTGCCGTTTGTGCGAGGCGAGTGCCCTTCGGCAGGCTGAACATCTCCTCGATTTCCCTGTCCCACTGGATGATGCCAATCTCCCCGATGCTGCGGCGCGCGGGAGCGAAGTCGTGAATCCCCAGTGCGATCCCCGCGACGGAATTCACGAGGCGGCACTCCTTGAGCACGCGCTGCCCTTCGAATACCGGGTCGTTGGCCTGGGTGCCCGAACTGGCGGCGCCCATCAGCGGCAGCACGACCGATCGCGCTCCCGAATCGTCGAGCGCGGCGAGGCAGCCGGCAATACCCTTGCGCACCCGATCCTGCGCGAACAGTTCCCGGCGATCGATCGCCCCGCCCTTCGCAAAGTCGGTGGCGACGAGACAGACGGCTTTGGGAAACGCTCCGCCTGAGGGCTTCCCGTTCGACGAGCGCGGCAACTGCGCGAAGAACATGTCCAGGCCGATGTCGAGCACACGGCCCTGCTCGCCCGTCGCCTGTTTGCGGCGCACCGCGATCTGTTCCTCCAGGTCCCGCATCACGGCCGGCTGTTTCCGGACACGGTCGATCAGCACCCGTTGAGTGGCTGGAGAGGAAGCGCCGACCAGCAATTCGGTATTCGTCGGCACGATCGCCGCATCGGGCCGGAATTTCGGGTTGTCGAACGCCCGCTCGAGATCACCGCCGGTGAGGTAGATCCGTGCGGGCGAGGCCGCAGCCTTCGCGGGGCCCACCTCCGCGGTCGCGAAGCTCAACGCGATCGCCTCGCCGCGTTTCTGGTCGTCGCTGAACATCGCGGCGACGGGCCCTTGCTGTTGCGCGGCGGCGATGCCGGCCGCGATGAACACGCCGCCGGCCACGAGCACGCACGCGCGACTGGAAAGGGTTCCTCTAACCATGGCTCGTTCATTCTAATGCCAGAACGCCACCGCCTCCCCGCCGGCACCGTGGAACACCCTTGACCACGGGCCGCCACTTGCGTGAATGTTGTCGCGCGCCGGCGGGACGTTGCCATCGAGACAGCCTGTGACTTGCAGCGGTCCACTGGCGGGAGGAACGAATGCCCAGCGCAGACGGGAAGAAGAAGTGCTTCGTGGTGATGGGTTTTGGAGAGAAAACCGATTACTACTCCAGTCCCCAGCGGGTCCTCAACCTCACTCGAACGTTTGAAGACATCATCGAGCCGGCCGTCACCGCCGCCGGGCTGGAGTGCCTTCGCGGCGACAAGATCATTCACTCGACCGTCATCGACAAGCCGATGTACGAGAACCTGCTCGAGGCCGATCTCGTCATCGCAGACCTCTCCACGACGAATGCCAACGCGCTGTACGAGTTGGGCGTGCGGCACGCGCTCCGTCCGCATACAACGATCGTGATCGCCGAGGCGCAGTTCTCGTTCCCGTTCGACCTGAACCACGTGCTCATCGAGAAATACGAGCACCTGGGGAAGGAAATCGGGTTTCGCGAGGTTATGCGCATGCGCGACGTCCTGCAGACGAAAATCGGCCTGATCCTCGATCGCGCGGAGACCGACAGCCCAGTATTTCTCTTCCTGCCGCAGCTCTTAGGTGCCGGCCGCGCCACGCCTCCACCGGCCCCCACGGCCGCTCCGCAGGACGAGAAGAGCCTCGCCGATCTGCTCGAGACCTTCAAAGACGCCAAGAAGAGCGTCAAGGACCCGTCCGACTGGCTGTTCGTGATCGCAGTACTGAAGCGCCTGCAGAACCTGCAGCCGACCGATCCGTTCATCGTTCAGCAGCTCGCCCTCGCCACCTACAAGTCGAGGCTGCCTGACGTGCTCACCTCGCTGAAGAACGCGCGCGGCATCCTGGAAGCGCTCAAGCCCGATACCTCGTCCGAGGCAGAGACCGTCGGCCTGTGGGGCGCCATTCACAAGCGGCTGTGGGAGGTCCGGCGCGAAAAGGCCGACCTCGACACCGCCATCCGCTCGTATGCCCGCGGCTATTTCATCAAGGACGACTACTACAACGGCATCAACATGGCGTTCCTGTTGAACGTCAGGGCATCGGTGACCGAGGGCGACGACGCCATCGCCGACCGCGTGGTTGCGCGCCGAATTCGCAACGAGGTGCTGACCTTGTGTGACACGGCGCTCGGCGGAACGTTGAATCCCGGCGACGTGTTCTGGGTCAATGCCACGAAGGTAGAGGCGCTGGTCGGCCTGGGGCGCGAGGCCGAAGCCGCCGCATTGCGCGACACGATCAGCCGGGGCGCCGACCAGTGGATGCTCGACTCGATGACAGGTCAGCTCGACGCGCTGATCGCACTGCACCCCTGACACGGGACTCACCATGAAAGACAAGCCTCAGCTCATCGAACATCGCCGGCAGCGCCACAAGGCCGCCGTAATCATGATTCACGGCTTCGGCGGCGACGCGGCTGCAACGTGGGGACTGTTCCCGACGCTGCTGGCGGCCGAACCGGCCCTCGCCAGCTGGGACATCTACAGCATCGGCTACTCGACGAGCCTCGCGTTCGATCTGGCGGGCATCTGGAGCGCCGACCCCGAGCTCATCACGCTGGGCGGTTTGCTGAACACGGTCACCGACGTGCCCCCGCTCGACGGCTACGAAGTACTCGCGATGATGGCTCATAGCATGGGAGGCCTGCTGCTGCAGAAGGCGCTGCTCGCCAGTCCGGCCCTGCGCAAGCGCGTGTCGCACGTGCTGCTCTTCGGAACCCCGAGCGCCGGCCTCGAGAAAGCCTCGCCGTTCAACTTCTGGAAGCGGCAGGTGCGCGACATGGGAAGCCGGAGCCCGTTCATCACTGGCCTGCGCAGCCAGTGGAGCGCCGATATCGGCGGCAAGACGCCGTTCACGTTCCTGGCAATCGGCGGCGATCGGGACGAGTTCGTGCCGCGCAGCTCGTCGCTCGATCCCTTCCCGGAGTCGCAGCAGCGGGTGGTCTACGGCAATCACCTGGAGATCGTCAAGCCGGCCGACGCCACCCACGTCGGCTACAAGGTGGCGCTGAAAGCCGTGGGGGGCGCCGACGTCGCCGACGCGATGCTTCCGGCGGTGGACTCGGCACTCCGCGCGATCGAATCCAGGAATTTTCAGGACGCTCTCTCCACGCTCGAGAAACATCGCGATGACCTCGACGATCAGGGTCTCGTCACCCTCGCCCTTGCGCTCGAGTCGGTCGGCCGGCAGGACGACGCAATCACGCTGTTGGAGCCGATGAAAGATCGTTTGAGTACCGATCCCCTCGGCGTGCTCGCCGGGCGGCTGAAGCGCCGATGGCTGGTGGAGCGCAGGCGTGCGGACGCCGAGGCGGCAATGGCGCTGTACCGTCAAGGGCTCGAGAAAGCCGAAGGCAAGCCCAACGCGAAACAGGCGTTCTATCACGCGATCAACTGCGCGTTCATGGATCTCGCATACGGCAGCGACGTGACCTCAGCGCGGGAGTTTGCGTCGAGAGCGCTCCAGCACTGCATGGCGTCGAACCAGAACGACCTCTGGCGGCATGCGACGGAGGGAGAAGCGAACCTTTACCTGGGCAACGCGGCTGCCTCACTCGAAGCGTACAGTCGCGCGGCGTCGATGTCGGCGCAGCCGTGGCAGACCGCGTCCATGTACCAGCAGGCCATGCGCGCAGCAGACCTGATGGGAGAAGAGCAGCTTGGCGAGCAGCTCAGGACGCTCTTCAGTGGATAGTGAATGGTGGATAGTGAATGGTGGATAGTGGACGGTGGTGCGGTTCGTTCTTCCTGTCACCATCCACCAACCACCGCCCACCATCCAGGTCACAGGAGGTCCGGCTCATGAAGCACGACAGACGCGACGACGCCCCTGACAACGGGTGGTCTCGCCGTGACACGTTCAGAGCGGCTGCTGCCTTCGCCGCCGCGCCGTTCGCCCTGCGTGCGGCGGAGGCCGCTCAACGCGCGCCGGCCGCCGAAGACACCGGCACGCTGGAACGCGAGTGGCGCCAGGAGCCGGCAACACGCCAGCCAATCCTGCTCAAGGGCGGCGTTGTGATCAGCATGGACCCGAAAGTCGGCGACTTCGCAAGGGGCCACGTGCTCATCGAGGGCAAGAAGATCGCCAGCGTGGGAGAGTCCGATCGGGTCAAGGCGCCGCCGCGGGCGCAGGTGATCGACGCCACCAACACGGTGATCATTCCCGGCTTCGTGGACGCGCACCGTCATTCGTGGGAAGGCCAGCTGCGCCGCATCATCCCGGACGGCGCCATCGCCGATTACATGGCGACCACGCACAACGGGTTCGCCCGCTACTATCGCCCGCACGACATCTACGTCGGCAACCTGATCACCGCGCTCGGCTGCATCGACGCCGGCATCACGTGCGTGATCGACAACTCCCACAACTCGCGTTCCGCCGCGCACTCCGATGCCGCCGTCCAGGCGCTCATCGACTCGGGCATCCGCGGCGTCCACGCGTCGGGTGCGCCGCAGACCGGCGAGTGGGACCGGCAATGGCCGCAGGACCTCGAGCGGCTGCAGAAGCGGTTCTTCACGTCAACCGACCAGCTCGTCACGTTGCGGCTGTTCTCAGGGATGAGCCGCGACAACTGGGAACTGGCGCGGCGGCTCGGGATCCGGATCACCACCGAGTCGAACGCCGCCGGGCCGGAGTTCGAGGAGTTCTGGAACGCGAAGCTGCTCCGCTCCGACAACACGTTCAACCACTGTCAGGGATGGCCCGATAACGTCTGGCAGCGCGTCAAGGAAGCGGGCGCCACGGTGAACGTATGCCCCAGGTCGGACGCGCAGTACGGGCTCGGAGAAGGAGTCTCCGCTTTCCAGAAGGCGCTCGATCACGGCCTCACGCCGGGTTTCAGCATCGACAACGAAGTGTCGTACGGCACCGACATGTTCACCGAGATGCGCGTGGCGTTCAACGTCCAGCGCGCGATGGCCACGTATCGCCGGGCCAACGGCGACGCCAAGGCGCCGCCACTCGTCGGCGTGCGTGAGGTGCTCCAGTGCGCAACGGTTGGCGGCGCCGCCTGCGCCGGCCTGCTCGACAAGTGCGGCACGCTCACTCCCGGCAAAGAGGCCGACGTCGTGATGATCCGGACCGATGACATCAACGTGTATCCCGCCAATCACGCCGTCGGGACGGTGGTGGCCGCGGCAGACGTTCGAAACATCGACACCGTCATCATCGGCGGGCGGATACGGAAGTCCCGCGGTCGAATGGCCGGCGTGAACATGGACAAGTTCCGCCAGATGGCCGACGAGTCGCGCAATTACCTGTTTGCGAAGGCGGGCTACGAGCTCGACATCCTCTCGAAAAACAAGTGAGGACAGCCGAAGCGGACGGAAGCGCCGGCAGTCACTGGTCCAGTCTGAGCTCTGAACGCGTAAACGGAGGAGACGGAGGAGACGGAGGTAACGGTTTCACACGGAGACACGGGGAAACGGAGGAGTGCCACCGCCGGTGTTCACTTCTCTCTCTTAGCCGAGCACAGCCCTGGTTGCCGACGCGAGAGTCTCGGCAATGCGATCGATCAGATCGTCGGGTGTCACGAATGGGGGCGCCAGGACGAAGACGTCACCACGGACACGGCTGACGAGGCCGCGCGCCTGCGCCTCCGCGTGAATGCGCGCACCAACCTGCTCTTCAGGCGCGAACGACTGCCTGGCGTCTCGATCTCTCACGAACTCGACGGCGCACATGAGTCCTATGCCGCGGATCTCTCCCACGTGAGGATGGTTCGCCAGTCGCGCGCGGAGGCCGTCGATCAGGCGCGTGCCCTTTCGCGCGGCCTCGACGACGAGATTCTCGTCTTCGATGGCTTGCAGCGTGCGCAGCGCTACCGCACAGCCCACCGGATGCCCGCTGTACGTGTATGCATGCATCCACGGGACCGGTGCTTCGTCGAGCGCTCGGGCAATCTCGTCGCTGACTCCGATGCCTCCCAAGGGGAAATAGCCTGAGGTGATCGCCTTGGCGAACTGGACGATGTCGGGAGCGACGCCCCAGTGTTCCAGTGCGAACCACCGCCCCGTCCGTCCAAAGCCGGTGATCACTTCGTCGGCGGCAAGGAGCACATCGTGCTCGTCGCAGATCGCGCGGATGCGGGGGAAGTAGTCGTCCGGAGGGACGATGACGCCGCCAACACCGATGACCGGCTCGGCGAGAAACATCGCCACGGTTCCTGCGCCTTCGCGAAGGATGGCCTTCTCCAACTCCTCGGCTGCAGCGGCCGCGACCGTCGAGCCGTCGGCCGTGTTGGCACGATAGGCGTAGGGCGAGGGAATGTGGATGAAGCCTGGCACGCGGGGTTCGAAAAGCGGCCAGTAGGCGGCAATGCCGGTGGCGCTCATCGCCGCCAGCGTCGTCCCGTGATAGCCGAGGTCCCTCGCGATGACTTTCACCTTGCCAGGCTGGCCGCGAAGCTTCCAGTACGAGCGAGCCGTCTTGATCGCCGTCTCGTTGGCCTCGGCACCGCCCGAGGTGAGGAAGAAGCGGTTGATCGCCGGATACGTCAATCGGGCCAGCCGCTCGGCCAGCTCGATCGCGGGGATGTTCGAGTTGCCGCAGTAACCTGACGCGTACGCGAGTGTCTCGATCTGATCGCGGGCGGCCTCGGCCAGGTCACGGCGTCCATGACCGAGCACCACGTTCCAGAGTCCGGCAAGACCGTCGATGTACTCCTTGCCATCGGCGTCAACCAGCATGGCTCCGTGACCGCGCACCCACACATGCCCGTCTCGATGCGCCTTCCCGTCATGGAGCGGATGAATGAGCGCGGCGAGATCTCGCGAAAGAAGCTCGCCGGTCGAAGGAGTGGTCGTCATCGCCTGGGGATCGACGCGAGGCTATTTCGCGATGTGATCCGTGGACTTTTCGTTCTCGTTGCAGATGAACTCGATCATCTCCTCGTCCACCATGATGCGCTGGTTCACACGCACCGTGAACGGCTTCGTGTACGCCTTGGCGTCGTCGATCGTCACGTCGATTTCCAGCGTGCCGAAGCTGGGGCGGCGGAAACGCTCGGTCATCTTCAGCGCCTCGGTGTACGGGCTTCCATTCACGTCCAGCCAGCCCGCCCTTTCGTCGCCGCGGAAGTTCGTCGTCTCGACGACGAGCGTGTCGCCTTCGAACCAGCCGCGCGAGTAGCCGAACCACCACGGTGTGGGATCGTTGTTCGGCGCCGGGCGTCCGTCGGTGTAGATGTAGCGGAGGCCGTAGTTCGACTCGTACGTGATCAGGATGAGATTCCTGGTCTGGACGATCTGCCGCGGCTGCGGGTGGTTGTGATACTGCATCAGGCCGATAGGCAGGCACCACACGTCGGGGTTGTCTTTGTTGTTGTTCGCCATTCTCTTCTTCTTCAGCTCCGCCGCCCATGGCTGAAGCGGCAGCTCATAGCCGCGGCCCGCGACCTCGCCAAAGGTTGACAGCGGTGTCCCCTCCGGCGTGGTGGTCGGCGCCGGCGGGCCGCCACGGCCTCTGCCGCCGCCGCCGCCAGCACGCATCCAGATGCCGGAGAAGTCCACCTTGCCGTCGGCGGTTCGCGGCGCCGGGGCGTCCAGAATCGGCTTGCCGTCTGCCGCACGGGGAACGCCGGGCGTCGGGTACGACGGCCACTGGGCCCACAGTATCGGACTGACGCCGACAACCATCGCAATCACAGCGGCCATGCTGAACACCCACTTGCTCACGTATCCACCTCCAGGAAGCCGGACGACAAGGAAGTCTATGCTCGGCGCCATCGTGCGACAACCATCGGCGAGCCGGAAATGATTTGCGACGGTGTTGGTTACGGAGACACGTCGTCGCGACGGCTGGCAACAACGCAATAATGTCGGCATGCAAACACGACGTTTTCTTGTCACCGGCGGCAGCCAGGGGATCGGCGCCGCTCTCGTCACACAGGCCCGAGCGGCTGGCCACCAGGTCGTTTTCACCGGACGTCATCAGACGCGAATTGCCGAGGTCGAGCAGGCGACCGGCGCACACGGTGTTGCCGCCGACATCACCGTCGATGCCGACAACGCACGCACCGTCGAGGAGTGTCAACGCCGCTTGGGCGGGATCGACGTCCTCATCAACAACGCGGGCATCGGCTACTCGGCCGAAATGGGTTCGCTCGACGTCGGTCGCATGCGCGGGGTCTTCTCTACGAACGTGTTCGGCATGGTCGATCTCACCAACCGCATCGTCCCGCTGATGAAATCGCAGGCCAGCGGCGACATTGTCAACCTCGCGTCCACCTCGGGGATGAAGGGGGCCAAGGGAGGAACGGCCTATGCGGCGAGCAAGTGGGCGATCCGCGGCATCACACAGTGCTGGCAGGCGGAGCTGCGTCCGCACGGGATTCGCGTCGTCTGCATCTGTCCGTCGGAAGTGCAGACGAACTGGATGGGACGCGGCGGCCGCAACAACCCGAACAAGCTCTTTGCCGAGGACATCGCGGCGACGATCATGGCCGGCCTGAGCATGCCGGGCCGCGTGCTGTGGACCGAGCTTGCGATCTTCGCCAACAACCCATGGAAGGAGGATTAAACTCGGAACTCGATTGGAGAAATCGCCATGAACATGACTCGCCGGGATGCCGTGGTGTCGTTCGCGCTGCTTGCCGAGGTGCTTGCCGCGAGTGCCGAGGCCGATGCGCAGGCAGGACGTCCAGTCTCACAACCGGCGGGCGGACCACCGCCGGTGTTCAAACACGATCTGCCGAACGTGACGTTAGACGGCTGGGAGGTGACGGTCAGTTACGTCGACTACCCGCCTGGCCGTGTCGGGCCGGCGCACCGCCACCCCGGATTCGTGCTGGCGTATGTGCTCGAAGGCGCCGTCGTCACCAAAATTTCAGACCAGGGAGACGAGCGAACCTACAAGGCAGGCCAGATGTTCTACGAGCAGCCTGGTGCAACCCACGAGGTTTCCAGGAACGCGAGCGAGACGCAGCCCGCGCGGTTGCTCGCGATGATCTTTGCGAAAAAGGGATCGACTCTGGTCATGCCCGCGTGATGCAACCTTCGGTTCAAGCCGGGTGATAGCATCTCGCCATGGACGCGACACCTCGACGCAGGTTTCTGAAGCTCGCCGGAATGGGCGGGGCAACTATTCTCGTGGACGCGGCCGCGGGCGGAGAGATCGCAGCGCAGGAAAGGGCACAACCAACGACGGCAACCGTCCGAACGTCGGTCTTGTCGATTGCGTACGAGGACAGCGGCGATGCGCGCGGATTCCCCGTGATTCTGCTCCATGGGTTCCCCGACGATGTCCGCGCGTTCGACACGGTGGTGCCGCCGCTCGCGAAGGCCGGGTGCCGGGCGCTCGTGCCCTATCTGCGCGGGTACGGTCCCACACGCTTCTTGGATTCCGCGGCGCCGCGCATGGCCGAGCAGGCCGCTATCGGGCAGGATGTGATCGACTTCGCCGACGCGCTGAGCCTTCCGCGGTTCGCGCTTGCCGGATACGACTGGGGTGGCCGCGCTGCAGCCATCGCAGCGGCCCTGCATCCCGATCGCGTACGTGCCACAGTGCTCATCGGCGGCTACACGGTTCAGAACACGGTGGCGCCGCAGCCGCCCGGGGCGCCCGCGGGAGAGCACCGGCTCTGGTATCAGTACTACTTCAATACCGAGCGCGGACGCGCCGGGCTCGCCGCCAACCGGCACGCGATCTGCCGCTATCTCTGGCAGCAGTGGTCGCCGAGCTG
>Ga0111538_10007454_pt1 | contig 14737 bp, 8 predicted proteins | sample SoiMethybrSBSTD1_FD_79669 | JGI IMG/M metagenome (GOLD analysis project Ga0111538, IMG submission 79669) | Bulk soil microbial communities from a Populus tree surrounding site in Tennessee, USA - Soil MetaG P. TD hybrid SBSTD1 (version 2)... | ecosystem: Environmental > Terrestrial > Soil > Tree... | reverse complement strand
GGAGTTGTCCCAACCGCTAGCCCTGGACGACCAACGCGAGGCGCGGCGGCTCCGATCATGTCGGCGCCATCACGCGCTGCACGCAAGGCGCCCGCGGTCTTCGACTGCCGCGGCTCGACCCATGCGGCCCCGCCCCCGGACCCCGGGCATCTTGCGGCCTCAGCCCAGGGCATCGTTTCGAGCCCCTCGCAGACCGCGGGCCTCGATGGCGTCGAGCAGCACGAGCCGCGAGAGGTGGGATCTCGAAGCCAACGGAGCCCGGATATGTCGTCGACACAAAAATTCCGGCACGACAGTGAGCGGAACTGACCGGAAATCGCGCTAGTCGATGCCGACCATGACGTCGGATGCCTTGATGACGGCGTAGGCGTCCTTGCCCGGCACCAGCTTCAGATCGTCGACGGATGCATTGGTGATCGAGGACGTGACAATGGTGCCGCCGACGTCGATCTTGACGTGCGCGGTCGTGGCGCCCTTGGTGACCTCGACGATCCTTCCCTTCAGTACGTTGCGTGCACTGATCTTCATGGCATCGCTCCTTTTGGTGTGCTGTTGCCGGGCCGTGTTGCCGCGCCCCGTGAGCCGCCCGACAGCACGCGCACCCAGCCGATCATGTTTTCGGACGCTGGCGTGTAGAGCCGGAGCGACGCCGGCGACGCGGCGGCGAGGACGCGCGATATCCGGCCGCGTATCTCGACGCTCCGGCCGGAGGAGGCGGTCACCTTGCGCGGCTGCTGCTGCGCCGATTCCGTTACGCGGGCAAGCTCGAGGAACCCAAGAGAAAGCACCAGACCCTTCGCTGACGCACGATTGCATCTCCGCGAACCTCGCCGCATTATAGTCACGCAAACATAGCGGGCCGGCTGCGGGCGTCAATCGGCGCGAGGGCCCCGGTGTCCTTCAGATTCGCGAACTGCGGTCGGAGCGAGCCGCATCGGCGCCGCGGACCGCGATACCTGGCGTTTCTCCACTGGACAGCGATATATTTATGTAGATATAACGCGCAAATGTCGATCAAGCTGCCCGGAATTCACCTGCCGCTGCGGGGACCGGAAACGGCCGTCCCGGCGCCACGCATGCACCTGCTCCAGGCGGCGCACCGTCCTGCAGGGCGGCCCGAACTGAAACGGCGACACATCTGGGAGCTGGCAAACACCTTCCACTGCTCGGTCATCGGCACGTGCCTGACCACGGCAGAGCTCCGTCAAATCCTTCTCAAGGCCAAGTTGCCGGGAGTCGAAAAGGAGACCGACCACGAGCTGCATGCCCGCGCCGTCCTCCTGGCCGGCAAAAAGGATGTCCCATCGAAGCTCCTGCAGAAGGCGCTCGATCGACGGCACCACTCCACGGTGGCCCAATTCGGCAGGGCGCGCATCGAGTCGGAGTTGCGGGCGCTGTGGTCGGCGGCCGTCGAGAATGCCGAGGTTCCCGGCGCCTACTGGGCGGTGTTGACACACGCCCAGACCAGCGAGGAGCTGGCGCGACAGGCCTTCGGCGAAGTGCATATGCTTTCGCATCTCGTCGGCGCCGCCAACCGGGCGGACATCCGCCGGTTGCGAGACCTGGAAACGGAGAACGCGGCGCTCCAGGAGAAGATGGCCCGCCAACAAAGGCAATTGCGCGATGCCGTGGTCTCGCGCGATGCCACCATCGCCAGCCTGAACGACATGCTGGGAAGGGCAATCACGGCAGGGCAACAGACCCCGGGGCCGGAACGCTTCGGTGGCGAGAGCCACCTGACAGCCCAGCTGATTGCCGACCTGCGCCGCAAACTGACGTCAGCGAATGCGCGCTGCGAGAGACTTGAATCTCGTGTCGGCACACTGAGCATGGAGAGCGAGCACGAAAGGAAGCTGCGACGCAGGGCCGAACTGGGAGAGCAGGAGCTGCGGGCGGAGCTGGAGGCTGCGGAACGAACGTTGGGGTGTGTACTTCCCGCGGGCGACCAGGTCGAGGCGGACCTTCCGGACTTGGCTGGATCGACCGTGCTCTACGTCGGAGGGCGCGCGCACCAGATCCCGAAGCTCCGCGGGCTGGCGGAGCGGACGGGCGCATACTTTACGCATCACGACGGCGGCATGGACGATCGCAGCGGGTTGCTCGAGGCCCAGGTCGTGCGCGCAGATGCAGTGTTCTTCCCAGTCGATTGCGTCAGCCACAATGCGGTCGCCGTCGTCAAACGGGTGTCGCGGCAGTTTGCAAAGCCCTACGTTGCCTTGAGAAGTGCCGGATTGACGTCGTTTGCGGCGGCGCTAAGGACAATTGCCCGGCGGCGGAACGGACCTTCGCCGGATGGGCAAAGTGCCGCGATCGGGTTCGCCGGATAGACGCGTCCCCCGGCACTGGCGGGCATCGGATGGAAGGGCGGGCTGGGTCCGCCGTGCAGCCCCGCGCGCGGCGCTTGTCCTGGGGGCAATTGGGAAGTACACTGCTCTCGCCATCGCCTAATGACGCTTGTCTTGCGCCAATGGGCGTTGGCAGGGGTCGGCCAATCTCCCCGATCTGGCCGACCGGTGCGGGAGCGCGAGCGGCGACGGCGCGCTCCCTTTCTATTGCGTGCTCGTGCGTTGACGCTGGACGCGACCTCTGCCGCGAGATTGAGTTCGTCCTTCTTGTCCATTCCCGGCCGCACAAGGGATCATCCGGTGGGGCGGGCGCACTCGCGCGACGGCAACCCGGAGGCAGCTCATGGGCGAAATCGACCGAAAGGATGTCGCGGGCGTGCGCTCGCTGCAGGCGTCCGGCCACCGCTCCGACGCTCCCGGGCGGCAGGGGTCGGCAGCAGACAAGCGCCGGCCAACGGTGAGGATCGCCGGCGGCAAACGTTGAGGGTCAGCAATGGAGCCGGCGGCATGTGCCGGGGTCGATCCCGCAATGCCCCAGTGATGTGCCGGACCGCGAGCGGCGAGCACAAGCCGTGATCAACGCCTTCCTGATGATTGCTGCTGCAGGGGTTGGCTTCGGAGGCTATCCCTGGGTCGCGTTCGCCATCTCTGCGGTGCTGGTGGTTGCCTTCGGGCTGCCTGACCAGGTCCAATCCTTGAAACGCTACAAGGGCCAACCGAAAGCGGACCTCGTCCTCGCCATCGTCTTCAAGGCCGCTCTGGCGGTTGCCGGTGCGCTGGCGAGCGCGTGGGGCGGTTACGGGCTCCGCTATCTGCTTGCGCACGTGCTGCGAACCTAGCGCAACGCCCGATCAGCTCCGCTCGCCGTCATGCCTGAGCCGCGGGTCGCGAACCGGTTGGATTCCGGCTCTCGGGCTGACGCTCTCGGCCGCGATGGTCGGTTCATGTCGCCGAAGCGGAACGCGGTTGCGCATCGATCGGCGCGCGATCCATCCAAGTGGCAAGGCGACAACAGACGCCGACGATTCGAAATACAGCATACATCCATCTCTGGCGCGCGCCTGCTTCCGCATGCCACCCTGCCCGCGGGTAGAAGATTGAATGCGATTTTGGTCGGGGAGTTCACAGTAGAGGGCATAACTTCGCGGCGGCCAACTTGGTGGTACGGGGCGAGTTGTGCGTTGTTCAAAGCGTTTGGGCGCCGGCGGGGCTGGCGCCACCATATTTTTGCTGTTTGGCGCCTTGCGCCAGCTTTTGTTGTGCGTGCGCCGAGCGTGCGTGCGCCTCTCGACCATCAGTGTCGAGACGTCCCTAGTTGCGATGGGCCTAGTTGCGATGGGGCTCGTGCATGCCCCAGCCGCAAATGGGTTTCGCATCTCGAGAGGGCGGCCGGGAGCGGCTGTGGCGTGGTTGCTCGCCGCGCTCTTGAGCAGTGCCGCAGGCATGAGTGTCCCCCCCGCGCACGCCGCGCCCCCGGCACAATGTCAGACGGGAAATTCGCCCGGTACGTCATCGCCCTACGTCGTTTGTCGAGCCGACACCAACTCTGCATGGATCAGCGCGAATAACAGCGGGACCTTTCACGCGTTGGCCATCTGTCAGGCGCTCGGCTACTCCAGCGTGAGTGCCATTGGCGGAACCTGCGGCAACGTCTGCGGCTATTGTCAGGCACCGACGTCGTGCTCGGCTCGAGGCAACGAGCACTACGATGGAGGCGGAGCACCATCCGTTGCTGCGGTCAACGCGGGCGCAACGCTTTCCTTCACGGTGCACTGGCGCTGCGCGAATGCATCCCCGGCGCTGAATGTCGCGCCGCCGACAGACCTGACAGCCTCGGGCCCCGTCGGCGGCCCCTTCACCTCGTCGCCAGCGAACTACATCGTGCAGAACACGGGCAGCGGCACGCTCAACTGGAGCGTCACAGGTCCGGCCTGGCTGACGTTCTCTCCATCGAGCGGAAGCCTCGCGGCCAGCTCGTCGCAGGGCGTGAGCGTCTCGGTCAACGCGAACGCCAATGCCTTCGCAGCAGGCACCCAGACAGGGACGATCAGCTTTGGCGGCAATGGGGGCAGCGCAACCCGCACGGCCACGCTCACCGTCAATCAGGGCGCCACCACCACCGCCATCACCTCGGACGTGCCCGATCCCAGCGTCTTCGGCGAGAGCTACACGGTGACCGCCAGCGTAACTCCTGCGGGCACGCCTGCGGTTGCGCCTTCCGGAATGGTCCTGATTTCGGACGGCACGAACAATTGCGCGGGGCCGCTGTCGGGCGGCATTGCCTCGTGCGCCATTCCCGGCGGCACTCCGCCGGGCAACCTCACGCTGACAGCCACCTATGTCGGGGATGCAAACTTCCTGACCAGCTCCGGTACGGCGTCGCACGCCATCAACAAGGGCGCAACGACAGTCGCCATTACATCCGACACGCCGGACCCGAGCGCCTTGGGCCAAGCCTACAGCGTGACGGCAAGCGTTTCGGCCGTGGCGCCCGCGATCGGCACACCGTCCGGCACGATCACCTTCACGGACGGCACAAGCACCTGCACCTCCGGCGCCCTCGTGGGCGGGTCGGCATCCTGCTCGCTCGCCGGCGGGGCGCCTCCGGGCAATGCGACGATCACGGCCACCTACAACGGCGATGCAAACTTCCTGACCAGCTCAGGCACGGCGTCGCACACCATCGACAAGGGCGCAACGACAGTCGCCATTACGTCCGATGCGCCGGACCCGAGCGTCTTCGGCCAAGCCTACACCGTGACGGCAAGCGTTTCGGTCGTGGCGCCTGCGATCGGCACGCCGTCAGGCACGATCACCTTCACGGACGGCACGAGCACCTGCACCTCCGGCGCCCTTGTAAGCGGGTCGGCATCCTGCTCGCTTGCCGGCGGGGCACCTCCAGGCAATGCGACGATCACGGCCACCTACAACGGCGATGCAAACTTCCTCACCAGCTCCGGGACCACCGGGCACGTGATCACCAAGGGCGGGACCACCGTCAGCATCACCTCGGATGTTCCCGACCCCAGCTCTTTCGGGCAGCCCTACACGGTGACCGCCAGCGTCGCGGCCGCGGCTCCCGCCGCCGGCACGCCGACGGGCACCATCACCATTACGGACGGAACCGGCACCTGCACGACCGGCGCCCTTTCGGGCGGCGCCGCATCGTGCGTCATTCCCGGAGGCACGCCGGTCGGCAGCGTCACGGTCACCGCGACCTACAACGGCGATGCCAACTTTCAGACCAGCACTGCCACGACCGGCCATGTGGTCGACAAGGGAGCAACGACGACGGTCGTCATCTCGGACACGCCCGACCCGAGCATGTTCGGCCAGTCCTACACCGTCAGCGTGTCGGTCTCCCCTGCCGGCGGCGCCGCGGGCGTGCCGACGGGGACGGTGTCCATCTCGGACGGCACCAACACGTGCACGACCGGGGCGCTTTCAGGCGGCACCGCCTCGTGCATCATCAGCAGCACGCCCATCGGCACCAATACGCCGGTCGGCACCGCCACCTTGACGGCCACCTATGCCGGCGACGCCAACTTCACGGGCAGCTCGGGCACCGCCAGCCACACCGTCGGGCCGGGATCAACCACGACGACCATTACGTCCGATACGCCCGATCCAAGCGTGTTCGGTCAGCCCTACACCGTGGCGGTATACGTGGCTCCCGCCGGTGGCGCTGCGGGTGCGCCGACGGGCACCGTCACGATCTCCGACGGCAGCAACAGCTGCACGACCGGGCCGCTTGCCGGCAATGCGGCCTCCTGCGTTCTCAACAATACCCCTGTCGGTACGGCGACCTTGACCGCGACCTATGGCGGCGATGCCAGCTTCACGGCCAGCTCCGGCACGGCAAGCCATGTCGTCAACAAGGGTGCGACGACCACCGCGATCACCTCCGACACGCCCGACCCGAGCGTGTTCGGTCAGCCCTACACAGTGGCGGTGTCGGTCGTCCCCAGCGGCGGGGCCGCCGGCACACCTAGCGGCACCGTTTCCATATCGGACGGCACGAATGCGTGCACCACGGGGGCACTGTCGGGCGGTACGGCCTCCTGCGTGCTCAGCAGCACGCCGGTCGGCACGGCCACCTTGACGGCCACCTATGCCGGCGACACCAGCTTTGCGGGCAGCTCGGCCACGGCGACTCACGTCGTCAACCAGGGCTCATCGACCACGACCATCACGGCCGACACGCCCGACCCGAGTGCGTTCGGCCAGCCCTATACGGTGACGGTGTCCGTCGCCGCCGCCGGTGGGGCGGCAGGCACACCCACAGGGATCGTGTCCATCACGGACGGCACGAATACCTGCACCACCGCGGCACTTTCGGGCGGCACAGGTTCGTGCATGCTCAACTCCACGGCGATCGGCACCGCCACCCTGACCGCCACGTATGCCGGCGACGGCAGCTTCACCGGCAGCTCCGGCACGGCCACGCATGTCGTCAATCAAGGCGCCACCAGCACCACCATTACGGCCGACACACCCGACCCCAGCGTGTTCGGCCAGCCCTATACGGTGACGGTGTCGGTGGTTCCGGCCGGCGGTGCCACGGGTACACCCACGGGCGTGGTATCCATTTCCGACGGCAGCAGCAGCTGCACGACAGGCGCGCTCTCGGGCGGCACGGCGTCCTGTGTGCTGAGCAGCACGCCGGTCGGCAATGCGACCCTGACCGCCACCTATGCCGGCGATGCGAGCTTCGCCACCAGCTCCGACACGGAGCCGCACGCGGTGCAGCAGATTCCCACCACGGTCGGTGTGACGTCGTCGGTCAATCCCAGCTTCCAAGGCCAGGCCGTGACGTTCACGGCCACGATTGCTCCCTCGACAGGGACCGGCACCGTCACCTTCAAGGACGGCGCGACGACCATCGGCACCGCCGGCATTGCAGGCGGGACGGCGGCGATCACGACGTCGGCCCTGGCGGCCGGCAGCCACTCCATCACGGCCGTCTACAGCGGCGACGGCAATCACGCCGGCGCCACCTCCGCGACGCTCGCGCACAACGTGACCCCGAACGGCACAGTGGTGCTTGCCGTGGTGACGTCGGAAGGCGATGGCACGTTCAGCTTCTCCTCGCCGACGCCATCGCTGGTGCAGTCGGTCACGACCAGCGGAGGCTCCGGCCAGACCCCGCAGATCCCGCTCAATCCCGGGGTCCACAGCGTGACGGTGGCGCTGCCGGACGGGTTCGGTCTCACCGGCGTGTCCTGCTCGGATGCCGACAGCTCCGGCAGCGTGAGCGGCAAGTCGGCAACGATCGTGCTGGCTCCCGCCGAGCTTGTCACGTGCACCTTCTCTTCCATCAACTCGCGCAAGAAGACGGTGGAGGTCATTCACCGCTTCATGAGCCGGCGCAACGACCTGCTGCTCAGCAGCGGCCCCGATCCCAATCGCCAGATCGATCGCCTCATGGAGGCCGCCGGCAACCGTGGAGGACAACAGGGCGGTAGCGGCTTTGTGTCGCCGCAGGGCAGCGGCTTCGCCCCCAGCCGGCTCGGATCGGACACGGCTGGCGGCATAGGCTCGCCGCTCGGGCTTCGCCCCGGAGCGGGATCCACTGCCAATCCGATGCCCGGCATCGGCTTCGGCCCGACGGGTGCCGGGTTCGGCAATAGCTCGGACGGCACGCGGGCTGGTGGGTTCGGGTCCGACTACCAGCAGCAAATGATGGAGCGGCCGGGGCTTTCGCCCTTCAAATTCTCCGGCGATTCCGAAGGCAGCACGCGCATGTCGTTTGCCGCCAGCCTGTCGCAGTACATGCGCTACAACGCTGAAGCCGAGGATCGCAAGATCGAGGAGGCGCGCAGCGGGCTCGGCCTTGGCGCCGGCCGCCTGCCTGCGGCCAAGCGGACGTTCTCCCCGCTCGACATCTGGGCCGAGGGACAGTTCAGATCGTTCACGGACGATCGGCGGGGTTCCGACAGCGACGGACATTTCGGCGTCCTCTACGTCGGTGCCGACTACGTGCTCAATCCAGCGCTGCTGGTGGGCGTCCTGGCCCAGTTCGACAGCATGGAGCTGCGCTCGTCCGCCAGCGCCTATGCAATCAAGGGTGAGGGCTGGATGGCGGGCCCCTACGCCACCGCGCGCCTCACGAGCAACGTGTTCCTGCAGGCGCGGGCTGCGGCCGGCGGCTCGAGCAACTCCGTGCAGCCGTTCCTCACCTACAGCGACAACTTCAAGACCAGCCGGTGGCTGGCGAGCGCAACCCTGGTCGGCCGCTGGACCTTCGGCGACTGGCAGTTCCGCCCGAGCGCCTCCCTGGCCTATATCGAGGACAACTCGCAGGCCTACGTCGACAGCCTGGGCGTCAACATTCCGGGCATCAGGGTGTCGCTCGGGCAAGCCAAGGTTGGCCCGGAGCTTTCCTATACCGTCATGCTGGCGGACGGCACGCTGCTGACGCCCCATTTTTCCGCCGAGGCGATCTGGAACTTCGGCGGCGGGGGCGACGCAAGTGTGGACTTCGGCGGAACCCTGACAGGGCCGCAGGAGTGGCGAGGACGGGTCGAGGCGGGCGTGCGCGCCAGGCTCCCCGGCGGCATCGGGCTCGACCTCTCCGGCAGCTACGACGGCATCGGCGCCAAGTCGTATGAGGCCCTCGGCGGCCGTGCCACGGTCCGCGTGCCCTTGAACTAGTGCAATTTCGGATGGGCCGGAATCGTTCGGTAACGTGAATCCCGTGGCGACCTGCGTGACGCCACTCCCGCCCTGCGCCGCCCTCAGCGGCGCGGGGGGGCGCGGGGTTGACGACGACGGGCGCTCAATGGCCCTCAGGCGCGGTTGCGAGGCAAGCCGTGCGATGAATTCCTATGCTATTGTGTACGCAGGCGAAACGGAGCGCCTGCGATGGAGTGCCTGCGTTGCAAGGCCAGCGTCGCCGCAGGGAGCAAGTTCTGCGAGCAGTGCGGAGAGCCCTTGCCGCAGGCCTGCCCAGCCTGCGGGCACGGAAACTCGTCCCAGGCGAAGTTCTGCGCCGAATGCGGGACGGCGCTGTCGGCGCGGCAAAGCGTGCGCCCCGATCCTCGTCCGCGGGCCATAGCGCCCGCGGTGATCGCGGAGCGTCGCCAGGTCACCATCATGTTCTGCGACATGGTCGGCTCGAGCGCGCTCTCCACGCGGCTCGATCCTGAAGAGCAGCGTGAGGTGGTCAGCACGTTTCAAAGCTGTTGCGCCGGCGAGATCAAGCGCCTCGGCGGCCTGGTGGCGCAATACCTCGGGGACGGCGTGCTCGCCTATTTCGGCCATCCCGCCGCCCACGAGGACGACGCGGAAAGGGCCGTGCGCGCCGGCCTGGCGATTCTCGATGCGGTCGCCGCCCTGAGGTCTGCAGCCGGCGACCCGGTGCAGACCCGGATCGGCATCGCCTCGGGCGTTGTCGTCGTCGGCGACCTCGTGCGCGAGGGGGTGACGCAGGAGAACGCGGCCATCGGCGAGACCACGAACCTTGCCGCCCGCCTCCAAGCCGTGGCCGACCCGGACGCGCTTCTGATCTGCCCCGAGACGCACCGTCTGGTCGGCGCGCTGTTCGAGTACCGCGATCTCGGCCCGCAGAGGCTCAAGGGCTTCGCCCACGCTGTCCACGTGCGGCAGGTGATCGAGGCAAGCACGGTCGAGAACCGCTTCGAGGCGCGGCAGGCAGGCATCGGCTCGCCGCTGCTTGGACGGGACGAGGAGCTCGAGCTGCTGCTTCGGCGCTGGGAGGAAGCCAAGGGGGGAAAGGGCCGCGTCGTCCTGCTCGCGGGGGAGGCCGGCATCGGCAAATCCCGGCTGATACGGGCATTGCTGGATCGGCTGGCCGGCGAGCGGTTCACGCCGTTGATCTATCATTGCTCGCCCTACCATCAGGAAAGCGCGCTCTACCCGGTGATCAGCCAATTGCTGCGCGCCGCCGCAATCGGACGCGAGGATGCGCCGGAGACGAAAATCGACAAGCTCGAGGCCTTGCTCGAGCTGTCGAGCGAAAGCCTCGCGGACGACATGCCGCTGTTTGCGACCCTTCTTTCGCTTCCCGGCGGCGAGCGCTATCCGATCCCCAAGCTGAGCCCGCAACACCTCAAGGAGCTGACGCTGGGAGCGCTGCTCAGGCAGCTCAAGGGGCTCGCAGCGCGCCGGCCGGTGCTCATGATTTTCGAGGATCTCCACTGGGTGGACCCAACCACACTCGAGCTGCTGTCGCTTACGGTCGAGCAGATGCCGGAGGCGCGCGCACTGTTCCTTGCGACGTCGCGGCCGGAGTTCGCAGCCCCCTGGCCGAGCCATCGCCACACTTCGATAATGTCCCTGAACCGTCTCGGTCGCGCGGAAGGCCGCGCCCTGGTTGAAGGCGTCACCGGCGGCAAGGCCCTGCCGCCGGAGGTCCTGGAGCAGATACTGACGCGCACCGACGGGGTGCCCCTGTTCATCGAAGAGCTCACCAAGACGGTGCTCGAGACGGGCCTGCTGCGCGAGGTCGGAGCCCGCTACGAACTGACGGGCCTGCTGCCGCCGATGGCCATTCCCTCGACGCTGCATGCCTCCCTGCTGGCCCGGCTGGATCGGCTCGCGTCGGTCAAGGACCTGGCGCAGATCGGTGCGGTCATCGGACGCGAATTCCCCTATCGGCTCATCGCCGCCGTCGCAGTGCTCCCGGACAAGGTCCTGCGGGACGCCCTGGCGCAGCTCGTCAAGGCCGAGCTGATCTTCCAGCGCGGCACTCCGCCGGATGCCACGTATCTGTTCAAGCATGCGCTGGTGCAGCACGCGGCCCACGAGAGCCTGGTGCGGAGCCGCCGCCAGCAATTGCATGGGCTCGTCGCCCAGGCCCTCGAGCGGGAGTTTCCTGGCATCGTGGAGACCGAGCCGGAGGTGGTGGCGCATCACTATACCGAGGCAAGGATGGTCGCGCCCGCCATCGGATACTGGAAGAAGGCGGGCAACAGAGCGCTGGAGCGCTCGGCCAATTCCGAAGCCATCGACCACCTGAAGCGCGCCTTGGCGCTGGTGCAAGACATCGGCGACGCGGCGGTGCAACTTCGCGAGGAGTGCGCGTGCCGCTACGCGCTCGGCAAAGCAACGGTTGCCGCCGGCCACCTTGTGGAGGCGACGCATGTCTTCGCTGCCGCCATGGCGCTCGCCCGCGAATTGCGCGACAGCGAGCATGTCGCCTTGTGCGCGCTGGGATTCGATCAGGCGCAGTTCCTCGCCGGGCCATCGGAAAAGTCGATCGAGGTGTTGCGCGACGCAATGAAGGGATTGGCCGACGACGACAGCAACCTGCGCTGCCAGATCGTCAGCCGGTTGGGACGCGCCTATCGCATGCGCGGCGATGTCGGCAAGGCCACCGCAATGGACCGGGAGGCGATACAGCTGGCGAGGCGATTGGGGGACGACCGCGCCCTGTTCGATGCACTGACCGGCTGGGTCCTCAGCGCCTTGCCCGTCAACCGGCACGAATTCAACGAACGCGCGGGGCAGGTCGAGGAGCTGATCGAAACGGCCCGCCGTGTGGACGATCCGGATTATCTCGGCCGCGCGCTGAGCACGGACATCTACCATGCCGCCGAGGTAGGAGATCGCGCACGCCTGGACCGAGCCATTGCGGTCTACAAGCAATACAGCGACAAGCACCACGGGCTGCTCATGCAGTGGATTTCCCGCAGCAGCGAGGCCATGCGCGCCATACTCGATGGCAATTTCGAGCGCGCCGAGGCGCTTTGCGAGCAAGCGCGCGCGGTCGGCACGGCCACCCAGGCAGAGAGCATCGAGGGTGTGTTTGGCATGCAGATGTTCTCGATCCGCAGGGAGCAGGGACGGCTCGCCGAGGTCGCCCCCATCGTCAAACGCTTCATGGAGGACGACCCCGGCCAAAGCATGTGGCAGCCGGGCTTTGCGCTGATCGCCAGCGATCTGGGCTATCTGGATGCCGCCAGGCGCCGGCTCGCGGAACTTGCAGAGCAAGGCTTCAGCATGCCCTTCGACGCCAAGCGCAGTACCTCACTGTCCTATCTGGCGGAAGTGGCTGCGGCCGTTAACGATGAGGAAAGCGCGCGGCGACTTTACGAGATGCTGCTGGACTACCAGCACATGACGATAACCACCGGGATCGTCACGGTCTGCCATGGCTCCGCGGGCCGCTACCTCGGAATGCTGGCAGCGGTCCTGGGAGATCACGAAACCGCGACCGAGCATTTCGAGCAGGCGCTGGCCATGGACGCCGATCTGGGCGCCCGCCCGTGGCTCGCCCATACGCAAGTCGAATACGCTCGGCTGCTCTTGCGGCACGGGAACCAGCAGTCGATCAAACTGGCGGAAGAGTTAACCAGCGAGGCCAGAGCGACAGCAGCAGATTTGAACATGGTTCGATTGCAGAAACGACTTCAGGCGAGCGCGCATTAAACTCGGATCGGGTTGAAGTTTCCCGGAAGGTCGGAGTATTAAAGGGAAGGGGGGAGCGGAGCTTATTGCCATGCCACGCTTCATCATCGAGCGGCGCTTTTCCGAACAGCTCGAGGTCAGCAAGGAAGCTGCGGAAGGGATCAAGCGCATCAACGACGAGGAAGGCGTCAAGTGGATCTTCTCCTTCCTCAGCGCCGACAAGAAGAAGACATTCTGCCTTTACGAGGCGCCCGACGCGGCTTCGATTCTCGCCGCAGCGCGCCGTGCCAACCTGCCGGCTGACGCAATCATAGAGGTGTCGGAGCTCACCCCGGCAATGTTTGCCTGAGCTGCCGCCAAGGCGGCTGCGGAACGCTCGAAGCTGCTCGCGACAGGAGCCTGGCAGGCCGGCCACTCGTGGACGCCGTCGCTGGTGCGAGGATCGTGGCTTGCCTGTGCACACCGGAGCCGACGCCGCGCATGAGAAGAAGCGGAAACCAAGGGAGGACACAACAATGTCCGTGACCGTCCAAACCATGGATGCGGGAAGCAAGGCGATTGCCGGCGAGACGCTCGATGCCTTGCGGGCGAAGCTCCGCGGGTCCCTCTGCGTGCCGGGAGACGAGGGCTACGATCCCGCGCGCACCTTGTGGAATGCCATGGTCGACAGGAGACCGGGGCTCGTCGTGCGCTGCCTGGGTGCCTCCGATGTCGTCAATGCCCTCAAGCTGGCGCGCGAGCAGAAGCTCCTCGTCGCCGTGCGCGGCGGCGGCCACAATATCGCCGGCATGGCAGTGTGCGACGGCGGCCTCCTCATCGACCTTTCCCTGATGAAGTCCGTGCGGGTCGACCCTGCGTCGCGGACAGCCCGCGTCGAGCCCGGCGCGACGCTCGCCGATTTCGACAAGGAGGCGCAGGCTTTCGCGCTCGCCACGCCGCTCGGCATCAACTCGACCACGGGTGTTGCCGGTCTCACGCTTGGGGGTGGTTTTGGCTGGACGACCCGCAAGCTCGGACTGACCGTGGACAATCTCCTCTCCGCCGATGTCGTCACGGCCGATGGCAAGCTGGTCCGTGCCAGCCAGGACGAGAACGAGGACCTTTTCTGGGCGCTGCGCGGCGGTGGCGGCAATTTCGGCGTCGTGACCTCCTTCGAGTTCAAGCTGCATCCGCTGGGCCCGGAAGTGCTTTCGGGGCTGATCGTGCATCCGCTCGACCAGGCACGGGAACTGCTGCCCGCCTACCGCCGCATCGCCAAGGAGGCACCCGACGAGCTCACAGTTTGGGTGGTAATGCGCAAGGCGCCGCCGCTGCCCTTCCTGCCCACGGAATGGCACGGCAAGGAGGTGCTCGTGTTCGCGGTCTGCTACAGCGGCGACATGAAGGCGGGCGAGAAGGCAGTTCAGCCCTTGCGCGCGCTCGGCAAGCCGATTGCCGACGTGGTCTCTCCGCATCCCTTTACGGGATGGCAGGCCGCATTCGATCCTCTGTTGACGCCTGGCGCACGCAACTACTGGAAGAGCCACGATTTCACCGATCTCTCGGATGCAGCGATCGGCGTCGTCCTGGATGCCGTATCCAACCTGCCGACGCCCGAATGCGAGGTGTTCCTCGCCCACATCGGGGGAGCCATGGCGCGCGTTCCCGCCGATGCCACGCCATTCCCGAACCGCGATGCGCACTTCATCATGAACGTGCACACGCGCTGGCGCGACAAGGCACAGGACCAGGCCTGCGTTGCCTGGGCGCGGCGCCTGTTCGAGGCCACCGCGCCCTTCGCCTCCGGCAGCGTCTATGTCAATTTCATGCCGGACGACGAAGGCGACCGCGTGCAGAAGGCGTATGGGCCGAACTATCGGCGCCTCGCCCAGATCAAACGCCGTTATGATCCGGACAACCTGTTCCGCATGAACCAGAACATCCGGCCGGCATAGGCTGGACAGGGCCGATCTTAGCAGAGGCCGCGGGCTGCGCTTCGCATGGCTCGGCGCTGGGACGTGCCTGATTGCGCACGGCAGGGC
>Ga0111538_10007453_pt1 | contig 14739 bp, 16 predicted proteins | sample SoiMethybrSBSTD1_FD_79669 | JGI IMG/M metagenome (GOLD analysis project Ga0111538, IMG submission 79669) | Bulk soil microbial communities from a Populus tree surrounding site in Tennessee, USA - Soil MetaG P. TD hybrid SBSTD1 (version 2)... | ecosystem: Environmental > Terrestrial > Soil >... | reverse complement strand
TTCGGAGATGACCGCGGTGTACAAATTCCCGGGCCCGGTTCAGGAAGCCATCAAGCAGCAGTTCGGCCGCCCCGTCAGCGCGAACCTGATCGTCGACGGACGCAAGGGCATCGTGCTCTACATGCGGTTTCCGTTTCTCGACCAGCTCATGCCAAGCGGAAAGAGATGGCTGAAGGCGGACATCGTCGAGATGGGCAAGGCCTACGGCCTCGACCTGGACCGTCTGAAGGAGACGAAGCAGAGCGACCCGGGCCTGATGCTCGCTTACCTCAAGTCAGCCACCGGCGTGAGAAGGGTCGGCTCCGATCTCGTTCGGCGCGAAGTGGCCACGCACTACGCGACGATCGTCAAGGCGGAGACGATCATCCAGCAGGCGCCCCGCGATCAGCGTGAGCCGATGAGGCGATACCTCCGCATGCTGGGCATCAAGACCTATCCCGTGGATCTCTGGGTCGGTCAGGACGGAGTCGTCCGCAAGCTCGCGATGGTGCTCGAATACAACCCGTCGAAGAACGAGCACGTGAAGATGGAGCTCAGCGAGGAGTACTACGACTTCGGGGTCAAGGCGAGCATCCAGCCGCCCCCTGCGAAGAGCGTCCTCGACGTCACACCGCGGCTGAACGACGACGGTCACGCGTCCCGCACGCTGAATTCGTAGTCGGCAGGAGCGCCGGGCCGGACTCGTTCGAGCTCCAGGCCGCTCAGCCACGCGCACCTGGCGAGCATGCGACCACCGCGGGATTGGATGGAGTAGCCGGACTCGAACCGGCGACCTCCTGGGTGCGATTTCACTTAGGCGCTTTGCCATGGTTCGTCACCCTTCGTGATCGGTGCCTTCATGCGGCCTGAGCGCCGCCTGTCTTGTGAGGCCTTCCGTCGGTTAGCGGCGGCTACTTGACCAGAACTTGACCACGGCCTCTATACGGGCCGCTCTGAAAGGCCCCTGGACGTAACGAACTAAGCCGGCGACCGGCCGCGGCGCGGCAATCTCAGCCGGCGAGAGTTCCCGCGGTCGCCGATCACCGAGACGACGGTCTGCGCGAGGTGCGGACAGCCGACTCGCGGGAACGCATCGCGTCGGTGGCGGTGGAGAACGAGGAACAGATCCCCGGGTGGCGCGTCTCGGTACAAACGGACGAGGCTCAGGCGTTCGATCGCCGTCTGCGTCGGCATCCAGATCGCGTCGTACCAGTCGTCCGCGATCTCCGCGTCTTCGAGAACCCGTCCGAGCTTCCGCATCCCGTGGTACCCGTGCACCTGGATGTTCTCCAGCAGCTCGAGATAGTGCGCGGGCCTGCTCACCGGGATGCGCACGCCGGGACGCGCCTCGGCAAGTCCGCTGTCCTCGAGAAAGATGCGCTCGAGCTGGCGGAGGACGACCTCGAGCATGTCCGCCCCGGCCGGGAGCGGCACACGTGCGATGAGCTCGGTCACGTCGGCGTCGATCATCTCGGCGCCTGAGCGCCGGGCGAGGGCGGTCCGGTGATGGCCGTCGATCACGAAGTACGTCTCCCCGAGCTTGACGGTGACAATGGGCGGGAACGCGCCATCAGCGAATGCCCTCTCGAGTGAGCGCAGGCGGTCGCGGCTGAAGGCGTGAAGCGGACGGAAGTCGCGGGTGAACGAGCTGGCACGGCTGTCTGTGCCGACGAGCGCGTCGAGCGGGATCTCGCGGACGCCCAGGTACCGGCGTCCGAACGGCTTCAGGCGCCGCTCGACGTCGTCGAGCTCAAGCAGGTGATCATCGCCTCGGGCCCTCCTTAGCTTCATCTCGAGACCAGCCTACAACCGGCGCTCGCACCGAAGAAAAACTCGTGAGAGACCTCGCATTTCGCGATCATCCGATCCCGGTCAATCTGCGAGCCAAAGATGGGGCAAATTTTTTGCCCGGAGACCAAATCGCCGAATGAGAAAGGCCCGCTTTTGCAGGCCTTTTATGGCTCCCTGGGTCGACTCGAACCAACAACCCTCCGGTTAACAGCCGACGAGCCAGGCACTCGACCGCCAACTTGACCAGCTCAGGCCGAGCTTCTCCACGGCATCAGGATAGGCAGGCGTTGACCGCATAGATTTGGCTTGTGGTTCAGGACGACAAACGCATCGCGCGGCTCACGGAGGTCGTCGCGGTGCTCTCACTGGGCACAGACCTCGGACTCGGCCAGCCGATGGAGCACGTGCTACGTCAGTGTCTGATCGCCCTCCGCCTCGCGGAATAGCTGTGGCTTCCTACTCATGCAGGTTGCGATGAGCGTGATTCATTCCGCCTGGCGTTGCCAATTTCGCCGAACGGTTTCCGAGATCGAAGGAACCGAAAGGCCCGCGTTTTGCGGGCCTTTCCGCTGATGGAGCTAGCCGGACTCGAACCGGCGACCTCCTGGGTGCGATCCAGGCGCTCTCCCAACTGAGCTATAGCCCCGCGCGGGTAAAAGTGTAGCGACCGCTAGGTGGCGGGCTGCTGCGCGCCCTGCTTGTCGAAGAGCTTGCCGGCCATGATCGTCGCGGCCATGTCCTTCGACTCCTCGCGGTAGACCGAGCCGTCCTCGAACTGGATCACCGGGTACTTCGTCTGCCCGCTCAGCTTCTCGATGTCGTGGCGCTTCCCGATCGCGGGCCACCCGCCCGTGACGAGCTCGTACTCGATCTCTTGCTCGTCGAGTGCCGACTGCACGCGCCAGCACGGGTGTCCGCCCGCCTTCACCCAGAGGTTCTTGCAGCGGTAGAGCTTGATCGCCACGCGCCTACGATACCCCTCGGTGCGAGCAGTCGTTCTCAACTCATCCGGGTATCCGGAGCAGGCGGATCTTGCCGAGCCCGAAGGGCGCGATGTCGTCCGTGTGCTCGCCTGCGGCCTCTGCGGAAGCGATGTCGAGAAAATCGGCGACGCGCCCGAAGGGACCGTGCTCGGCCACGAGGTGGTGGCCGAAGCGGGCGGGAAGCGCGTCGCGCTCGTCCACCATCAGCCGTGCGGCGAGTGCGAGCGCTGCCGGGCCGGGCACGAATCGACCTGCGCCGAGTTCGGCGCCGCGACGATCCAGCCGGGCGGATTTGCGGAACGCGTCACAGCCCTCGGCGGGTGGGTCGACCTTCCGGACGTCGTTGACGAGGTGCTCGGCTCCTACACGGAGCCGCTCGCGTGTGTGCTCCGTGGAGCCGAGCGGGTGCCGCCGGGCGAAGTCCTCGTCCTCGGTGGCGGCTTCGTCGGGCAACTCTTCGCGGCGGTCCTGCGCCGGCGCGGCGACACCGTCTACGTGCGCGACCCGGATCCGTCGCGAGACGGCCCTGAGACTCCGGGGTCGGTGGCCTCAGTCGTCGTCTGCGCCCCGGGTGCGGGCGCCGATGCGCTCTCGACGGTCGAGCCGGGCGGCTCTGTCCTCCTCTTCGCCGAGTCCGGCGCGCTCGACTCCGGCGAGATCTACCGGCGCGAGATCGCTGTGACCGGTTCCCGCTCGGCCACTCGCGGGCACATGGAAGAGGCGGTCGCGCTTCTTCGGGAACTCGACCTGCCGGAGCCGCTCGTCCTCCCCCTCGACCGCTTCGACGAGGGCCTCGCCGCCTACCGGAACCGTGAAGCGCTCAAGGTCGTCTTTCGTCCGTGAAGGCACTCCTCTTCCACGGGTCGGGCGACCTGCGCCTCGAAGAGGTGCCCAAGCCGGACGCCGGGCCGGGCGACGTTCTCGTCCAGATCGAGGTCGCGCTCACGGACGGCACCGACGCAAAGGCTTTCCGCCGCGGCCATCCCGTTCTCCTCGGGGAGCTTCCGAGCCCCTTCGGGCACGAGTTCTGCGGGGTGGATGTCGCCACAGGGCGGCGAGTCGTCGCGGCGAACTCGGCGCCGTGCGGAACGTGCGCCCCCTGCAAGCGCGGCCAGGAGGAACTCTGCGAGAACCTGCAGCCGCTCCTCAACGGCGCCTATGCCGAGTACCTGCTCGTGCCGGAGCGCATCGCGGCGCGGAACCTCCTCCCGATCCCGGACGGCCTCGACCCGAAGGTCGCCGCGATGGTCGAGCCGCTCGCGTGCTGCCTGCACGGGATCGACCGGGCGGAGGTCGGAGCCGGCCAGACCGTGGCCGTCCTCGGGCCCGGCCCCATCGGGCTCATGCTCTGCGCCGCCGCACGCGACGCGGGCGCGAACGTGATTGCAGTCGGCGGGCGGCCCGAGCGCCGCGCGCTCGCCCCGGAGTTCGGCGCGACCGCCGGCGACGGCAAGGGAGCCGACGTCGTCATCGAGGCGGTCGGCTCCGAGGAAGCCTGGCACGACGCCATGGAGCTGGTCCGCCCCGGCGGAACGGTGCTCTTCTTCGGCGGCCGCGAAGCGTCCGTGGACACCTTCAGACTCCACTACGAGGAGCTCACGCTTCGCGGCGCCTTCCACCACACGCCGGCGAAGGTACGTGCGGCCCTCGCCTTTCTCGCGAGCGGCGCGCACCCGTGGGAGCGGCTGATCACGCACGAGGTCGGGCTCGAGGGTGTCGCTACGCTGCTCGCCGACCCGCCGGCCGACTACCTCAAGGCAGCCGTGTATCCATGAAGACGCTCACCGCCCGCGAGCTGAATAGGTCGCTGCTGGCCCGCCAGCTTCTCCTCGAACGCTCGCCGAAGTCGATGATCCAGGCAATCGAAGCCGTCGGTGGCCTGCAGACGCAGAACGCGACCGGAGGCTACGTCGGGCTCTGGACGCGACTCAAGAAGTTCGAGATGGTCGACCTGACGAAGGCGCTGGAGGACAGGCGCGCGGTTCAGGGGACGATGATGCGGATCACGATTCACCTCGTCTCGGCCGGCGACTATCCGCTCGTGGCGGCCGGGACGAGGCCGAGCCGTCGTGCCGCCTGGCTGCGCTATCACCAGGGACGCGCCACGGAGGCAGACGTGAAAAAGGCCGCCGCGGCGGCGAAGAAGGCGCTGGCCAACGGCCCGCTCTCCCGCAATGAGCTGAAGCCGTTCGTCGACTCGTCGACGGTGTGGAACGGGGTCAACGCCCTCTACGACGTGCTCCGTGTTCCCCCCTCTGGAACGTGGGAACGGAGGCGCGCCGACGTCTACGCGATGGCCTCCGACTGGCTCGGCCCCATCACGGCGACCGAGGAGGAAGGGCTCGAGCTCCTGCTCAAGCGCTACCTCGCAGGATTCGGCCCCGGCCGCCTCGCCGACGCGGCCAGCTGGGCGGGCGTGCCCGCGAGGAAGCTCCAGCCCGCTGCCGAGAAGCTGAACCTCCGCCGCTTCGAGGACGAGGAGGGCAAGGAGCTCCTGGACCTCCCGCGTGCGCCGCTCCCCGACGCGAAGACGCCCGCGCCGGCCCGCTTTCTCCCGGTCTGGGACGCCATCCTCCTCGCGCACGCGCGCCGCGCCGAGATCCTCGCCGAGGAGCACCGCCCGCTGATCTTCACCACCAAGACGCCGCAGTCCGTGAACACCTTTCTCGTGGACGGGGCCGTCGCGGGAAAATGGAGCGTGAAGCGCACGGCGAGGAAGGCGGAGCTCCTCGTCGAGCCCTTCGAGAAGCTGCCCGCCAAGGCGAAGAAGGAGCTCCAGGCGGAAGGAGAGAGGCTCGTCCGCTTCCACGAGCCCGACGCCGAGGCTCACACGGTCAGGCTCGCCTGATCAGTGTGACGCCGTCGCGGACGGTGAGCATGACGCTCACCACGCGGTCGTCGGCGCGAACGTGCTCGTTGAAGGCGCGAATCGCCGTCGTGCCGTCGGAGTCGTCGGACTCGTCGAGCACGCGCCCGCTCCAAAGCGTGTTGTCGGCCGCGATGAGGCCGCGCTCGGAGAGACGCGGGAGGACCGCTTCGTAGTAGTTCACGTAGTTGGGCTTGTCGGCGTCGATGAAGACGAAGTCGAACTCTCCCTCGAGCCGCTCGACGGTCTCGACGGCCGGCCCGAGGTGGATCGTGATGCGGTCCGAGTACCCGGCCTCGTCGATGTAGCGCTGCGCGACCGCCGCGTGCTTCTCCTCGATCTCGCAGGTGTCGATGTGGCCGCCGGAAGGAAGTGCAGTGGCCATGGAGATGGACGAGTAGCCGCTGTAGGTGCCGAACTCGAGGACGCGCTTGGCCTGCGTCGCGTAGACGAGGAACTCGAGGAACCGGCCCTCGACGGTGCCCGTGAGCATCTGCGGCGCGTCGAGGGTTTCCCTGGTCTCCTCGGCCAGCCGCGCGAGGAGATCGGTCGAGGAAGTCGTGTGCTCGGCGGCGTAGGCGTCGATCTCGTCGGGAAGCACGTAGGTCATCGCGTCCTTTCTATCCGAGATCCACCGATGATTGCGTTGCGTCCGTCCGCGAAACGCACCCAGCCCTTCCCCCCGCCGTCGTAATCCGGCGACCAGACGATGAGGGTCGCCTCGGCGCCGCCGACGTAGACCCGCTCCTCGCCCTCCGGGTCCACTCCGCGCCACACGCGGACGAACGGGTTGTTCTCCCATTCCCAGCCGATCGTCGTCTCCTCGGTGTGCCCGGGGTAGACCTTCATGTCGGGCGGCAGCCCCATGAGGACGTCCATCACCGAGCGGCGGAGATCCTCGAAAGCGTCCCGCGTTCCGCCGACGGAGCCCGCGAAGAGCGTGTCGCCCGTGAAGCAGACTTCACCGTTGAAGTCGAACGCCAGCATTCCCGGGCTGTGCCCTGGCGTGCGAAGCGCCTCGATCTTGAGCTCGCCGGTCTCGATGATCTCGCCGTGCCCGACGGGCTCCGCGCCTGCGACGTCCTCGGCCGGATCGGCGACGACGGTCGTCCCGAAGCGCCGCTCGAGCTCCTCGTGATGTGCGATGTGATCCGGGTGCGCATGCGTGGTGAGGAGGTGCGTGACCTGGACTTCCAGCCGCTCGACGGCGGCCATGAGCGGCTCGATCGGGGCCCCGCTGTCCACGAAGACGGCGTTGCCTCCCGCCCGGTCCGCGACCAGGTAGGCGTTCGAAAGCCAGCTCGGATCTATGGAGCGTTCGACGATCACGGCGTCGGTAGGATGCCAGGGACCCAAGCCAGGGAGGAACTGATGGGCCTGATGAGCCGCACGTCCGCCATCGTCAGGGCGTGGTACTCGAAGCTTCTCGACCGGGCGGAAGACCCGGCCGTCACTCTCGATTACTCGTACGAGCGCCAGCTCGAGCTGCTGCAAAACGTCAAGAAGGGCATCGCCGATGTCGTCACTGCCAAGAAGCGGCTCGAGCTCCAGACGAAGAAGCTCGAGACGGAGCTGCCCAAGCTCGACGAGCAGGCACGCCAGGCTCTCGGCGCCAACCGTGAGGATCTCGCGCGCGCCGCGCTCGAGCGCAAGGCGTTCGCGCAGCAGCAGCTCCAGAGCCTCGATCAGCAGATCGACGACCTCGCTGCCCAGCAGGAGAAGCTCGCGGACAGTGAGAAGCGCCTCTCCGCCAAGGTGGAGGCCTTCCGCACGCAGAAGGAGACCATCAAGGCCCAGTACTCGGCCGCCGAGGCCCAGGTGAAGATCGGCGAGGCCGCGACCGGGATCGGCGAGGAGATGGCCGACACAGGTCTCGCGATCCAGCGCGCGCAGGACAAGACCGAGCAGATGCAGGCTCGCGCAGCCGCGGTCGACGAGCTCGTCGACTCCGGCACGCTCGAGGACTACACCTCTTCCGGCACGCAGCTCGACCGCGAGCTCGAACAGATCTCCGCGCAAAGCCAGGTCGACGCCGACCTCGCACGCCTGAAGGGCGAGCTTGCCGGCGGCAAACAGAAAGAGCTCGAGAAGGAGACGAAGTGATCGTCCGCGTCATGGGAGAAGGGCAGTACCGCCTCGGAGACGACGCCGTCGGGCGCCTGAACGAGCTCGACGAGCGCGCCCAGGAGGCCCTCGACCGGGACGACGAAGGCGAGCTCGACCGCTATCTCGACGAAATGGCTGGGCTCGTCAAGCGCGACGGGGAGAGGCTCCCGGAGGACGACCTTTCGCCGTCCGACGCGATCGTGCCCCCGAGCGACATGACCCTCGCGGAGACCAAGAGGTTCTTCTCTGAGCAGGGTCTTATCCCCGACGTCTCGCCGTAGCGTCCTGTAGCCTCCCAGGCTTCTCCGAGGAAGAGAAGCCTCCCCTGCGCTACGGACTCGCCCTCCTATCCGCGCTCGTCTTTGGTCTCGCCGTCACCGCGGCGGGCTCCGCCGAGCCCGCGCAGATCGGCTCGAAGCGCGCGGAGGCCCAGCAGGTGCTCGCGCAGATCCAGGCCATGGACGCACAGATGGAGAAGGCGGTGGAGGCCTACAACGCCGCAAACGTCCGCCTCGACCAGATCAAGCACGACCTCGAGGTCAACCAGGCCCGCCTCCAGACGGCGAAGAAGAACCTCGTGAAGGCACGCGCCCAGGTCTCGGCTCGTCTTGTCGCGCTCTACACGTCCGACGAACCGGACACCCTGTCGATCATCTTCGGCGCCTCGAGCCTCGGCGACCTGATCGAGCGGATCGACTCGGCCAACCGAATCGCCGACGAGGACGCGCGGATCGCGGCCGAGGTGAAGCAGTACCGAAACGAAGTGCAGACGCGCCAGCAAGCCCTCGTCAAGGCGCAGGCCGACCAGGAGCAGGTCGTCGCCGAGCGCGCGTCCCAGCGCGCCTCGATCGAGAGCCAGCTCGCCGAGCGCCAGGCTCTCTACTCCTCCATCAAAGACCAGATCGCGCAGCTCGAGGCGGCCGAGCGGGCGCGCCAGGCCCGGCTCGCCGCACAGGCGAAGGCTGCCGCGAATCAGCAGCAGTCGGCGCCGGCTCCGGCGCCCGCACCGGCCCCGTCGTCCGGCGACTCCTCGGGCGGCTCCGCTCCTCCGCCTGCGACGCACTCGAGCGTGGTCTCGATCGCGCTCCAGTACCTCGGCGTCCCCTATGTCTGGGGCGGCGCGAGCCCATCTGGCTTCGACTGCTCCGGCCTGACGATGTACGCCTACGCGAAGGTCGGCGTCTACCTGCCGCACAACGCGGCGATGCAGTACGGGATGGGCAGTGCGGTCTCGCAGAGCCAGCTGGCGCCTGGAGACCTCGTCTTCTTCAGCGGGCTCTCACACGTCGGCATGTACATCGGCGGTGGGCGGTTCGTGCACGCCCCGCACACCGGCGACGTCGTGAAGATCTCGAGCCTGTCGGAGTCCTGGTACGCAGCGACATACGTCGGGGCTCGGCGCTACTAACCGACCTCGCTGCAAGTTTTTCGGTGGAGCGGCATCTCATTAGGTGCAGAAGAGTTCGCGCACAGGAAACGGCCAGGTCTCCTTCCTGGCCGTTTTTCTCTTTTTGGCCCCGTCGAGGTACCCCCATTTAGGTAAGCGCTAAAGGCCTCGCGCCGGGTGGTCGAAGAAGGCCACTTCACCCCGGGACAGGGTTCCGCGTCTCATGTGCCGTCGTCTTTCCACACATCTCGTCGTGCTGGTCCTGCTGCTCGCCTTCCCGGCGGCTGCGGCGGCCGCGCCCGACCGCTCCGACGAAGGAGTCAGGCCGACAATGCCCGTCGAGATGCGGCCGACGACCGGCGAGAAGGCCGTCACGATCGCGCTCCGATACCTGGGCACGCCGTACAGCTGGGCCGGAGCGAGCCCCGCGGGCTTCGACTGCTCGGGCTTCGTGATGTACGTCTACGGGAAGCTCGACATCACGCTTCCCCACTCGAGCTGGATGCTCTGGGGCAAAGGGCGACCGGTCGCGCGAAAGCACCTGCGGGCCGGCGACATCGTCTTCTTCAACGGCCGCTCCCACGTAGGCATCTACGTCCAGAACGGGAAGTTCGTGCACTCGCCACATTCCGGCGACGTCGTGAAGATCTCGCGCTTCTCCGAGGACTGGTACGGCTCGACGTACGACGGCGCCCGACGAGTTGGCGGCTAGTCGTCGAGCGGCGCGTCGAAGAGAGCGAGCCAGCGTGAGAGGTCGGGCTCGATCGGGAGCTCCTTCTCGAGCTCGGCCTTGAGCTTCAGCTCCTCGGCGTTGTCGCGCTCCTGCTCCTTCCCCGTGGGAACGAACGGCCAGAAGGTCGCGGTCTTGTAGCCGTAGATCAGGAAGACGGGGTGCTCGCCGCCTCTGAACTTGAAGATCGCGGCGAGAAGCTGGCCGCCGAACCCGCGGGCCTGGAGCTCCGAGCTGACGAGATGCGTCGTCGTGACCAGGTCCTCGAAGTCGGAGTCGTGGATGACGATCCACTGGAACCCGAGGCTGTCCGAGCGGCGCCTGACCTTCGACCCGGAGTCGGCCGCGGCGACGCCGAGGAGCTCGTCGAGGTCGCGCTCGGCCTGCATGAACTCGCCCGCGGAGAGCGGCTTGAAGACAACGGCCGCGACCCGGTCGGGCTTCAGGTTCAGTTCGGTCTGGAGGGTTATCTGCGCAGTCGAGAGCGCGAAGAGCCGGTCGAGGTTCGCGCCCTTGAGCTTCTTGCGTCCGAAGAGGACGTCGCCCAACCCCAACCGCTTACTGGACCGGCCGGCCCATCTCCTGGGCGATCTCGGCGAGGCGCGCGAGGCGCTTCTCGAGCGGGGGATGCGTGGCGAAGAGCTCGCCGACCGACGACTTCACGTTCGTCGGGATGATGAAGAAGGCGTTCATGCCCTCGACCTGGCGCAGGTCGCGCTGCGGGATGCGGGTGATGTCGCTCGCGATCTTCTGCAGCGCGCTCATCAGCTGCTCCGGCGCGCCTGTGATGAGGGCCGCCCCGCGATCCGCCGCGTACTCCCGGTAGCGGGAGATTGTCCGGATGAGGACGAAGCTGATGATGTAGGTCGCGATCGAAACGAGGAAGATGATCAGCCAGGCCGGTGCGCCGCCGTCCCGGTTTCGCCCGCCGCCGCTGAACATGCCCCCATAAAGGCCGACGCGGGTAAGCAGCGCGGCGAGCATGGCGAAGAAGCTGGCCAGCGTCATGACGAGGACGTCGCGGTTCGCCACGTGCGAGAGCTCGTGGGCGAGCACGCCCTCGATCTCCTGCGGCTCGAGCCGGCGCCAGAGGCCCTCGGTGACCGCGACCGCCGCGTGCTTCGGGCTCCGCCCGGTTGCGAACGCGTTGGGAACGTCGGTCGGGATGATGGCCACCCTCGGCTTCGGCAGGTCGGCCATCGCGCAGAGACGCTCGACCATCGCGTGGAGCTCGGGAGCCTGCTCGGGGGTGACCACCTTCGCGCCCGAGGCGGCGAGGGCGATCTTGTCCGAGGTGAAGTACTGGAAGAACGCGAGCCCGACGACGATGAGCAGCATCGGGGCGAGCCCCACGTTCAGGACGTTGAAGAGAACGACCGCGAAGATGACGTAGAGGAGCCCGAGCAGGAAGGTCGTCAGGAGCATCCGCGCAGACAGGCCCGCGTCCCGTCCATAGGCCTTGCGTTGCATGGTGGAAAGTGTACCCAGGGGGTATCGGCATCCGGCGCACCTAGAGTTCGCTCATGGCCCGCGCCGCGGCACTTGCGCTCGTCCTCTTCGCTGTCCTGGCCGGCGATGCGCGCGCGGCGGATCAGCTCCCTGTCTACGTTGTCGAAGGACAGCTGACGGAGTTTGCCGAAGGTGCCGGCGGGGCTGTCGGTTTGCTTGTCCCGGGCGCCGGCCCCGAGACGAGCCGCGAGCGGGCCCTTGCCGCGCTCGTACGAGGTGAGGTGCGTAACTCCCTGCGGGGCGGCTCGCCGGACGGGAAGCCCCTGATCAACGTCGACGAGCTCGCCGGAGCGCCCGAGCCTCCGTACATCCTCGTCGCCCTCCCGAAGGGTGGAACACAGCCGAACGACAGGCGCTATCCGGTCGCGGTCGTTGCGCCGGGCTTCGGCGGGATCCTGATTTCCGACTCGACCCGCATCCCCGGGCTCGTCTCGATCGCTGACATCGCGCCGACCGCACTGGGGGAGGACGGCGCGCTCAGCTCCCAGCCGGACTCTGACCCGGCAGCCACCCTCGCCGCCCTCGACGACCGCATCGACGAGCACAACGACTCGCGTGTGCCGGCCGGCATTCTCGCCGGATCGATTCTCATCGCCCTTGCGCTCCTCTGGCCGAAGGCCGGGCTGCTCGGGTTCGGCGCCGCACTCCTCGCCAATCTCGCCCTCGGGCTGGCCGAGATCTCCTCGTTCTGGCCCACCCTCGTCGTTATCGGGCTCGCGGCCGCCGCAGGCGGTCCGCTCCTCGCGTTCGTACTCCGCTACGACCTCGCGGTCGGGCTCTTCCTCGCCGGGATCGTGGCGGCCTATCTCGTCGCTCTCGGCGTGGATGGGGGCGCAGTCGCGCTCTCGCCGTTCGGCCCGAGCCAGAACTCCCGCTTCTATGGGCTCTCGAACTTCCTCGAAACGATGCTGCTCGTGCCTGCCCTCGGCGGCGCGGTCTTCCTCTGGCGGCGTCTCGGCTGGCCCGCCTTTGCAGGGATCGCCCTTCTCAGCTTCGTGACGGTGGCCGGGAACCGCTTCGGGGCGGACGGAGGAGGCGCGATCGTCCTCGCCATCGCCTTCCCGCTGCTTGCGATCCTGCTCGCGGGGCTGCGGGGGAGGCGACTCGCGGTCGCGGTCGGGACCGCCATCGCCGTCGCCGCAGGCCTCCTCGTCCTCGACGCCGTGACCGGGCCGGAAAGCCATGTGTCGCGCGCGCTGGACTCCGGCCCGTCCGGGATCGTCGCCGACCTGCGCGACCGCGTCGAACTCTCGTGGGATCGGATCGCACAGCAGGCCGGGATCGCGGCGGTCGTGGCCGTCTGTCTGCCGGTACTCGTGATCCTTGTCGTCCGGCTCCTCCGCTCCGACGCGCCGCTGGAGAGGCGGGCACTTCCGCTCGCGTATGCAGCGGCCCTCGCGTCCTCGCTCGTCGTGAACGACTCGCCGAACGACGTCCTCACCGCCGGCTTGGTGGGGTATGTCGTTGTCGAGGCCGTTATGCTTCGCGACCGATGCGCTGCGCTCTCGCCGTCACGGGCATCCTCGCCGGGCTCGCCATCCTCGTTGCCGGCTGCGGCTCCGCCACGGTCGTGAGCCCGACGGCGGAGACAGTGGAGGGCGCCCTCCCGACGGAGCCCACGCAAACGGTGAACACGAGCAAGGGCGACCCGGCTGCAGGCAAGGAGGTCTTCACGTCTGCGGGCTGCGCCGGGTGCCACACATACGGGCCCGCCGGCTCGTCGGCGACGATCGGGCCCGACCTCGACACGGCTCTCCAGGGGAAGGACGCGACCTTCGTGCTCGAGTCGATCGTCGACCCGAACAAAGAGGTTGCGTCCGGCTTCCAGCCGAACATCATGCCGGCCACGTTCGGCGAGTCGCTCTCCGACCAGCAGCTGGCCGATCTCGTCGCCTTCCTGACGCAGCCGTCGAGCTGAGCCTTCCCGCCGGCTTCCCGCGCGACGTCGAGGTGCTCGCCTGCGACCTCGACCGCACGCTGATCGCGAAGGACGGAATGCTGCCTCCGAGGACGGAGGCGGCGATCCGCGCGGCCCGCGCGGCCGGGATCCGCGTCGTCATCGCCACCGGGCGCATGTTCGTCTCTGTGCGCCCGTACGTCCTCCAGGCGGGGATCGACGAGCCGGTCGTCTGCTACCAAGGAGCCGTCGTCGCCGAGCCCAAGAGCGGCCGCTGGCTTCGCCACGAGCCGATTCCCGTGGCGCTCGCGAAGGAGGCGATCCGGGCGATCGTCGGCGAAGGCTTCCACTGCAACGTCTACGTGGACGACGAACTCTTCGTCGGCAAAGTGACGCCGGAGGCCCGCGCCTACGCGGACTTCCAGGGCCTCGTCATCCACGAGGTGGGCGACCTCGCCGCGTGGCTCGAGAAGCCGGCGACGAAGGTGGTGTCCGTCGGCGAGCCCGAGCTCCTCGACGGTCTAGAGCTGCGCCTGAAGGAACGATTCGCCGGCCGCCTCTACATCTCGAAGTCACTGCCCTTCTTCCTCGAGATCGCAAGCCCGAAGGTGACGAAGGGCTCGGGGCTCCAGTTCCTCGCCGAGCACATCGGCTTCTCGGCGGAGCGGACGGTCGCATTCGGTGACGGCGAGAACGACATCGAGCTGCTCGAATGGGCCGGCTTCGGGATCGCCGTGGCGAACGCTCACGAGCGCCTGATCGGGATCGCCGACTACGTCTGCCCGCCGGTTACCGAGGAGGGAGTCGCCCAGGTGATCGAGGCAGTCTTAGACTCCCGCGCATGATCGACGTCCGCGCTGCCCGCGCCGACCCCGACACCTGGCGCGCGGCGCTTGCGCGCAAGGGCGCGGCGGAGATCTTCGACGAGTTCCTGCAGGCCGACGAGGCGTGGCGCGCCGCCAACACGCGCGTGGACGAGCTCCGCGCCGCGCGCAAGCCGGCCGGGAAGGGCAAGCCCTCCCCGGAGGAGATCGAGCGCCTGAACGCCCTCAAGGAGGAGCTGAAGCAGGCTGAGTCGGCGCTCGAGGAGGAGGCCACAAAGCGGGACGAGCTGCTCACCCGCATCCCGAATCCTCCCGACTCGACAGCGCCAGACGGCTTCACCGAGGAGGACGCGGTCGAGGTCCGCCGGTCGGGCGACCCGCCGGCGCTCGGCTTCGAGCCGCGCGACCACCTCGAGCTCGGCGAGATCGACATGGAGCGCGGCGCGAAGGTGTCGGGCTCCCGCTTCGCGTACCGCCTCGGCGACATGGCGCTTGCCGAGCTCGCGCTCTACCGTTTCGCCCTCGACCGGCTGGCGAAGAAAGGCTTCACGCCCGTCCTGCCGCCGGTGCTCGTACGCGAGGCGGCCATGTACGGCACCGGCTTCCTCCCGACGGACGAGGTGAACATCTACCGGATCGAGCGCGACGACCTCTACCTCACAGGAAC
>Ga0111538_10007452_pt1 | contig 14740 bp, 9 predicted proteins | sample SoiMethybrSBSTD1_FD_79669 | JGI IMG/M metagenome (GOLD analysis project Ga0111538, IMG submission 79669) | Bulk soil microbial communities from a Populus tree surrounding site in Tennessee, USA - Soil MetaG P. TD hybrid SBSTD1 (version 2)... | ecosystem: Environmental > Terrestrial > Soil > Tree... | reverse complement strand
GGCGCCACCACGATCGCGATTGAAGGTAATTTTGACGACGCACTTCGAATCGTTCGCGAGCTCGGCGAAACGGGGAAAGTGGAGGTGGTCAACAGCATCAACCCGGTGCGCATCGAGGGACAAAAGACGGCGGCGTTCGAGATTTGCGACGAGCTTGGCGACGCGCCGGACTTCCACTTTCTGCCCGTGGGCAATGCGGGGAACATCACGGCCTATTGGAAAGGGTATAAAGAATATCATGCCGCCGAGAAGGCTGACACGCTGCCGCGCATGTTTGGATTCCAGGCGGCGGGAGCCGCGCCAATTGTCGACGGAGCGCCCGTGCCCGATCCACACACCGTCGCGACGGCGATTCGCATCGGCAACCCCGCGAGTTGGAAGGGAGCGAAGAACGCGGTTGAGGAATCCAACGGCTACATCAACAAAGTGACCGACGAGGAGATTCTCGCGGCTTACACGTTGATTGCGCGGACCGAAGGTATCTTTGTCGAGCCCGCCTGCGCTGCGCCGCTGGCCGGCCTTCGCAAATGCATCGAGCAGGAGATGATTCCAGAGGGCAGTCTCGTGACTGCGACCATGACCGGCCATGGGTTGAAGGACCCTGACACGGCGATTTCAGCCGCGGGTTTTTCACCGACCGTTGTTGAGCCGACCAAAGAAGCGGTCGCGAAGGTGTTAGGGCTGTAGGGGCTATGGCTCTCATCGTCCAAAAGTACGGCGGCACTTCCGTCGGCAATCCCGAGCGGATCAAGAATGTCGCAGCGCGCGTGGCGCGTTATCGTGACAAAGGCGACCAGGTCGTCGTGGTGGTTTCGGCGATGAGCGGCGTGACCGACAACCTGATCAAGCTCGCGCGCGAGATCATGCCGCTGCCGAGCGAGCGCGAGATGGACATGCTCCTGGCGACCGGCGAACAGACGACGATTGCGCTCACCGCGATGGCGCTGCACGCGCTGGATATTCCGGCCGTCTCCCTTACGGGCGCGCAGGCTGGGATCGTGACCGATGGTGTCCACACCAAGGCAAAAATCCAAAACATCACGCCGAAACAGGTGCACGCCCTGCTGGACAAGGGCAATGTCGTCATCGTTGCCGGTTTCCAGGGACAGACCGTTGATGGGCATATCACGACGCTGGGTCGTGGCGGCTCAGACCTGACGGCAATCGCGCTGGCCGCAGCGTTGCACGCGGACCTTTGCCAGATTTATACCGACGTGGACGGCGTCTATACCGCCGACCCGCGGTTGGTGCCGAACGCCCGCAAGCTTACCGAAATTTCCTACGACGAAATGCTCGAACTCGCCGGCCTCGGGGCCAAAGTGATGCAGTCACGCTCGGTCGAGTTCGCGAAAAAATTCGGCGTCGTCTTTGAAGTGCGCTCCAGTCTTAATGACAATCCAGGTACTATCGTGAAAGAAGAAACGCAGAGCATGGAGAGCGTCGTGATTCGCGGCGTTTCTCTGGACAAGAACCAGGCCAAAATCACCCTCGCCGCGGTGCCCGACAAGCCCGGCGCGGCCGCCCGCATTTTTCGCGCGCTGGGCGATGCCGCGATCAACGTCGACATGATCGTGCAGACGGCGAGCCACGGCGCCGGCACGCCCGCGACCGACATTTCATTCACGATGGACAAGCCCGATCTGCTCAAGGCGCGCAAAGTACTCGACAGCCTCCAAAAGGAAGCGGGCTATCGCGAAGTGATCGCCGACGAAAAGATCGGAAAGCTTTCAATCGTGGGCGTCGGTATGCGCAGTCACTCCGGCGTGGCCGCAAGGATGTTCGAAGTGCTCGCGCACGAAGGCATCAACATCGACATGATCTCGACGAGCGAGATCAAGATTTCAGTCATCATCAAGTTGGACGACGGCGAGAAGGGCGTGAAGGCGGTGCACCAGGCTTTCCTGGGTTAAGGCTTCATGCCGGCCGGCAGGGACTTGAGGTACTGATACAAATCTGCGAGCTGGCTCGTGTTCAACCCGTCCAGCAGTCCATCAGGCATCAGCGAAAGCGTACTCGGGCGGCGGGAGAGAATATCCTCCGTGTTTAAGCGAATCGTCGTGGTTGCGCCGGTTTGGACGATCACTCCGTCCGCGGACTCAAAAACTACGATGCCGGTGTGTTGTCCCGAGCGCGTCTGGAAAACAGTAGTGCGATAAGGCGGCGCCACGTCCCGGTTTGGGAACACGATCGCGTTGAGCAAATCGAGCGGCGAAAAACGCGCCGCCGCGCCGGCGAGATCCGGCCCCAGCGGAGTTGAGCCGGCGTGACACGTCTGGCAGCCGCGCTGCTGGAAAATCTCCGCGCCGCGCAAAGCGTTTCCGTTCGCCCAGATCACAGACCGCAACGTCAGGTCCCAATGCGCCGCATTCTGCTCACCGTCTTCGGTGAGGTAGGGCGCGAGCGTGGGAAGCTTTTTGCGAAACCAGTCGAAGACCGGTTCGTAAACCCGCGTTAGATTATCTGCGTCGGTGCGTTCTTCGGTGGCGGAGAACGCCTGGCCTGTGTCGTGATTGAGCAGTTGGACGGTATCGGCCCGCAGCGCCGCCTGACTGGGTTCATTGAGCAGCCGTCGGAGCAAACGCATCACCGGTAGCACTGCGCGGCCATCCGGGTCTTTAGGCAGCGTCATGAGTGCGTTCACGCAGGTATGGGCCACCTCGACATTTGGCGCACTGAGGCCAGCGAGAAATTTGTCGCGGTCCGCGTTCTCCGGCTTCTCGGCAAGTTTCATGACGATGTCATCCCGCAGAGCGGCGTTCGCCTCCCATTGTTTGCGAAAGAGAGCGCGCACTTCATCCACGGGCAATGCAGTCAGCAGTTCCAGCAACGGCCCAGACCATTCAAAGGATTGGTCGCGCTGCGCCGCGCTTGCGAACAATCGCGCTCCAGCTGGATACCGTTTTGGACCGAGAGTTTTGACGAGAGTCACGTGAGCCGGTTTGACGAACTGTGGATGCCGCAAGAGCGCATCGGCCAGACCTGGATCGTTCCGCACGAGTTGCTCAACGAGCTCGGTCAAACGGAATGCCCAATTCTGTTTGGTGCGCTGTTGCCGTCCGCCGAGCTTGCGATCCAGTGAAAGGACTGCATACGCGACCCGCGCGGTGAGATTGCTGGGCGCGGCGCTGCCGAGGCGCGACAAGACAATGAGGTAATGAAAATCGCCGGTGGGCGAACTGGAACTGGTAATTTGGGCAAGCAGCTTCGCCCGCAACTCGGCCTGGCGCGCTTTGACCATCGCAAGCACGCGAGCAGCCTCGATATCGACGTGAGGATTGCCCGAAGGAAACGCTGGCGCAACCACGGCAGCCACTTTGGCCGCCACGGGCTCCCATTCAGCGCCTCGCGTGGGCGGGTTTTCGTAAGCCGTGTACGCTTCCACGGAAGCGTTGGTCAGGTTCCAGTCGCCCAGGCCCAGAGCCATCAATCGAAGGGCCTGCAACCGAAAATCCGGATTGGTCGTGCCCTTGAATACTTCGAGCGCCTCCTGCACCAGCCCGATATGCGGCAAGGGGCCGCGGTATGCGGCGGCCAGGGATGCCGTGAGCCGCTCCTGTGAACTGGAACTGGTTCTGCCCACATCGCGCAAAAAAACCATATACGCGTCCAGCGGCAAGCCGCTCAGGAGCGTGGCGGCGAGTTGACGAATGCGTTTGTCGGGATGGGCGATGTTCAGGCGCGCCGCGTTCAGCACCTCTGCCGGGGTAAAATCATCGGCGCGGTCAAGGATTGCTTCCAGGGCGCAGCGGCGCACCAGCGGAACGGCATCAGCGGCGAGCGCTGAGAGAATGGGACGGAACTGCCGATTCGATAATCGTCCTAACGACCACGCCACCCGCGCGCGCACGAAGGGTGAATCCGCAGAGGCGCCCGCCTGCGCGTTGCCCGACGAAAGTCCGTTGAAGAGTTCGGTGATAATTTCCACGGCGCGCACGCGCGAACCCGGCGGCAACCGATTGTTCAACATCGCCTCCACGAACGGCGTTGCGCCAAGCCGCCGCGCCTCGGGCACCCACCACCCGCGTGACCACGCGTCCAGCGGTTGCGGCGCCGCAAGGACGGCCTCCACGCCGCTCAAACCTCGCATCCAATTGGTCCGGTAGTTTCCGCGGCTGCCCGCCCCCGCGTACTCGACCCGAAAGACCCCGCCCCGCGTGCCACGGCCTCCGATGGACACGTGGAGCGAGCCATCGGGGCCAACTGCCAAATCGGTGGGAGCAAAGCCGTGATTGCCGACGGGTTCCAGAAAGACCTGGGGCGTTCCTGAATAAGTCGTGCCATTCCCCTCCAGTGGCAGGAAGAAGATTTTGCCGAAGGTCCAATCCGCGAAAAACAGCCCTCCACGATAGGCTGATGGAAACTGGTAATGACGATATATCGCGGCACCTGTTGGAGAACCGCGGCCCACGTCGGCGAGGATCGATACACTGTCCGCGTAATACTCCGGCCGGTTCCAACTGCGCTGATATCCCTCCAATCGCCAGCCATGGTGCATTCCGTGCGCAACGTGATAGATGCGCGTCGGTGTGTACCACGGCAAAAAGTAATCGCGTTCCACGTCGCTGTCGTAGGTGAAGATTTCCCCCATCCAATTGAAATCGAAGTCGTAGGGATTGCGAAAACCGTGCGCGATGACTTCGGACTGCAGCGGACCCGGCCAAACGCGCAGCATGGCTCCGGCTTCGGGCTTAAGAACTGTCGAGGCGGGAAAAGTGATGTGGCGTTGACCAATATCCGAATCGTTTCCGCCAATGACATACCACCAGCCGTCGGGCCCTTTCCGCGGAGCGTGACCGCCATGTTCGCGGAACGGCAGTGGCAAAAGCTGCTCTGGCCCGCCATCAGCGACGCCATCGCCATTCGTGTCGCGGTAGCGCGAGAGAAACCCATCTCCCACAAACATCAGGTCGTTGCCGTCGAAGCAAAGCCCCATTCCGCCGGTTGCGGTTTTGGCGAAGTCGCGTGAACTCTCGGCGATGCCATCCCCATCGGCGTCAAAAAGCGCGCGAATGTAGCCGCGGCTCGTGACTACGACATCGCCGCGCGTGTCGAGCGTCATCGCGTAAATGTCATTCGCCAGCGTGGCGTCGGCGTATTGCGTGACGCGAAAGCCGCGGGCGATTCGCAGGCCAAGATCATCGACTGCGACAAGGCCGCCCTGCCCATGGCTCGAGAGCGCGACCATCAAGACGGCGCCCAGGCCGCGCAAAACGCTCTTCAGAACGGCAAAACAACTCATTTCGAGGGCATGTAATTATTGATGGGCTGAATGATCCTGAACTTAATCAGTACTACAATGAGAGCGGTGTAAAGGAGCGACACCGCCACGTCTTTGGCGAGGTCGCGCCAGGAATATTTCGGTGCGGTTTCGCCCGGTGTGAGCATGCGCTTCGCACCTTTGTGCATTAGCACGAACCCGGCGACATTCGTTAGCCAGTAGCCAATGATACACGCCACCTCGAACGCGGGCTTATAAAACTGGCTGATGATCCACGCAAAGGCGAGCGCGAGGGGGATGTTGACGAACAGATCGTTCCACCAGGAAAGCGGCGAGAGCATGAATCCGACAAACCCCAGAATCCCGCCCTCCATTCTACGCTTCCACGTCATAAGCGCGGCGGAGTTAAACGCATCGCCGCGGGGGCGCAAAGCGAATTCGGCTCTGCAAAATTAGTGCTTGCGGAGCGAGCATCACCGGCGTAGAGCTTAACGCGACACCTGTTTGTGCTGGCGTCTTCAGCAATGCACCGGGCCGGCACAAATCGAACTCATGGAAGGCAGCGGGTTGCGGGTACGCACTGCGCCATCACTCAAGAAACCCGGGTGGTGGAAGGGGATGCGTCGCGTTCCGTGCTCTGCCGCAATCCTTTTTTTCGTCTCTAATCCGATCGAGGCAACCATCCCACGCTACAAGCCGGGTGACCTGGCCACGAACGAAGTCGTCGCCCCGTTCGAATTCGCCGTTGTTAACCACGAGCAGACCGAGCGTCTGCGCCGCGAAGAATTAGCCAATGTCCCGGCGGTCTATCGTTGCGACCCCTGGGCGGCTGTTCAAGCGGAGGAAAAGTTCGCGGCCATTTTCCATACGACGCGGGCCGCATTTCTCGACGCCATGGAGACCGCCGCCAAAAAACGCGTGCTGGACGAAGCCTCTCTTGAGCACCCGACTTTCTGGCGATTCGTCGAGTGGTTTCAAAAGCAGCACCTCGATTTCCCGCTCACGACCAACCTCGTCACGGCGTGGGCCCTGGGCCGCGACGATGCCGAACCGCAATTGCGCGCAGGCTTGCGGGAAGCCATGACGCAATACATCCGGAGCGATGTTCTTCCCTTCGCAGCCGATACGCCCGAAGTGCAAATCTTTGTCAACGAGCACGCGAATACGCGCATGACGCTGGACGAACTTCAGGCCTCGAGCCGAATCGTTAGCGCTTCCGAGGCGCCTCGCCTCGCCGAAGCGCGACAGCGAATCAATTTACCCGACGACCTCCAGGATTTTGCGCCGCTGCTCGCGAAGCTCATCAAAGAAAACCTTATTTTCGAGGACTGGCTCACCGCGCTCAAACGTCAACGACGCGCCGCGGAACTGGTCGTGTTCGACCAGTATAGTCCCGGGCAGGTCGTCGTTCTCAGTGGGCAGGTGATCGACGCAGGCGCCGCCGCCGCTCTCGAAGTGCTCGCGACCGCCGACGCCCGCCGCCAATTGCGCGCGGCGGAGCAATTAACTTCGGTCGCGTCTAATTCTCAGTCCGGACCGCGCACCGGGATCTGGATGGGACCATTGCGGGACCTGGCTTGGCGATATCCATGGGCTTTGTGCGGAATTGGAGTCCTCTCCGTCTCGCTCATCTGGCACTTTGCCGCGCGTCGTACGCGTAAGCCCGAGACGATCTCCGGGGCCTACACACTGATTACAGTTCCGGCGCGACAGGCTTCCAGCCTGCACTCCGGCCAGGCCGAGCCAACTGGCGATGTTTCGGTGGCACCACTCGCCGCCGACAGCCAGTGGCAAGCGCACTTGCGCGAAGCCGAACAGCGGGCCGAGGATTTGCTCGGCATCGTGCGGGCGGGTCTCGCGCCGCATCTCGCGCGCGAACTGACGCACAAACTCGTGCAGGAATTGGTCTCGCAGCGCACCACCTTGCTGCGCGCGCACGAACTCGCCGAGCGCGAGATGACAGCCCTCGAAGCGCGCTTCGCCAAAGTATGTCATGATTTGCAGGACCGCCTCGCCGCTTATGAGCGGCGCACAGCCGAATTAGAGAAGGAATTAATCGCAAAGGCCGAACAAACCCGCGAGTTGATGAACGCCACCATCCTGCTCACCGAACAGAAGCTCAAAGCCAAGAAAGTCGAAGGCCCCTTCGCATATAACTAATAACTAATGCGGGTGGAGGCGATGTCCTAGCGGGCCGCTCGTACACTCGTTGTGGTCGGGAGCCCTGTCTCCCAGATCGACAAGCCGCCAAATGTGCGGTGGGTATCCATGGCGAAAACCGTGTACGAATTGGTGGTCTGCTGGAGGGCAGTCAATTCGTCGTAGAGTCTCGTGGCCAGTTCCTGCTTTTCGGTCAAAGCCACGCGGTCGAGTCTCGCGCCCACGGCTCGCCGCGTTGGACGCTCGTATTCGTAACGCTGCGTTACGAACTGGGTATAGTCAACCCGCGTCGAACGAACGACGCTGCCCTCGTGTTGAGCTTCATTGCGACGCACCTCAGGTTCCTCAGTCTCAATTTCCTGCTGCAAAGTGATCAGATTCGTTTGCAGCGTTTGTATTCTCATTACCGTATCCTTGATCGTTGTCGGCAGCGTCTTCAACAGTACCTCGCGCCGCGCGTTTTCGACTTCGACGAGACAGGTCAAGTACGACCCTGCGAACGCCGGTTTGATGTCCAGTAACGTGAGCCTCAGCCAATGTTTGAACGGACGCTCGGCTCCGTCAGGATTTTGATACCATTGGTGAAGGGGGGCCAGATCGACCGACCGGCCACTAATCACGCGAACGTCGGTGTCGGGCTTGGGGGCGCTTTGGCCGAAGAGCAGCGCCGGTGAGATCATCGCGAGCGCAATAAAACGTTTCATTCTACGGTTTCCTCTCCCCTTCCTAATCCAGGCAGGCGTAAAAAGCAAATCACCCGTCCTTATCAAAAACTTGTTACTATTGTAAAAGTTTTTGATAAGACGCTCGTACTCTCGACACTTGACCCGCTTCGGGGGGCTTGCGAGAGATAAAGGATGATCAAGCTCTCCTCCCTGCTTACCGGGCTTTGCTGTGGCGCCGCCGCGCTCAGTTCCGTTTCGGCTGCCGATTACACCATCCACACCTTCAAGAAACTCCACCTGAGCAATCGCTTCTGGTGCGAAGGGGCCAACTACGGAGACTTCAACAAGGACGGCAAGATGGACGTCGTCTCGGGTCCGTACTGGTGGGAGGGGCCAGCCTTTGAGAAACTCCACGAATATTATCCCGCCACCAAAACGTTCACGTTGAAAAAAGAGGACGGCACCGAGCAAACAATCCCGGGCTTCGAAGGCGCGCTTGGCAAAAAGAACGCCTACTCGGACAACTTCTTCGCGTTCGCTCACGATTTCAACGCCGATGGCTGGACGGACATCCTGATTCTCGGGTTTCCGGGACAGGCCTCCTGGTGGTTCGAAAATCCGAAGGGCGACGAGGGCCATTGGAGACGTCACGTCGCCATCGAGAAAACCGATAACGAATCGCCGACGTTCGGTGATCTTACCGGGGATGGAAAACCGGAAGTAATCTTCCACACACGACTTACCGAGGGCACGAACGAGGTCAGCTACCTTGGTTACGCGACACCGAATTGGAAGAACCCAACTGAGAAGTTCACGTTCCACAAGATTTCCGGTGCCGGCAAGTGGCACTGGTTCAACCACGGCTACGGTTATGGTGACGTGAACGGCGACGGCAAGGCCGACATCATGGAAAAAGACGGCTGGTGGGAGCAACCGGCCTCTCTCGACGGCGACCCGGTTTGGAAACACCACAAAAATAGTTTCGGCACCGGCGGCGCGCAAATGTATGCCTACGACGTGAACGGCGACGGCTTGAACGACGTCATTACGAGTATTGCCGCGCACGGCTTCGGCCTTGCCTGGTATGAGCAGCTCAAGGAAAAGAAAGACGGCGAAATCGAATTCAAGCAGCACATGATCATGAACAAGGAACCGAAGGAAAACCGCTATGGCGTCAAGTTCTCGCAACTCCACGCCATCGATCTCGTCGACATGGACGGCGACGGCCTCAAGGACATCGTCACTGGAAAACGCTTTTGGGCGCACGGCGCCACAGGCGATGCGGAACCGGGCGCGCCGGCAGTGCTCTATTGGTTCAAGCTCACGCGCAAAGGCGCAGACGTCGACTTTCTTCCATACCTCATCGATAACGACTCGGGCGTTGGCACGCAGGTGGTGGCTGGCGACATCAACGGCGACAAGCGGCCCGACATCGTGGTCGGAAATAAAAAGGGCACCTACGTCCTCCTGCACGAGGCGAAGAAAGTCGGTCGTGAACAGTGGGAAAAAGCGCAGCCGAAACCGTTCACGCCGCAAACGGCCAGCACCCGATAATTTCAATATCCGCGCTTGGCGTGGCGTCTGATTAGCACCTTATGAAATGCCAGTTCGTTCACTTGGCCGCGTGCTGGGCCCTTTCGTTCTGCAGCATCGTCTCCTTTTCCGCCGAACCCGCCGGCGTCCTCCCCAAAGGCACCGAGGGCAAGCCGCTGAATTTCGATTTCGAGCAAGGCTCGCTTCAAGACTGGACCGCCAGCGGGGACGCGTTCGAAAAGCAGCCGGTCAAAGGCGACACGGTGACCCCGCGCCGCAGCGACATGAAAAGCCAGCATCAGGGCGAATACTGGATTGGCACGTACGAAAATGGCCGCGGCGACAAAGCGCAGGGCACGCTCACGTCCGCGCCATTTAAGGTCGAGCACGGCTGGGCGAGTTTCCTGCTCGGCGGAGGTTCGCTGCCGAAAACGAAGGTCGAACTGGTCTTGAAAGACGGAGAAAGCGAGCGCGTCGTTTTCCGCGCTTCGGGCCAGGACACCGAGAACCTTCGTCCGATTGTTGCCAACCTGACGCCGTACGTCGGCAAGCCGATGGTGATTCGCATTGTCGATCAGGAAACCGGCGGGTGGGGGCACATCAACTTCGACAACTTCCGCTTTTACGACCAGCAGCCGCAATTGGCCAATGCGATAGATGCGCGCAAGAACGTCGGCGACCTGCCGCCGACGGATGAAGTGAAGTTCGCGGGGCTGACCGGCGAGCAGGCCGCCAAAGAAATGACGCTGCGCCCCGGCTTTTCCGCAACGCTGTTCGCGGGTGAGCCGGACATTCAGCAGCCCATCGCGTTTTGCATCGATGATCGTGGCCGATTGTGGGTCGCTGAGGGATATACCTATCCAAAGCGCGCCCCGGAAGGCCAGGGTCGCGACAGGATTCTCGTGTTCGAGGACAACAACGGCGATGGCAAGTTCGACAAGCGCCACGTTTTCATGGAGAAGCTCAACCTCGTCAGCGGTCTTGAAGTTGGTTTCGGCGGCGTGTGGATCGGTGCTGCGCCGCATCTGTTGTTCGTCCCGGTAAAGGATTGGAACGAGCCGAAGCCCGCAGGCGAACCGAAAGTTCTGCTCGACGGATGGGATTACACGCGCGACACCCACGAAACATTGAACACCTTCACGTGGGGCCCCGACGGCTGGCTCTATGGCTGCCACGGTGTCTTCTGTCCTTCCCTCGTTGGCAAACCGGGCGCGCCCGAAAAGGAGCGACAATGGATTGATGCGGCCGTTTGGCGTTACCATCCTACGAAGCACGTGTTCGAAGTGTTCTCCGAAGGCACGAGCAATCCCTGGGGCATCGACTTCGATCAGTATGGCCAATGCTTTATCGAGGCCTGCGTCGTGCCGCACATCTGGCACATGATCCAGGGCGCGCGTTACGAACGCCAGGGCGGCGAACATTATTCAATGAGCCTCGAACAGACCGCGCAAAACGAGCGGCATCGCGATCAGAAGTCGCGCAAGCCGAATTACCCTTACTTCTACGATCACATCAAGACGATCGGCGATCACGTCCATTGGGCGGGCGCGAAGGGGCCGCACGCCGGCAACGCGCGTTCGGACGCAGCGGGCGGAGGTCACGCGCACGCGGGATTGTTGATCTATCAGGGTGACAGTTGGCCGGAGGAGTATCGGGGAAACATTTTCATGAACAACATCCACGGCCAGCGCATCAACATGGACGTTCCAAGACGCAAAGGCTCGGGTTACGTCGCCAGCCACGGCACTGACTTCATTAACTTCAATGACAAATGGTCGCAGGTGCTGAACCTCCTTACCGACCAGGACGGTTCCCTCTACATGATTGACTGGTACGACAAGAACCAGTGCCACCACAACCAGGTCGATGGCCACGACCGCTCCAATGGACGCATCTTCAAGGTCACCTACAACAATCAGAAAACGACGAAAGTCGATCTTCAAAGCAAGTCGGACGAGGAGCTTGTGCAAATGCAATTGCACAAAAACGACTGGTACGCGCGCCACGCTCGCCGCGTCTTGCAGGAGCGAGGACCGAAGCCGGCCGTTCATGCTTCACTCGAGCAAATCGTCGCGAAAGATCCTGATGTCACTCGCAAACTTCGGGCCCTCTGGACATTGCACGCCACGGCCGGCCTGACTGAAAAGCTCGGCCTCTCCGTCCTTAAGAGCGAAGATGAACACGTTCGTGCGTGGGCGATTCAGTTGTTGATGGAGGACAAGAAACCTTCCGAAGCGCTGCTGAACGAACTGGCCACGTTGGCAAAGAACGACGCCTCGCCGCTCGTCCGCCTCTACGTCGCCTCTGCCGCGCAACGCGTCGCCGTGGACAAGCGTCTGCCCGTCCTCGAGGGCTTGTTTGCGCACGCGGAAGATATTACCGACCACAACCTCCCGCTGATGTACTGGTACACTGCCGAACCGCTGGTTGGCTCCGACATTCTCGCGGCCACCAAACTCCTCGGCAAAGCAAAGATTCCCGTCCTCCGGCAGTTCGTCACCCAGCGCATGTCCGCAACGACGCCAAAGACAGCCTCGAATCACTGATACACTCTGGGGAGTGAAGAGGCGGCGAAACGCCTTCTGATGTGCTTCGTTTCGCCGCCACGTTTCCACCTCAGACTTTTTGTCTCGTTGATTCGGGTCGAGAATGGGAATTGTTGGCCCCAGATGCACTGGGGTGCTTCCCTACCAAAGTTGCGCGGTGGCAGCGAGGGCTGCAAGGTTTTGAATTCCCAATCTCGACGGCTTCGCGTAGCCTTCCTCCAATGGCTTCTCTGCTGCTTACCGGCGGACGCGTTATCGATCCTTCACAAAAGCTGGATCGCACCGCCGACGTTTTGGTTGTGGATGAAAAGATCGCCGGCATCGGGACCGACGCGACCGCCAAAGCCGCTCCCGATGTGGAACGTATTGATGTCACAGGGTTGGTCGTTTCTCCCGGATTGATTGACCTGCACGTGCATTTGCGCGAACCGGGGCAATCCGCAAAAGAAACCATCGCGACCGGCACCGCGGCGGCGGCGCGTGGCGGATTCACCTCTGTCGTCTGCATGCCGAACACGTCGCCGGCGATTGAAAACGCCGGGACAGTCGCGCTCATCCGGGAAAAAGCCGCGCGCGAAGGCAAAGTGAACGTGTTCGTGACTGGTGCGATCACGCGCAACATTGCCGGTGAGGAACTGGCGCCGATTGGCTCGCTCAAGCAGGCCGGGGTGGTGGCGATCACCGACGACGGGCATTGTGTGCAGAACAATGAGTTGATGCGCCGCGCGCTGGAGTACGCGCGGATGTTCGACCTGACCGTCATGGACCATTGCCAGGATTACGCGCTGGTGAGCGATGGCGTGATGCACGAGGGCTACTGGAGCACGACGCTGGGATTGGGCGGTTGGCCGAGCGCGGGTGAGGAGATGATCGTGGCGCGCAACATCCTGCTGGCGGAGACGACCGGCGCGCAGGTGCATTGCCAGCACTTGAGCGCGGCGGGAAGCGTGGAGTTGATCCGCGCGGCGAGGAAACGGGGCGTGCCGATTTCGGGCGAAGCGTGCCCGCATCATTTCACGTTGACGGATTCGGCGATCGCGGGGGGCGATATTTTTTGGCGGGCGGACGGCAAAGGCGTGTTCGGATTCAACGACATGGAGCAGCGGCCCGCGTGGCCGAATTACGACACGAATTTCAAGATGAACCCACCGTTGCGGTCTGCGCGCGATCGCGATGCGATTCTCGAGGGGATCGTTGATGGGACGATTGAAGTGATTTGCAGCGATCACGCGCCGCATTGCGATTACGAGAAGGAAGTAGAGTTCGATTACGCGCCATTTGGAATCACGGGCCTGGAGACGGAACTGCCGCTGTCGCTCATGCAGCTTTATCACACGCGCAAGATGAGTTTGCCCGAGGTGCTGGCGCGATTCACGACCGGCCCGGCGAGCCTGCTCAAGCTGGCCAAAGGGACGCTCAAGGCGGGCGCGGACGCGGATATCACGGTCATCGACCCGAATCGTGAGTGGGTATTCCAGCGGGGCGAGTCGGCGAGCAAGTCAAAGAACAGCCCATTTCACGGCTGGACAATGAAGGGCAAAGCCGTCATTACCATCGTCGCGGGCCAGGTCGTTTGGAGTGAACAAAACGAACTGACTGCCGTCTAAATGAGCGGATCGAACAATCAATATTAGAAGATTATGAAAAGCATGGCGTTGGGTTTGTTGTTAGGGTTTCTCGCTACGCAGGCGTTTGCGGCGGAGGAGACATGGGTGACGGACTTGCCGAAGGCGCAGGCCAAGGCGAAGGCCGAAAAGAAAATGGTGCTGGTGGACTTCACGGGGTCGGATTGGTGCCCGCCGTGCAAGGCATTGCACAAGAATGTGTTATCGTCGCCGGAGTTCCTCAGCTACGCGAAGGACAACCTCGTCCTGGTCGAGATCGATTTTCCGCGCAGCAAGCCGCAAGCGGCGGAGCTGAAGAAAGCGAACAAGGAACTGGCGAAGAAGCACAGTATTGAAGGTTATCCGACGGTGGTCGTGTTCGACAGTAATGGCAAAGAACTGATGAAGGATGTCGGCTACGACGGGAAAACCAAAGGCGCAGATTTTGTTGCGAAACTGAAGGGCTTGAAGAAGGCCTGACGAAATCCTGTCAACTCTCTCGAAACGCGGCTGAAGCTCAGCCGCGTTTTTTGTTGTTCGCGCTTGATTGTTTGCCGCCGCGCCCCGAAGTTTTCTCGGCTCAATGAACGCAATCCTGGCACTCGAAGACGGTTCAGTTTTTCACGGACGCGGTTTTGGGGCGCGCGCCTCCGCGTGCGGCGAGGTCTGTTTCAACACATCGATGACGGGTTACCAGGAAATCCTCACCGACCCGTCCTACAAAGGCCAGATCGTGACGATGACGTATCCGCTCATCGGCAACTACGGCGTGAACGAGCAGGACGTGGAATCGTGGCGGCCGCACGTCGCAGGTTTTGTGATTCGCGAGCTTTCGCCGGTGGTGAGCAACTGGCGGGCGGACTACACGCTGGCGGAGTATTTGGAAAAAAACGGGATTCCCGGCATCCAGGACATCGATACGCGCGCGCTCACGAAAAGGCTGCGCGTGAGCGGGGCGATGAAAGGGTTCATTTCGACGGAGAAAGTTTCGGACAAGGAAGCTGTTGATCGCGC
>Ga0111538_10007451_pt1 | contig 14740 bp, 8 predicted proteins | sample SoiMethybrSBSTD1_FD_79669 | JGI IMG/M metagenome (GOLD analysis project Ga0111538, IMG submission 79669) | Bulk soil microbial communities from a Populus tree surrounding site in Tennessee, USA - Soil MetaG P. TD hybrid SBSTD1 (version 2)... | ecosystem: Environmental > Terrestrial > Soil > Tree... | reverse complement strand
ATTCCTTGGGCCGCGCCTCGCGGAGTTTGAATTCGATCGTGTGGGAGTCGCGGACGTTGATTGCTTCCACCGTTGAAAATAGGGGGGTGCGTGGACTGCTAAAACCCTGGGGAGGGGAAATAATACGTTGGAAGGTCGCTTTGACATCTTCCGCGGTAAAGTCGCCACCGTCGTGGAACTTCACGCCCTTGCGTAGGAAAAACGTGTAGGTTTTACCGTCCTGGGCAATCTCCCAACTATGGGCGAGGTCCGGAATGATGGTCTGACCACTGTCCCGCGGGTCACGCCGGATTAAGTTGTCATACATCGCCCCTTGGGTGCCCATATTGGCAATAGTGCCTGATTGGTGCACATCAAAGTGCGCCGGGGCACTCAGTGTGCCATAGCGCAGGACGCCACCGCGTTTAGCGTTGGGTTCCGGCGCCCGCAATTTAAAATCCTTCCCATCAAAGGTGCTGGGAACCTCAGCCGCGAGGCCCTGCGCGAGCCCATACATCCCTGCGGCTGCGCCCGCGGCTGTCCCCAGGAAGGCGCGGCGTGTTAACCAGTCCCACGTGGCATGTCGACTGTCCATATTTTTCCTCTATGCAAAACGCGCTGCGATATGTGAACGACCGTGGTCCAGGGGCCTATGCTAAGACCTGGCAAGGCACCCTGTCAAGTCTCAGAGCCGCCGGGCATAGCATTGCAAATGCCGCAGGATGCGTTTAGGATGGCACCACGCAAGTCTGAGGGAATTCTGGAAGGAGGGCAGTGTATGCCGAAAGTGACGGGGAACGATCTGGTCGTGCAGACCCTGAAGAACGAAGGGGTCGATACCGTTTTTTATCTCACGGGCGGGCCGATGTCAGACGTCGCCGGGCTCTGCCTGGAGATGCAGTTTAAGTCGATTGACGTGCGTCATGAGCAGGCTGCGGCCATGATGGCCCATGCCTATAGCCGTCTGACCGGCAAACCGGGCGTTTGCTTTGCGGCCTCGGGGCCTGGCACCACCAATTTACTCACTGGCATCGGCAATTCTTTCCTCGATGCCACGCCAGTCGTCGCCCTGGGTGGATCAAGCCCGCTGACCCAGAACAGTCGGGGAGCGTTTCAGGAAATGGACCAGGTCTCCATCTTTAAGCCCGTCACCAAGTGGGCAGAGCGTGTCACGGATACTCGGCGCATTCCAGAACTGGTCAGTAAGGCCATTCGTATGGCTACGCAGGGCCAGCAGGGCCCGGTCTATCTCGATTTGCCGGGGGATATTCTGTATACCCAGGTGGAACTCGATGACGTGCACTTCCCACGCAATCTGCCGAAGCAGCCGCGGCCCTCTGGGGATGCTGAGTTGATCGAGGAAGCCGTGGCCCTCCTGCAGCAAGCCAAACGCCCCCTCATCCTGACCGGCAGCGGTATTTTGTGGTCCGATGCCTCTACTGCACTCCAGGCATTCGTCGATCTAACCGGTATTCCCTTCTACACCACGCCCCAAGGACGCGGTGTCATTCCAGAGGATCATCCGCTCTCCTTCCTGGGGGCCCGCTCGAAGGGTTTTAAAGAGGCAGATGTGGTACTGGTCGTCGGGACACGGCTGAATTTCATTGTTGGCTTTGGCCTGCCACCGCGCTGGGCTGAGGATGTGAAGATCATCCAGGTCGATATCCAGCGCGAGGAATTAGGGCGCAATCGTACTATTGATGTCGGTATTGTCGGCGATGCGCGTCGTGTCCTGGAGCAACTCACTGCGGCTGCCCGCACGGCCTTTCCCAGGCCCATCGATCTGCCCTGGATTGACGCCCTGCGCCAGGCCTCACGTCAGAATGAAGAAAAAGCCGAAGCCCTGCTGAATACCGATGCCATACCTATTCATCCCTTGCGTCTATGCAAGGAAGTGCGCGACTTCATGGATCGCGACGCCATCCTGGTGGTCGACGGGCACGAAATTCTCAACTACGCGCGTCAGTCGATCCCTACCCACACACCAGGCCACCGCATCAATGCCGGCGCCAATGGCTGCATGGGCGTGGCGGTCCCTTACGGCCTCGGGGCGAAGATGGCTAAACCTGATAAGCAGGTGATCGTGCTCAGTGGCGACGGCTCCTTTGGCATGAACGGCATGGAGATGGATACGGTTATACGGCACAATATTCCCATCCTGGTCATAGTGAGCAACAACGGCGGCTGGGCTGCGATGGGTGGCATGGCCGGCCGCGACCTTGGTTTTACGCGCTATGACAAACTCTCCGAGGTATTTGGGTGCCACGGTGAGTACGTGGAGAAACCCGACGAGATTCGTCCGGCCCTGGAGCGTGCCAACGCGGCTGTGCAGGCTGGCAGGGCGGCCGTGGTCAACGTTATCACCGACCCGCGGGCCCGTTCCCAGACGGTCCGCTTTAGCACCTACCGAGCGATTTAACGTCTATCTCTCTCCTCCCTCTCCCGCCAGGAGAGGGCAGGGGTGAGGGGGCTCATCCCTTAGCATCACTCACTGCGTCGCTTGCCTGTAGAAGACGCCGGCGGTCGCCAAACCGGGGGGACTGTCCCCCTGTACGCCCGACGGGCGGGCGCCGCCGTGCTGGAGTGCGTCCTGGGGAGGTTGAGAGATCCCGCACTGCTACAAGAGGGCGGTGCTGTTCAGGAGCACGAGCCAACTGGATCGCCGCTGCCGCAAGTCGCGCTATATCAGCGTCCGTGCCAGCGGTAAGTTCCTGCACCAGCATAAGCTCACGGTGCAGATTGCTCTCAGCCAGGATGGCGTCGAGACGGCGCTTGAAACGTGCCTCACGCTGGGCCTCCACTGCCGCCGGGCTCGGCAGGGTGGCGCGGGCCAGAGGCTGCCTGGTAAACATTTCGATGGCCCGCAGCCGGTGCCGCTGAGAGGGGGTCACCAGGGTCAGGGCCATGCCGGGCCGCCCAGCGCGCCCGGTTCGGCCAATGCGATGCACGTAGTCTGTGACATCAAAGGGCATATCAAAGTTCACGACGTGCGATATCTCCGCAATGTCGAGCCCACGCGCTCCCACATCCGTAGCCACCAGGAGGGTCACCCTGCCATTGCGGAAACGGCCCAGCACGGTCTCGCGGGCGGTCTGGCTGAGATCACCGTGTAAGGCTTCTGCCGGATAGCCACGGGCGACAAGGAGATCAGCCAGGGCAGCAGCCCCGACCCTGGTGCGTGTGAATATGAGTGCACTCTTGATCTCCTCCGCTTCCAGCAGGAGCGTCAGCGCCGCGATCTTGGAGGACTCCTGGAGCAGATAATAGCGCTGTGTGGTCTGAGGCACAGTGCGGGCCTCGTCGATAGCCAGGGTCAGCGGGTCGCGCATGTGGCGCACTGCCAGGTGGCGGATGGCCGATGGCAAGGTTGCAGAGAAGAGTGCCGTCTGGCGCGTTGGTGGGGTGGCACGCAGCAGGGCTTCGACATCCTCAATGAAGCCCATCTGCAGCATGGCATCGGCCTCGTCGAGTACGAGGTAGCGCACTGTCTCCAGGTTGAGGGCTCCTTGCCGCAGCAGATCCAGCGTCCGCCCTGGGGTGCCCACCACAATGGGGACACCTTTGGCGAGACGCTGTTGTTGGCGCGCGTAAGCCTGTCCGCCATAGACTGGCAGGACGCGGCCCCCCAGGAGATGCCCATAACGATAGATCGCCTCAGCCACCTGGATGGCCAATTCGCGTGTTGGTGTCAGCACCAGCCCTTGGACCCCCATCCTCTGCATATCCAGAAGCTGTAACATGGGCAAGGCAAAGGCGGCAGTTTTTCCGGTTCCCGTCTGGGCTTGCCCGAGCACATCGCGCCCGGCCAGTAACTCCGGAATAGCCCTGGCCTGGATAGGGGTGGGCTGTGTATACCCCAATGCGGTTACAGTCTGCACCAGCCCGGGGCACAAGCCCAACGTTGCAAAAGCAGTCGTCATCACTACTCCTTACAGACAAACAAAAACCCTGCCAGGCCTGGCAGGGTTGGAAAAGCCGTACATTCCTGCAAAGTGATACCTCATAGCGTTGTCGAGGAAGTATAGCACGTCTTAGCGATTTGTGAACCCTCCTGACGAGTTTGCTGCCCTGTCCGTGTCCCCGTTTCCCCTCTATGCCCAAGCCCCTGGCCCCTCGACACGCCACTCAAGTCATCTGCTTGAGCTTCCGATAAGGATACAGAAAGCCACACAGCATTCGTATTAAATGGATGGCTTAAGATAAACAAAATATTTGTAGAGAGAACTATCAACAATGCAGAATGTCGCATATCTGTTTAATAGTCCCAGAGAATATGCTATGAATGTTGTAGAATTACCTGAAGTTGAAACTGCCTATGATAAAGTGGGAGTATACGATCAGGATGCCATAAATGGTTTCTCAGAACAAATGCTCACTACCATGTTAGATATAGTAAGTCCAGGGCATGCCTCGACTATCCTCGATGCCATGGCAGGCAATGGCAACCTGACATTGCGACTCTATGACTACTGTGAACGGCGTGGCTTCTTCCCCCCTGACGTCGCGGTTTTAGAGTTTTCTCGTGTACAGTGCGAGCTTGCCAGAGAGCAACTTGTAGATACACCTGCAAAAGTTGTCTGGGGTGATATTCTTACTATGGAGGACTATGAAAACGAAGAATTCTTGCCCGAAAGTGCATTTGATAGAGTGATGATCAAAAGTGGGAACCATGAAATACCTCTGAGCCAGCAGCTTGATCTTTACAACAGTATCTTTCGTGTTCTTAAGCCAGAGGGTATGTTTGTTAATCTAGGATTTCTATTTGATGATGTTGAGGAACGTGATCAATTTCGAGAAATTGCTCGTTGTAAGGACAGCCTTGCTGGTATGCATAGCGCTGTGAAAAATCGTCACTTCCTTACTCGAGATGAACTGTATACACGATTGCAGCAGGCCGGGTTTGTGGATATCCGATGCGGCATGCACGTGCAATATACCATCAGCTCTCTGGTAGTGACCCACGCATACTTCCCCGAACACAAATGGGAATATATGCACGCGGAATTTCAGGCGCAGCAGGCAAAGGCCATGTTGTTGCGCCGTAAGGGACGCATTCACTTCCAGGGGGAAAGCAGCACGATGATCGTCCCAGGAGAGATCACGGTCGCACGCCGTCCGGTGTGAGCCCCCTCTACAGTACAGAGGTCAGACGCCAGCACGCGTACACGCCGTTTTATCTTAACTCGTCCAAGAGCGCTTTGGCCTCCCTGAGATCTCCGGTATCGAATCCCTCGGTGAACCACCCATAGACTTCGCCAAGCAGACGCCGTGCCTGGTCATGCTTGCCCTGGTGCTGCCATAGTCTACTCAGGGGCACGGCGGCCCGTAATTCCAGCGACTTGGCTTGATGATGGCGGGCCATAGTGAGAGCCTGATGGAAACAGGCCTCAGCTGCAGACTGATTGTCTATAGAGCGCATGAGCAGTAATTGTCCTTGCAGCCGATAGAACTCGGACTCGTGCAGACGCTCCCCAGTCCTCTCCACCAACGCGAGTGCCTCATCCAACGCCTCCAGGCCTTTGTCAGGGCGTTCGCTTCTCCCGTACGCCTCTGCCAATAAACCCAGAAAATGCGGCCGTAGCAGCTCTGCGCCAGTGGCCCGAAAGGCAGTAATACCCCGGCGTATCTGCTCGGCACCCTCATCTTGCCGTCCTTGCTCAGCCAGAACCCAGCCCTGAAACACCGTACCCATAGCCATAAGAAGCGGAAATTCCTGCTGGTGTGCGAGGGTCATGCTGGCTTCGGCCTGCCTGGACACGGCCTGGAGTTCTCGTCGGCACTGCGAGAGCTCAGCGGCCCAGATCAGTGCAAAAGCCAGGCAAAAGGGGTGCTGGCACTGTTGTGCCTGGGCGAGTGCGGCGCGTATATGCTCCAATGCTTGCTCCGGATAACCATGCAACCACAGAATCCAGGCGGTATACACCAGGCACGCCATGCCAGCGTCCCCCCCAGGGCGCAAGGTCAGGGCATGATGCTGTTGCGCCTCATAGAGGGTGCGCCCGCGTTCCAGATGGGGCCAGGACGCGGTAAGGTTTCCCAAAAAGAGGAGGCTCGTTCCTAAGGCCCGGTGCGCTTCCAAGAGCAGCGTCGGCTCCTGTTGGTGCTGGGCTAAACGCAGGAGGTGTTCCCCCTGCTCGTAGGCTCGCTGCAACTCAGCACGCGCGAGATACACCAACCACAAGCCGCGCAGCACGGTAAAGAGTGGGGTCGGATCTCCTACCTTCTGGCAACACTCGCGTGCCTGGAGATAGGCGTGTTCTACTTCTGGAGCAGCATAGCCCTGGGTAGCCGCTAAAGTCACACCAAGAGCCATATACAGCATGAGTTCGTGCTGGAGTCGCTCGGGTGTGTCGGGAAGGGCGGCAGTCAAGATCAGCCCTTGTCGTAGATGCGCAATGGCTTCCACATAGGCTGAGCGCTCAATAGCACGTTGGCCAGCTCGCTGCAGGTACATCACAGCCGGCGCCTGGAGCCCCGCCTCTGTGTAATGATATGCCAGCAGTTCGGGCTGCTCCTCACACGTCTCGGGAAAGCGCTCCTCCAATACCTGTGTGATCTGGCGGTGGTACTGCCGCCGGGTGCTGCGCAGCAATGATTGATACGCGGCTTCCTGGATCAAGACGTGCCTGAAGACGTATTGGGCCTGCGGTGGTAACCCGCGCTGATACAGGATTTCGGCGCACACGAGCTGCTCCAACCCTTGCTGGAGCGTGACTTCATCCAGTGGCGCGACGGCTTGGAGCACGCCATAGGAGAACTCACGCCCCAGGGTGGCGCCTAATTGGGCGACCGGTTTACCCACTCCCTGTCGATCAAGCCTGGCCATCAGCGAGTCCTGCAGCGACGTAGGAATCGCCAGGGGCGGCAGCGGTTCTGCCAACTCATAATGCCCATCTTTCTCCTTGACCAGCCCCGACTCCAAAACCATCTTGGTCAACTCTTCTACGAACAGTGGCACACCATTGGTTTTCTCCAACAGTTGCTCCTGGACCTCAGCCGGGAGGGCTTTCCCTATCGTCACCCTCTCGATCATGCGCTCGCTCTGGGTGGGAGTGAGACGTCCGACAGCAATATGAGTGACGTGCGAACGCATGGCCCACAGGGGCGTAAAATCTGGGCGGCAGGTTAAGACGACCAGGAGGCGCGCCAGGGGGACCTGATCGATGAGGAGCGTGAGCCACTCCAGGGTGGAAGGGTCAACCCAGTGGAGATCCTCCAGTACCAGGCACACGGGCTGCCGCTCCGCCTCCTTCAGCAGCCATGCCAGCACGGCCGCGAGCATCTGCTGCTTGTGTCGCTGGGGGGCCAAGTTCAGCGGGGGATAGCAGTCAGAAAGCGGCAGAGAACACAGCGCGGCAAAAAGTGGCACTGCCTCTTCTAGAACAAAACCAGCGGCCTCCAACGACTCCTCCAGCTTGCGCAGCTTCACTTGCGGGGTATCGTCCTGGCGCCACTGAAGCCAGCGCTGCACCTGCTCAACCACAGGATAGAGGGGACTCTGCTGGGCATAAGGGGAACAGCGGCCCTCCAGCTTGCTATACACTTCCCCTGCCAGGTGTTCGTGCAACACCTGGACGAGGCGGGATTTGCCAATGCCAGCCTCCCCGCTCAGCACCACAACCTGTCCTCTCCCTTCCTTGCCCTGGGTCCAGCGCTCGCGCAGCAACCCGACCTCGTTTTCCCTCCCCACAAACGGCGTAAGTCCAGCCGCAAGTGCCACGTCGAGGCGACTCTGGGCCTCACTCTCGTGACAGACCTGGTACATCACTAACACCTCAGAAGCATTATCGGGGATATGAGTACCCAGCGCTCGACAGACAAAATATCCCTCGATGAGCTGCAGTGTAGCCGGGCTGACCACAACCGTGTTCAGTGCAGCGAGGCTAGCCAATTGGGCCGCTATGTGGGGGGTGTCCCCCAGAGCTGGCTGCACGCGCCTGCCGCCACTGCCAAAGGTGCTGATCACCGCTATGCCCGTGTGAATCCCCACCTGCACGGTGAATTCCACACCGTGCTGCCTCTTACACTCCTGCGACAGCGGCGCAATACTCCTCACGATTTCCAGGGCCGTATGGACAGCCCGGCGGGCATTGTCTTCATGCGCGTGAGGGTAGCCAAAGTAGACCACAAACCCATCGCCAAAATGTTGGGCCATCCACCCATCGAAACGCTGGATGACCTGGTCGCACACGCGTTGTACATCCTGGATAACTTGATGGATCTCTTCGGGATCGAGTGGCCTGGCGTGTACCGATGATGCCACACCCCGACACCACAGTACCGTTAATTGGCGCCGCTCAGCCCCGAGAGCCGGCGGCACTGGCCAATCACTTTCCGCGGTATCGACATGCTGGCGGGGCACCACTGGCTCACTCTCACTTGGAGTGGCAGGAGGCATCGGGTCTGCTTTGGGTAGGAGGGCAGGGACCGTCGCCGCCTCTCCAGAAGTGCTGCCAGGCAGGCGCTCGGCCACTGGGGCGATGAAGCGGTATCCCCGACCGTGTACAGTCTTGATAACACGCTGGGCACGTCCATTGTCACCCACAGCTTTGCGCGCTTCGGAGATGCAGTACGTGAGTGCTGCTTCGCTGACGAATTGCTGGGCCCACAGCTGCGTATACAGCTGTTCGCGCGAGACGAACTGATCATGGTGCTGGATGAGGTAGGCTAGCAGATCGAATACTTTTGGTTCGAGGTCCACCGGCGTCCCTGCCAGGCGGAGCACACGGCGGTCGGTGTCGAATTCATAGGCCCCAAAGACGTAGATCATAGCTCACCCATCGCTCTGAGGAGATTGCACTGTGAGCGAAGCGAGCGCTGAGAAGGCCGGGAGGCATATTGTGGCTCTCTCGCTCTACATATAAGTATCCCTCCTCAGGACGTTTCCGTCACATGGGTAAAAATGTAGCGTAGCCAGTGTACCTTTTCACATACCTTGACAAAATACTTTAGAATATCCTCATGAAGGGGCAATGGCGTTTACCCTTCCCAGCCCAGCACGGTATCGTCGGTCAACGCCTGCTGCATCGCCTCGTCCACTGTGCGCTTCACATAAGCTTGGGGATCGCCAACACTGCCGCTGGCCAGATGTAGACTGGCCGTACTCATCGCCTGGGTGATCACGTCAGCGCTATAGCCACCATAGCGGGCCATCTCGTGCGCGATCATGCAGTCGAGCTGCTGTAGCTCCGCGTCTGGGAAGCACTCTTGGAGTTCGTGCCCCAGCACACGATATTCCTGGATCGGGTCGAGGCCAACCATTGGCCCCCACGACTCATAGACCGGCACCTGAACAGTCTCCCGTGCCTGGCTTGTAGGGTCACTCATCTGCGACTCCCTATGACATGATTAGTGGACCAAAGCGTGCGCGGGAAATGACGTCCATTTCCGTAGCATGGTCACGAGATCCTGGGCTTTCGCCGGTTTGGAGAGATAATCGTCCATGCCAGCGGCCAGACAGCGCTCACGATCATTCGGCATAGCACTGGCTGTCAAGGCGATAATGGGGACGCGCTGCCCAATCTCGAGCTCGTGCTGTCTGATCATCGCCGTTGCGGTATACCCATCTATATCTGGCATCTGACAGTCCATGAACAGGCAATCATAGGCCATCTGCCCTGCGGCGTGTACGGCTTCGCGCCCGTTGCCGGCGACATCGACCCGGCAGCCATAGCGCTCTAGCATACGCACCAGGACTTTTTGATTGTCGAGATTGTCTTCCACCACCAGCACTTTCGCACCGAACTGCAGGGGGGGGGCCATAGCACTGGTCGAAGTGCCCGACTGTGCTATCCATGGACGTTCTTGCATCGCCACGAGACACTCGTAGAGCAGGGATTGACGTACGGGCTTGGTCAGATATCCTGCAAACACCCCACAGAGATCTTCAACGCGAGAGGCGCGCTGGCCCAAGGGAGTCAGTAGTATGAGAGGTACATGAGCCAGGAGGGGATCAGCTTTGATCGTACGGGCCAGCGTTATCCCATCTATGTCAGGCATCTGTGAGTCGAGGAGCACCACGTCATAGGGACATGCCCCACGACAGGCTATCTGGAGGTGGGTCAAGGTACTTGGGCCATCCGCTGCGCAATCAATGTCTGTTCCCCAGGCACTCAGCAGTGACTCGAGGAATGTACGGTTGGTGGCGTTATCGTCGACGACGAGTATCCGCAGGCCGTGCAGTGCGCGTGCCGGGACTATGTGGCGCGCTGGCGTGCACACAGGGAAACGTACAGTAAACCAAAAGGTACTCCCCTGGCCCGGCGTACTCTCTACCCCTATATCCCCATTCATCATTGTAACCAGGCGCTTGGAGATCGCCAGCCCGAGCCCGGTGCCCCCGTACTTACGCGTGGTCGAGCCATCTACCTGAGAAAATGCCTGGAAGAGCTTCTTTTGGGCCTCAGCCGGGATCCCAATGCCGGTATCACTAACGGCAAAGTACAACATGGTTTCGGTGGGGTTAGTCTCGACGCAGGTAGCAGACAGCGCTACTTCGCCTTTGTCGGTAAATTTCACGGCATTGCCGACGAGATTCACTAACACCTGCCGAAGACGGCCGGGGTCTCCGGCCACCCAATGTGGTACATCGGCATAGATCGGGGCGATGATTTCCAGCCCTTTTTTGTGGGCTGATTCTACGAGGGATTCGAGGACGTCCTCGAGCACGGGGCGCAGCTCAAAATCGACGACGTTAAGCGCTAATTTACCAGCTTCGATCCTGGCGAAGTCGAGGATGTCATTGATGATGGTGAGGAGAGCGTCGCTACACTTGCGAACAATCTCGGCATATTCACGCTGCTCACTGTCCAGTGCTGTATCCAGGAGTAATCCGGTCATGCCGCAGATGCCGTTCATGGGCGTGCGTAGCTCATGGCTCACAGTGGCCAGGAATTCACTCTTGACACGATTGGCCACCTCCGCCGCCTCTTTGGCGACGCGCAGCGCGGCCTCTGCCTGCCGACGCTCGGCATTTTCTAGGAGGAGTTTTTCGTTGCTGCGCCGTAAATCAGCTGTGCGCTGCGCTACCCGTATCTCCAGTTCATCCCGTGTTTGCTTCAGCGCTTCCTCGGCCAGTTTGCGCTCTGTCACATCGCGACCAATGCCCTGCACACCAACGGCTTTACCATCCTTGTAAATAATCCGGGTGCTCACTTCAATGGGCACGAGGCGTTGATCCTTAGTGAGGAATACCACTTCGTATGTTGTCCAGGTCGTGCCCATCTCTTTCTGGGAACGCATCTGCTGGCTGCGTTCCAGAGACTCCGGGGATATAATTTTGGCAATGTTCATGCCGATAAACTCGTCGCGGGAATAGCCTAGAAGCCGTTCGCCTGCCTTATTAATGGAGGTAAAACGCCGTTGCATGTCGCAGGTGTAGACAAAGTCGCAGGCGTTCTCGAACAATTCCCAATAGTGTGCCTCACTTTCACGTAATGCTCTTTCAGTACGCTCACGCTCGCCTCGCGCCATAGTGGAGAACATGCGTTGATGATGTCGACGGCGTGTGTGATCATGCCAGAGGCTAAGCCAAGCAGCCAGGGCAACTGCCGTCGCAACCACAGACCAGATGAGCCTGGTGCGCTGCACAGCGCTTATGGTGGTATAGTGCGCTTTGAGCTCATCCAAGAACGTCTGTATACTTTGCATGACGAGCTGTCGCTGTTCCTCGTATTCTTGACCGAAGAGCACACCACGGGCGGTTTCGGCGCGATCTTGCCGCATAAGAGCCAAAACCTGCTGCTCTATGGCTGCACTGCGCTTGGCAGCCGCCGTGAGGGACATGACGGCACCGCGCGACTCAGATGGCATAAATTCCTGCGCCTCTTGAAGAGCATCCGCCCAGGCAGTTGCGACCTGCTGGTAGCGTTCTTCCCAGCGTTGCTCTCCCGTCACTGCCGCCATTCTAGTGGCCATCATTGACACGTCATGCAAGTGCATGATGACACCACGTAGGGCCTCTGCGCGTATCTGTCGCGCGTGGATTAGGTTGTCAACATGATACGTATTGTAGGTGTTCCAGACTAACCATGCGGACGCGAGCCCTAAGCAGACCCATATCCCAGAGAGCAGGGGTATTGAGGTCCAGCCACTCCCCTTACTACGGCTCTCGTCAGTTCTAGAAACATCAGAATGCATGGCTACTCTGGATTCCGTCCACAAATGTTGCCTCTCCAAAGACTCATAGGGCAGGAGTGCACGCGCGGCCCCACCTGGCATACACATGCCGTCGCCCGCTCTTATCGGCAGAGATATGATACGTCTTAAGGCTCTTCTGCTTCTTTCTGTGGCTCTGCATATCCCTCATGCGATAGATGGCAGGTCTTCCTCAGAAAATCCTCCGTAAACCCTTAGAAAGTCCTTGTACCCCTCTCAGGCCTTCTCTGAGAGAATTATTTAGTATCTCTTTTACTAAGGTTGACGACTGTGAGCAGCCTAGAGAGCACTCTGCATGGGGCACTCGCTGTGCGTTTGCCCTACGGCTGCCGCGCCCCGCAGAACAGCAGTGAGTAGTTTTTATCAAATTAGGAGCTACGCGATGCAAAAGGTTATAACGATAAGAGGACCCATTCTGGCAGTGACAGAGAGCCCTACCACTGAGCAGTTGCAAGTGTGGTGGGAGACGATGCAAAGCGACGATCTCAGTGTGGCATATGCTGATTCATTTCCTTCAACGTTGACTGACTTTCGTCGCGAAGTTGCCCAAGGCGAAAAGATATTGCTTCTATGCCTCGTCGACGGTCAGGTGGCGGGCGCAGCATGGTTGCACGATTTGGTGCACCGTCGTGACGGCAGCGTGTCTGCTGGCTGGTACGGGTGCTATTTTCTGCCAGCCTATCGTGGGCATCTTGCCGTACAAGCATGGCAAGCCGCCTGCCAACATTGGGAGGCAGAAGGAATAAGGCATTTTTTTACTGCCATCAATGTGGCCAATCGGCGCTCGCAGGCCTATGCCACACGGGGTATGCGCTTTCATCGCGTAGGAAGATTTTCCCGTTTTACCTTCTTTCATGGGCAATTAGTTGATGTCTTCATTTATACTTTCCATGCCGAGGACGCCATACTAGCTTGGGAATTCGCTGCAGCACGAGCAGCGCGCCAGACGCTGACTGTAGCGTCATAAGATCATCACACGCAGGATTTGTCTATGCAAACGTGCTGGCAGAGCCGTCTAGAGGTCGGTGCGGACTTTGGTGTGTCGCTCGTGGTGAACCTCATGGCCCAGCTTGGCTTTTATGGGGCCCTCGCGACCGCTGGGCGTAGTCTCACCTTTGCCGCGTTGGTGCTCGGCTTGGCCGTGCCGCGGCGGTATGTCCTACGCCGCCTCTTCAACGCCGACGTGGCCCCGGGCGCCCGCCAGTCGCGCTGGCAATCATGGCTCGAAGTGCTGACGGATATCGCCGTAGCGTTGGTTATAGCTATTGTGCTACAGCGCCTGTGCTATGGCGCAGCCGCCACCTTGACAAACGTCGGAGGCATGACGCTAGCGCTCTACGCGATGACGCTGGGCCGGCGATACGCGCTGCGCCGGGCGTTCGAAGCATGGCATGCCCGCCAGGCAGGGCTGCCTCCCTATGGTTAGCCTGGGTCTTCTGAACTGTCATAGAGCACCCTGCACTTTTGTTCCTTCTGAGCAAGCCACGCGAGGTTATCAAGACCTGAGAAAACCATGATAGATTAAGTGGCCAATTGCTTCTTCAGAAATTTTTTTCCAAACCGCAAGTTCTATATTCGATCCTGTGAGAAACGAAGAAGTTTTTATGCTATATAAATTTAAGGACTCATCTCGTAAGACAGGGTGTTGCACTGGCTCTGACATTCTTTCTGCACCAATGCGTTGATACATGGGTGCGAGCCTGGCGGTCGTCACACAGAACATCGTGTCCAGGCACAGCTTTACTAACATCTGCACTGTGACTTTTACAAAACCGATGAACAAATCTGACCCTTGAAATTCTGGGAGGATAGCCAGCCTGGAGATCTCACACGCACTGTGTCGCGAAATTCCCAAACTCTCGCAGCTTCCAAAATAGGTTTCAAAAGGAAACTTTTGGCCATCACTCTTACTGATGTTTACTCGCATGGTTGCTATGACATCTGGGCCGTATTTAGCGCAGTAGATTATTGACGAGGCGTCGTACGCATCTGCCATCATTTCGCTCGTCGCGCTTGGTGATGTTTTGGCCGCTGCCTTATAGGCAGTATACCGGACATCAAGAATCTGCTCTAACTCCTGACAAGTCTCAACCACCTTAATAGTACAGGGCTTTGATAGAGAACGGGTGGTCAACACAGCGGCCCTCAAAAGCTCTTTTCTTTGACTGAGATGTGATGGCAAGTTGTCACCCCCAATGATGGCATATTGGGCGAGCATCTGGAGCGCTTGTTTATTGATAAATTGAAAAAGGCATCCAAAAACTAAATGCTTGTCTTTCAGAAAAGCATGGCATATGACAAGATTGACTGTTAAAACACCGATACCTGGGAGAAGAAGCTGACAATTTTCTAGCCTAGAGCCTACTATTATGTGCTTGTTACACAACGATGTCTTCAGCTGTAGTCCATCGACATTGAAATTTTCTACCTGAAAGTTGACGGTTCTGCTTAAATGAAACGGATCTGAAACCCATAAAAAAGGCTTGAAATTTTCTCTCGTCTTAATTCTTTTATGCCGGCGTTCGGCAGTCTTCCTTTCAAAAGGATTTAAAAGTATTATGAGTTTCCACTGGCTGTCATCTTTGCGAATTTTGACATGAGGCTT
>Ga0111538_10007448_pt1 | contig 14746 bp, 14 predicted proteins | sample SoiMethybrSBSTD1_FD_79669 | JGI IMG/M metagenome (GOLD analysis project Ga0111538, IMG submission 79669) | Bulk soil microbial communities from a Populus tree surrounding site in Tennessee, USA - Soil MetaG P. TD hybrid SBSTD1 (version 2)... | ecosystem: Environmental > Terrestrial > Soil >... | reverse complement strand
CCTGCTCGAGTCAGTGGTCGGCGGCGAGAAGTGGGCGACCTACTCGTTCATCGGCGTCCGCCCGCGCGCGGTGCTGCGCGCCAGCGGCAAGCAGGCGCACGTGATCTGGTACGACGTCGACGGCGAGGGCGCGGCCCGCGAGGCGACCTGGTCGGTGCCGGAGCCGACCGCCGCGCTGGTCGAAGTGATGGCCGAGTGGCGTCCGGTCGCGCCGCCCGGACTGCCGCGCTTCTGGGGCGGCGCGGTCGGCTGGATGAGCTACGACCTGGTGCGCGGCTTCGAGGCCCTGCCGCAGAGCTCGGCGGCCGAGGATCTCGCGCTGCCCGATCTCCACGTCGTCCTGACCGACACGCTGGTGGTGTTCGACAACCTGCGCCAGAGCATCAAGGTGGTGGCCACGCCCTACGTGCCCCGGCCGGAGAAGGCGACCGCCGCCTACCAGGGCGCGATCCGCCGCATCGACGACATCATCGAGCGCCTGCGCCGGCCGGGCGCGCCGCTCCGAACCCTCGATCCGCCGCCCATCGGCGAGGACGGCTCGGCCCGCTTGCGCTGGGGCGGCGGCGCCGCGCCGGTGTCCGGCTTCGAGCGCGACCAGTTCCTCGCCGCGGTCGCCCGCGCCAAGGAATACATCCTGGCCGGGGACGTCTTCCAGGTCGTCCTGTCCCAGCGTCTCACCGTGCCGCGCGCCGGGGTCGAGCCGTTCGACGTCTACCGCGCCCTCCGGGTGGTCAACCCGTCGCCCTACATGTTCCACCTCGAGTTCCCCGACGCGCGCATCACTGGCGCCTCGCCCGAGACGCTGGTGCGCATGGACGCCGGCCGCGTCGAGCTGCGTCCGATCGCCGGCACCCGGCCGCGCGGAGCCACCGCCGAGGAGGACGACGCGCTGGCCGCCGAGCTGCAGGCCGACGTCAAGGAGCGCGCCGAGCACCTCATGCTCATCGACCTCGGGCGCAACGACGTCGGACGGGTGTCCCGGATCGGCTCGGTGCAGGTGCCGACCCGGATGGCGGTCGAGCGCTACTCGCACGTCATGCACATGGTCTCGCACGTGCAGGGCGACCTGGCCGACGGGCTCGGCTGGCACGACGTCCTGCGCGCCGCCTTCCCGGCCGGAACCCTGACCGGGGCGCCCAAGATCCGCGCCATGGAGATCATCGACGAGCTGGAACCGCACCGGCGCGGCATCTACGGCGGCGCGGTCGGCTACGTCTCCTACGCCGGCAACATGGACCTGGCGATCGCGATCCGCAGCCTGGTCGCCACCGCCGACTCGATCCACGTGCAGGCCGGCGCCGGCCTGGTGCACGACTCGGTGCCCGAGCTCGAGTACGAGGAGACCCTCAACAAGGCGCGCGCCGTGCTGCGCGCCGTCGCCCTGGCCCGCGGGGGAGGGGAAGCCGCCTCATGATCGTCAAGATCTGCGGCATCACGCGTCCCGAGGACGCGGTGGCCGCCATCCGCGCCGGCGCCGACTGGCTGGGGCTGAATTTCTGGCCCACGTCGAAGCGCTACCTCACCCTGGCGCAGGCCTCCGACGTGGTGCACGCCGCCCGGCAGGAGCGCCGCGAGGTCGGGCTGGTCGGCGTGTTCGTCGATCAGCCGCTCGGCGAGGTGACCGGCGTCCTCTCCGCCCTCGAGCTCGACCGCGCCCAGCTGCACGGCGACGAGCCGCCCGACTTCGTGCGCCGCCTGGGCGACCGCGCCATCAAGGCGCTGCCGATGGCGGAGCCGGCCCAGCTCGACGAGCTGGCCGAGTACGACTGCCCGGTGGTCCTGGTCGACACGCCCAGCCCCGGGCGCGGCGGCTCCGGCATCGTCGGCGACTGGACGGTGGCGCAGGCGGCGGCCGCGCAGCGGCGGGTCATCCTCGCCGGCGGCCTCACCCCCGACAACGTCGCCGACGCCATCCGAAGCGTTCAGCCCTACGGGGTCGACGTCGCGAGCGGGGTCGAGAGCGCGCCCGGGGTCAAGGACCACGAGCTGGTGGTGCGCTTCGTCGCGGAGGCGCGCGCCGCGGCCGCCCGGCTCGCGGTGCTCTCGTGACGACGGCGGCCGGCCGCTTCGGCCGCTTCGGCGGCCAGTACGTCGCCGAGACCTTGATGCCGGCGGTCGCCGAGCTGGAGCGCGCCTACCGGGAGGCCCAGGCGGATCCGCTGTTCACCGCCGAGCTCGAGGAGCTCCTGCGCGAGTACGTCGGACGCCCGTCGCCGCTCACCTACGCGGCGCGCCTGTCGGAGCGGGTCGCCTGCCGCGTCTACCTCAAGCGCGAGGACCTGAACCACACCGGCGCGCACAAGATCAACAACTGCATCGGGCAGGCGCTCCTGGCCCGGCGGATGGGCAAGCAGCGGCTCATCGCGGAGACCGGCGCCGGCCAGCACGGAGTCGCGACCGCCACGGTCGCCGCGCTGTTCGGCATGCCCTGCGAGGTCTACATGGGTGCCGAGGACGTCGAGCGCCAGGCGCTGAACGTCTTCCGCATGAAGCTGCTCGGCACCAAGGTCACGCCGGTGGTCGCCGGCTCGCGCACCCTCAAGGACGCGATGAACGAGGCGCTGCGCGACTGGGTGAGCAACGTCGGCGACACCTACTACCTCATCGGCTCGGTGGCCGGCCCGCACCCGTATCCGACCCTGGTGCGCGACTTCCAGTCGGTCATCGGGCGCGAGGTGCGCGAGCAGATCATGAAGGTGGAGGGCCGCCTGCCCGACGCGCTGGTCGCCTGCGTCGGCGGCGGCTCGAACGCAGCCGGCCTCTTCGCCCCGTTCGAAGGTGACGGCGAGGTCGCGCTCATCGGGGTGGAGGCGGCGGGCGACGGTCTCGACACCACGCGCCATGCCGCCACCCTGTCGCGCGGCCGGGTCGGCGTCCTGCATGGCTCCAAATCGTTCGTCCTGTGCGGCGAGGACGGCCAGATCCAGGAGGCCCACTCCATCTCCGCCGGACTCGACTATCCCGGGGTGGGGCCCGAGCACGCCTTCTGGAAGGAGAGCGGCCGCGCGGTCTACCTGGCGCGCAGCGACGCCGAGGCGCTCGAGGGGCTCGCGCTCCTCGCCCGCACCGAGGGGATCCTCTGCGCCCTGGAGAGCGCCCACGCGGTCGCCGCGCTGGCCGAGGTCGGCCGCCGGGTCGGCCCCGGCGGGCTGGTCGTCCTCTGCGTGTCGGGCCGCGGCGACAAGGACATGGTCACCGTGGCCAGGCGCAGGCCGGAGATCGCCTCGTGAACCGGCTGCGGAGCAGGTGGCGCGATCTCGCCGCCGCGAAGCGCACCGGCCTGGTGGTCTACCTAACCCAGGGGGACCCGTCGCCGGCGGCCTCGATCGACATCTGCCAGGCGGTGGCGGCGGCCGGCGCCGACGTCATCGAGCTCGGGGTCCCGTTCTCCGATCCCAACGCCGACGGCGTCGTCATCCAGGCCGCCATGCAGCGCGCCCTCGCGCAGGGCGGGGGCCTGGACGGCGCGCTCGGCTGCGTGGCCGAGCTGCGGCGCCGCGGCTGCCAGGTCCCGGTCGTGCTGTTCGGTTACTACAACCCGATCTTCGTGCGCGGGGTCGACCGCTTCGCCGACCAGGCGGCGGGCGCCGGGGTCGACGCGGTGCTCACCGTCGACCTGCCGATCGGCGAGCTCGACGAGCTCGCCCTTCCGCTCGCCCGCGCCGGCATCGACATCGTCCCGCTGGTCGCGCCGACCACCGGTCCGGATCGCCTGGCCGCCCTGCGCGGCCTCGATGCCCCCTTCGTCTACTACATCTCGATGACCGGCATCACCGGCGCCGCGTTCCGCGGAGCCGCCGGCGGCGCCGAGCGGATCCGGCAGGTGCGCGAGGCAGCCGGCGCGCCGGTGGCGGTCGGGTTCGGCATCAAGACGGCGGGCGACGCCCGGGCGGTGGCCGCCGCGGCGGACGGCATCGTGGTGGGTTCCGCCGTCATCCAGCGCATCGCGGACGCGCCGGATGCGACGGGCGCCTGCGCCGCCGCCGCCGCCCTGGTCGGCGAGCTCCGCGCCGCGCTGGACGGCTAGCGCCTCCCGCGCGATACTCGGACCGGATGGCGGACGCCGGGCTCCTCGAACGCTATGCCCGCGACTACGACGTGGGCACCGTGCTGTTCCGGGAAGGCGACCCGGGTGGCGAGATGTACGTGGTGCAGAGCGGCGAGGTGGAGATCAGCCGGATGATGGGGGAGAAGCGGCAGACGCTCGCGCTCCTGCCGGCCGGCGAGTTCTTCGGCGAGATGGCGATCATCAACAACCGGCCGCGCTCAGCCACCGCCACCGTCAAGAAGAAGGCGCGCCTCCTGGTCATCGACGGCGAGACCTTCGAGGCCATGCTGCGCGGCAAGACCGAGATCGCGGTGCGCATGATCAAGTCGATGGCCGAGCGGCTGGAGCGCGCCAACCAGCAGATCGAGCTGCTCCTGCTCAAGAACTCGAACCACCGGATGGTCGTCTGCCTGCGCCAGCTGGCCGACGAGTACAAGGTCGAGGGCTACGCCGGGGTCTACATCCCGATGCCGTACCCGGAGCTGGCCCGCCGGGTCGCCCTGCCGCCCGACGAGGTGCTCGACATCCTCCAGCGCCTGGCGCTCGCGCGGCTGGTGGTCCACGCCAGCGAGGCAGGCATCGACGGCGACGGCTACGTCGTCCCCGAGGTGGGACGACTCCTCGAGTTCCTCGAGTTCCTCGAGCTGCGCGACCGCTTCGGCGAGGTCTGAGCAGCTTCTGCGCGAGGGCACGCGGAGCCCTGGCACGACTGGCATAGTCCGGGCGCGCCGGTCGCCGCCAACCGCAGGGAATGACCACGCACCGCGAGTGGCCTCGACTTTGCGTTCGGGGATGGAATGGGGTTTCGGGTGGTGGTTCCTGGCGTCCTGCTCCTCGCCCTGGCGGCCGGCGAGGCACGGTCCGAGCCGCCGGGCATGGTGGCGCCCACACCGCCGCCGAAGGATGCCGCGCCCGCCCGCAAGTCGCCCGCGCTCGCGCTCGGCCTCTCTCTCGGCACGACCGCGCTGGCAGGCGTCGTCCTGGCCGCCGGCCAGGACAACCCGGGCGCGGTGACCGCCGGTGTCGTCGGACTCTACGTCGGGCCCAGCTTCGGCCGCTGGTACGGCGGCGGCAGCGCCGCCATCGGCCTCCTCGCGCGGCTCGGCGGCGCCGGCCTGATGTACGCCGGGATCAACGAGAGCATGACGCATCCGATCGACGACTGCGTTCCGGACATCGATCTGGGCGAGGACTGCGATGCCGAGGACGCGGCGAAGGCCGAGCAGGACCGGCGCGTGAAGAGGCTCATCTACACCGGAGCCGCCATCTGGATCGGCGCCACCATCTACGACATCGTGCGCGCCCCGCTCGACGCGCGCGACTTCAACCGCGAGCACGCGGTCAATGTCGCGCCGACCGTCCTGCGCGGCGGCGGGCAGGGTGGCGCCCTGGTGCCCGGCCTGGCGGTCCAGGGACGCTTCTAGGAGGCACGGCATGCGATCGAGCGCAGCACTGGCGGCACTCTTCTTCCTGATGGCAGCCGGCGACGTACGGGCGCAGCCGACCGGCACGACCCCACCGCCGCGCAAGTCGCCCGCCAAGGCGCTCCTGCGATCGCTCGGCGTCACCGCGGCCGGCGGCCTGGTCATCGCCGGCGCGAGCGCGGCGGAGATCGGGGAGGTGGCGGTCCTCGGCGGGGTCGTGATGTTCATCGGGCCCAGCGTCGGCCGCTGGTACGGCGGCGCCCGCGAGGGCACGCTCATCGGCATGGGCGTCCGCGTCGTCGCGCTCGGCGTCGCCTGGCGCGGTCTCGACGAGGACAACCAGCCGATCGACGGCTGCGATCCCGAGCTCGACGACTGCACGGCGCACGACGCGAATGAGGCGGAGCACGACCGCAAGGCGCGCCGCCTCTACATCGCCGCCGCCGCGCTCTGGATCGGCTCGTCGGTCTACGACATCGTGATGGCGCCGCTCGACGCGCGCGAGTTCAACCGCGAGCACGCGGTCACCGTCGCGCCGACCCTCCTGCGCGGCGGCGGGCAGGGCGGTGCCGCGCTGGTGCCCGGCCTGGCGCTCAGCGGCCGGTTCTAGATCAGGCCGCGATGACGCCGTCGCGGATCTCGATCGCCTTGCGGACCAGGCGCGAGCGGTCGTCACTCTTCGAGTGAATGACCGTCTCGATCTCCGGCGCCATCTGCCTCAGTTGATCGGCGAGCCCGAGCGGATCGGTGCCCCCCAGGATCGAGGAGATGAAGACGACGAGGAAGGAGCCTTCCCAGATCTGGCGAACCGCCTCCGAGGCGGATTCGGCCTGGACTACCCGAAAGCCCTCGGCATCGAGGGCTCGGGCCAGCTCCTCGCGGTCACTGGCGATCTCATCGACGATCAGGATCCGGGCGGAAGAGTCAGCGGCCATGTTGCTTCCAGCTTCGTTCGCTATTGTCTAAGGTTCGACAAGCACTAGTTTTCCATAACAGAATCGGGCGCCTTCCGGAAGAAAAATGGCAAGCGTTCCGCTGGCGTGTTGCACCACCAGAATCTTTTGGGTAGAAGGCGCCGATGGCGTGGTGGTCGCGGAAGAAGGGACTGTCGACCGAACAGAAGAAGTCTGTCCCCAAGGGCCTGTGGGTCAAGTGCGAGTCGTGTAGCCAGCTCCTTTTCGAGGGAGAACTGGAAGAAAATCTTCAGGTTTGTCCCAAGTGCAGTTTTCACATGCGCATGCCGACCGCGGCTCGCATGGCCCTGGTGCTCGACGAGGACACCTTCGTCGAGGCTGACGCCTCTCTCGAGTCCAGTGATCCACTGGACTTCCGCATCGACGGCGTCAAGTACAAGGACTCCCTGCGCGCCAGCGCCAAGAAGGCCGGTCCGGCCGACGCCTTCGTCTCCGGCAGCGCGACCATCGACGGCCACGCGGTCGAGGTCGGCTTCTTCGTCTTCGAATTCATGGGCGGTTCGATGGGATCGGTGGTCGGCGAGAAGATCGCCCGCCAGTTCGAGCGCGCCCATGAGAGCGGGTGCCCGGCGCTGGTCTTCTCGGCATCCGGAGGCGCGCGGATGCAGGAGGGCGTCCTCTCGCTCATGCAGATGGCGAAGACCTCGGCGGCCCGCTCCCGCCTGCGCGAGGCGTCCATTCCCTACATCTCGGTACTTCTGCACCCGACCACCGGCGGTGTGGCGGCCTCCTTCGCCATGCTGGGCGACATCATCATGGCCGAGCCGAACGCGCTCATCGGCTTCGCCGGCCCGCGGGTCATCGAGCAGACGATCCGCCAGCAGCTACCGGAGGGCTTCCAGCGGTCCGAGTTCCTGCTCGAGCACGGGATGCTCGACATGATCGTCGAGCGGAAGAACCTGAAGCCGACGCTCGGCCGGCTGCTCGCCTGGTTCGACGGCGGCAAGAACGGCGCCGCCGCGGCGGCCGCCGGCGGCGACTAGCGAGCCGGCCAAGAGCGAGCGCAAGCGAGCGAGTGAGATCGACGCTGGGTGGATTCCTGCTGGAGTTGTTGCCATAAGCGAGCGCGACTACGCGGAGCTGGTCGCGCGGCTGGTGGGGGCGCGCCGCTTCGGCATGCGCCTCGAGCTCGACCGGGTGATCGCCTGCCTCGACCGGCTCGGTCACCCGGAGCGCGTCCCGGCCCTGCGGGTGCAGATCGCCGGGACCAACGGCAAGGGGTCGACCAGCGCCTTCGTCGAGGCGATCCTGCGCTCCGCCGGGCTGGCGACCGGGCTCTACACCTCGCCGCACCTGCTCCGCCTGTCGGAGCGATTCCGCGCCGGCGGCGAGGAGCTCTCGCCCGGCGAGCTGTGCCAGGCGGATCGCGCGGTGTCGGGCGCGGCCGACGCGCTCGCCCTCGACCTCACCTTCTTCGAGCGGCTGACCTTGATGGCGGCGGTCGCCTTCGCCGCGCGCCGGGTCGATGTCGCCGTGTACGAGGTCGGCATGGGCGGGCGGCTCGACGCCACCAGCGCGCTCGGCGCCGAGGTGGCCGCGGTCACCGGGGTCGCGCTCGATCACCAGGAGCACCTCGGCGAGCGGCTGGAGGACATCGCGCGCGAGAAGGCGGGCATCTTCCGCACCGGCCAGAGCGCGGTGATCGGCGCCGCCGGCGAACCGGAAGCGGTCCCGATCCTGGTCGACGCCGCGCGCGCCCGCGGGGTCGCGTCGCTGGTGGTGGTCGGTCAGGCCGAGGTCGACGCGGTGGCGGCGCCGCTCGGAATGGCCGGCGGGTACCAGCGGCAGAACGCGGCCTGCGCGCTGGCGGTGGTGGACGCCTGCGCCGCGCGGCTCGGGCGAGCCATCGGCGAGGGCGCCCGCGCTGCCGGCCTGGTGACCGGCCGCCTGCCGGGGCGTCTCGAGTTGCTCTCCCGCGTTCCGCTCATCGTCGCCGACGGGGCGCACAACCCGCACGCCGCGCGCGCGCTGGCCGCCGAGCTCGCGGCGGCCGGGGCCCCGCCGGGCGGCTGGGTGGCCATCCTCGGCCTGTCGCGCGACAAGGACGTCGCCGGGGTGATCGAGCCGATCGCGGCGCGGGCGCGAGCCGTGGTCGCCACCGCCTCGGCCCACGAGCGCGCGCTGCCGCCCGGCGATGTGGCGCGCGCTGCCCGGTCGCTGGTACCGGCGGGCGCCGTCCACCAGGCGCCGGATCTGGCCGCCGCGCTCGACATCGCCCGATCGCTGGTCCGGCCGGACGGCGCCATCCTGGTGGCCGGCTCCCTGTTCCTGGTCGGCGAGGCGCGCGGCCTCCTCCTCGGCGAGCCGGCCGACCCGATCGCGGCCTTCGATCCGGTCCGCTGAAGCCGGCTAAGATGCCCGCCGTGCACGAACCGATCGTCGCGATCGACAACCTCAGCAAGCGATACGGCGAGTTCGTCGCGGTCGACGGGGTCTCGCTCGCGGTCGGAGCCGGGGAGATCGTCGCGCTGGTCGGACCCAACGGCGCCGGCAAGACGACCACCTTGCGCATGCTGATGGGCGTCCTGGCGCCGAGCTCGGGCAGCGCGCGCATCGGCGGGCTCGATTGCTTTCGCGATCGCGCCCGCGTGATGCACCAGGTCGGCTACGTGCCTGACGACCCGGTCTTCTACGATTACCTGCGCGGCGCCGAGGTGATCGACTTCGTGGCCGACATCCGCGGCCTGCCGGGGGACGAGGCGCGCTCGCGCAGCGCCGAGCTGTGCCGCGAGCTCGAGCTGGCCGACGCGCTCGGCGAGTACGCGGTCAACTACTCCAAGGGGATGAAGAAGAAGCTGGCGCTGGTGTGCGCGCTCCTGCACCGGCCGCGCCTCCTGGTGCTCGACGAGCCGCAGTCCGGGCTCGATCCATTCAGCATGCGAAAGCTGAACGAGCTGGTGCTCGAGGCGGCGGCCGCCGGCAACGCGGTCTTCTACAGCACGCACATCCTCGAGCACGCCGAGCGCCTGGGCCACCGGATCGCCATCCTGGCCCGCGGCCGGCTCGCCGCGGTCGGCTCGCTCGCCGAGCTGCGCGCCCTCGCCAGCGAGAACGCGTCGCTCGAGGAGATCTTCTTCGCGGTGGCCGATCGCGCGGCAGAGGACTCATGATCCGGCCGCCGGTCGGCATGCCGCGCGCGGTGTGGGCCCTCATCCGGGTCGGGGCCCGCCGGATGGTGAACCGCCTGTCGTCGGGCCGCCGGCGCAAGCGCGACGACGGCGGCCGCATGGCGACCCCGGGCAAGCGCCGCCGCTCGCCGCTGCTCCTCTTGTTCTTCGCCGCCATGTTCATCTTCGCCGGCGGACAGATGGTCGGTCGCATGATCGGCAACCTGGCCGGCGCGGTGGGCGCCTCCGCGCGTGACGGCACGCTGGTCCTGCCGCCCGAGCCGATGCACGCCCTGCGCGTCGCCGGCCGGACCCACGCGGACCCCGGCGAGCGCGAGGCGGCCCGCGAGACCCTGGCGAGCTGGCGCGCCTCGGTCCATCGCCGCGCTGCCCCCGACGCCAGCGACCGCGAGGTCGCGTCCCGCTGGATCGAGCGCTTCCGCGCCGACCCGGGCTCGGCCGAGCTCGCCATCGGCCCCAGCGGCCTGCGCGCCTGGCGGCTCGGCGCCGAGGGCGGGGCGGCCCGCTTCGCCGGGGCGCTCGGCATCCTCATCACCGTCCTGTTCGCCGCGCTGCTCGCGCAGTCGCTGGCCGGGGAGGGCTGGCATCTCGGCGAGGTCGGCTGGACCCTCGAGTGGCTGTTCGGCTTCCCGGTCGCCTCGCGCTCGCTCTTCCTCGCCCTCGTCCTCCAGCGCGCGGTGGTGAACGGCTTCGGCTGGGTGGTGTTTCTCTCCCTCTGGGGCGGCCTGTTCATCGCGCTCGGCGCCGGCTGGAGCGCGCTGGTACTGGCACCGGTCGCCGCGCTGGCGTCGAACCTGAGCCTGGCCGCACTGCACGTCGCGATCGAGACCGCGCTGCGCCGCCTGCTCTCCCCGCCGCGCCTGCGCAACGTGCAGGCGGTCGCGGTCGCGCTCGGCACCCTGCTCCTGCTCACCGTCTTCGTCCCGACCTATCACGAGGGCGCCAGCCACTGGCTGGTCGATCACGCCGCGGCCTGGACCGTCTACCTGCCGTGGAACCTGGCGCTCGGCTGCGCCATGGCCGACCGGCTGGATCCCGCCTGGCTGGCGCTCCACGTCGCCGTCGCGCTGGGCGCGGTCGCCATCGCGGTGGTGGTGGCCGAGCGGCTGGTGGCGGGCGGCCTGGTGGTGGCCGGCGGGATCAGCGGACGCCGCGGCGACTGGGCGCCGCCGTCGGGTCGCCGCCTGCGCGGTGTCGCCGGACGCGAGCTCCGCCTGCTGGCGCGCGATCGCGCGCTCATGGTGCAAACGCTGGTGATCCCGCTCCTGGTCATCGGGTTCCAGGTGCTCATCAACCCGCGCCTGTGGACCGGGGCGGTGGCCTCGTCGTCGTCGGCCGCCGCGCTCGCCTTCGGGGTCGGCGCCTGGGTCATGGTACAGAGCGGCCTCCTGCTCATCGTCACCGAGGGGGAGGCGATGTGGATGCTCTACACGCTGCCGCAGCCGCTCGGCCGGCTGCTCGGCGGCAAGGTCGCCCTGTGGGCGGTGATCGGCCTCGGCTACGCCTTCGCCGTGGTGGTCGCCGTGGCGATCGCCAGCGGCTCCGTCTCGCTCGCCCTCCTGTTCGACGGCGCGCTCGCCATGATCGGCGTCGGGCTGGTCACCGTCGTGGCCAGCGCCATCGGCGTCCTGCACGCCGACCCGCGGGTGAAGAGCGCGCGCCGGATCCAGCCGGAGGCCTTCTGGCCGGCGCTGTTCCTCGCCTCGCTCTACGCCTTCACCTTCTTCGCCGCTCCCTGGCCGCGGCTGGTGGTTTCGGTGCTGACCGGGCTGACCGCCGTGGCGCTCTGGCAGCGCGCCGCCGACGAGCTGCCCTACCTGCTCGACCCGACCGAGCGGCCGCCGCCGGCGCTGGTGGTCAGCGACGGGATTGTCTGTGTGCTGGTGTTCGCGGTCCTGCAGGCGCTGATCGGCCTCGTCCTGTCGGCGGCCCTGCAGCCGTGGGCCGTCCTCTTGTCCGCCTTCGCGGTGGCGGGCGCCATCGTGCTGCTCGGCGCGCTGCGGGTCCTGCGCCGCCGCCGCGTGCTCGGCCTCGGGCGCGCGCTCGGCTGGAGCGGCGCCGGCGGCAGCCGGGCCCGTGCGGTCGCCTTCGGCGCCGCGACCGGGACCGTCACCGGCCTGGCGGCCATCGTCTACCTGATGGCGCTGTCGCAGCTCGGCGGCCCCGCCGGCGTGCTGCCGATCGATCGCGACGTTCTGGTCGCCTTCCTCGTGCTCGCCGTCGGGATCGCCCCCTTCATCGAGGAGCTCCTGTTCCGCGGCATCCTGTACGGTGCCCTGCGCCGCTCGCTGCCGCCGGCCCTGGCCATCCCGGTCAGCGCGGCCCTGTTCGCCATCGTCCATCCACCGCTCGGCGCTCCGGCGGTGTTCATGCTCGGCGTCGCCGCCGCCTTCGCGCGCGAGCGAACCGGGCGGATCGCGGCCGCGATGGCGGCGCACACGGCCTACAACGGCGTCATCGCGATCTCCATGGCGCTCACCTGGTGACGCCGGGCGCGTTCCGTGTGGTGCCGGCGGCTCATGTCGCGCCGGCGCCACAGGGGCCGCCGTCCATCCGCGCGACTTCCCGCCCCGGCCCGCGCGGCACCCCGTGTGCATCACACAGCGCGCGTGCGGGTGATCGCGCTCGGCGCCCTGGCCACCGCCGCCGCCTGCGCCGGCAACCCGCGCCGGTCGACCGCGCCGGCCGCGCCGCTGGCCTCGGCCGAGGAGCTCGCCGAGCTCGAAGGCGAGGAGGTGGTCTCGGTCGGGCTGTCCGGCCAGCGCGCGGTCAGCGCCGGGCCGCTGCTCACCCGCCTGGCGAGCCGGCCGGGCGAGCTCCTCGATCGCGACAAGGTCGCCGACGATCTCCGCCGGCTGTGGAGCGCCGCCGCCTTCGCCGACGTCGCCGCGCTGGTGCGCCGCTCGCAGGGCGGCGTGGCGCTGACCTTCGCGGTGGTGGAGCGCCCGCTCATCCGCGCCGCTCGCTTCGAGGGTGATCGGCCTCCGTTCGGCGCGCGCCGCATTCCCGGACTGGCCGGCGGGCTCTACGAGCCGGCGCGCCTGCGCCGGATGGCCGAGCGGCTGCGCTCGTCCTACCTGCGCGCCGGTCACCGCAAGGCGGCGGTCTGGTTCCGCGCCCGTCCCGCCCCGGGGGGGCGGGTCGACGTCACCTTCCACGCCAGCGCCGGGCCGCGCTACCTGGTCGACGCCATCGACTTCACCGGCCAGAGCGTGCTCGATGCCGCTCGCCTGCGCGCCGAGCTCGACACCCACGACGGCGCGGTCAACACCGCCGGCACGCCGTACCGCGACGACCTCCTGGCCGAGGACCTCGCGCGCATCCAGTTCCTCTATTACGACCTCGGGATGATCGACTCTCGGCTCGGTCCACCCGAGGTCGCGGTCGACGAGCGCACGCACCGGCTGCGCGTCCTGGTGCCGGTCCACGAGGGGGCGGTGTACCGGCTGGGCCGGGTGGCGCTGTCGGCCCGGCTGGCCCGGCGGCGTCGCCGGGTGCTGGCCGCGCTCGGCGTCCACCGCGGCGAGACCTTCTCGCGCGCCCGGCTGGCGGCCGGGATGGCGCGCGTCCAGGAGCTCGTCCGCGCGCTCGACCGGGTCGACGTCTCGGTCTACCCGGAGACCGCGATCGACGCCGAGCGCCACACCGTCCACATCACCCTGGCCATCGACGGCGAGGCGGAGCGGTGAGCCGCATCTGGCTCCTCGCCCTGAGCGCCGGCTGCGCCGCGGGCGCCGCCGCCCCGCCGGCTGCGCGACGCCCGGCGACTCCGGCGGTCGATTGCCAGCGGGCCAGCGACGACCCGGACTCGCTCGATCGCTGCCTCGGCTACGTGCTCGACCGGTTCTTCATGGAGGCCGTCTTCCACCTGCACGACGACCGCGCCCTGGCCGCCTACGTCGACCGGGTGGGCCGCCGGGTCGCCGCCCACTGCGGGCGCCCCGATCTCGACTTCCGCTTCCGCGTCCTGGCCGATCCGGAGGCCCAGGGCTACGCGGTCCTCGGCGGCTTCGTCTACGTGACCACCGGCGCGCTCGCCCGCCTGCGCTCCGAGGCCGAGCTGGCCGCGCTCCTCGCCCACGAGGTGGCGCACGTCGCGCTCGATCACGGCGACACGCTGCTCGAGATCGACGGCGGCGGTGTGCTCAGCGATCCCGGCGCGGCCCGCCGGCGCCTGGCGCACGAACGCGACGACGAGATCCAGGCCGACGAACGCGCGGTCGCGCTCCTGGTGGCCGCCGGCTACGACCCGACCGCCATGATCACCATGCTGCGCCGGCTCGACTGCGAGCCCGACCCGGTCGCGCTCGATCCACTCGATCGCGAGCACGAGGTCATGGCGCGCCGGCTGGTCCGGGCGGCGCGCGCCATCGACGGGCGCCGCGGCGGCATGCGCGGCGAAGTGCGCTATGTCCGGCAGCTCCCGGATGGAATCTTGCCCGCCCGGGCGGTTGACCGTACGATCCCGTCATCGTGCGCCGGGCCCGAACAGGCATCGCCGCAGCCGGGCTCCTCGCCGCGCTGACCGCACCGGCCGCTGGCCAGAACAAGAAGCCGGCCGGCCAGGTCAGTCTCGGCGGCGGTTCCAACCAGGTCGGCGAGTACAGCGGCGTCGAGCCGGGGCAGCCGGCGCCGCCCGGCCATCGGCCGCGCCGCGGCAAGTACCCGCTCGTCACCTGGGTCGGATTCCAGCCCCAGGAGGGCGGCTCCTCGCGCGTCTTCATCCAGCTCGACCGCGACGTCACCCACCACGAATCGGTGAGGGGCGGCGCCCTGGTGATCGCGCTCGACAACGCCCGCTACGCCAACACCAACGCCCGCCGCTTCCTCGACACCCGCTTCTTCGAGAGCGCGGTCGAGCGCATCACCACGGCGCCGACCCGTCGCCGCAAGGGCTCGCGCGGCGCCGGCATCGAGATCTCCATCCGGTTCAAGAATCCGGCCGACGCCCACGAGCTCGAGCCCAGCAAGAGCATCGGCAAGGACGGCATGGTCTACCTGATGGTCGAGCTCGGCCCCGGCGGCGCCGCCCCGTCGAAGCCCGCGAAGCCCGCGAAGCCCGCAGAAGAGAATTAACCGCCAAAACCGCCAAACTCGCCAAACCAGAGTTTGTTGGGTTCGCCTCGATGACACGGGGCATACCAACCAAGAAAACTTTGGCGGCTTTGGCGG